>ERZ1034755.849-NODE-849-length-9702-cov-4.825749_pt1 | contig 9702 bp, 9 predicted proteins | sample MGYA00520596_ERZ1034755 | MGnify/ENA primary metagenome ERZ1034755 (study PRJEB33766, sample SAMN09781701) | gut metagenome | biome: gut microbiome | host: Homo sapiens | place: Madagascar | study: EMG produced TPA metagenomics assembly of the PRJNA485056 data set... | reverse complement strand
ATTTAGGATAATCCATCCGTGTTAATCTATGACAATACAAGGAGGTTGAAAATAAAAAGAAAAATGAAGTAAAAATCTTTCCGGAAACAAAAAGCGGTGACTTAAAGCCGCAAAAGCACAGACTCACGAAGTAAACAAAAAATGCGGCAAAGGTATCGCCTGTATCAAAGACAACAATCCGTGCAGACAACACGGCAAAAACGGGACAAACATCAAAAACATTACCAAAGGACGGAGAATAAAATGACATATACATACTGCCTAAAACAAGACACTATCTGCGATGAGGAGAAAAACGAATATCTTTCATACGGAGTCGAAGCGGTCGGCTCCGAGGGGGAAATACTTTCGAGCTATTCGGATCTGTTCTTTGACAGGCAAAAGGCGGAACGCTTTGTAAACCTTTGCAACGAAAGCGGCTTATCGCTGGTTCACCTTTCGTATGCGGTTGAAGACGCAATCACAGGATAAAATCAAAGAAAAAATCAGGCACCGTCGCGCCTGATTTTCTCTTTTGTTTATCTTTTTCCACGCCGGTCGGGTCTGCCTATCACCGCAAAACCGTTTGACTATGCTTTTACGCCGAACACGCAGAGAGGAACCTCCCTGTCGGGCACGATCAGCTTGCCGTCGCCGACGAGACTTTCGACAAGATAAGCGGCAACGTCAAGGCGATGATGTATCTTTGCAACATCCCCGCACTGATCCTTTACACTTTCCGGAACGTACTCTCCGAGAACGCCCTCCGCAATATCGGAGACTTTTATCATAAGCGCGGCGATTTTATCGGAAAGCTCGTCCGTTATACCGAGCAGAGATCTGTATACCGCCGAATCGAAAACGGGAAATTCCGCTTTCAATACACCATCCGAGGAGTAAATAAATCCTCCGGAGATGAGAGACGGGAGGGTGCTGTTTCTTTCGTCCGCCTTTTCGCCGAGAATCGCGGAGCACATTGCTTCGATTTTCTCATCGAATCTGTTATGTCTGAAAAACTGACATTTTTCAATCACGCAATAATTTTCCGCGGAAAACCAAGCCGTCTGCGCCCTGTTCCATACCTCCATACAGACGCCGTTGAAATGATGATTTTCATAGCTCCTGTCGTGACCGAAAAGGAAGCCGTAACCACCGAGAGGAAGTGCCTTTGCCTTTCCTATCGGCGAGCGTTTTTTCGCTTTTGAATAGCCCTCGACAGATGCAATGTTGAGCAGCATCCATAAAAGCCTGTTGTCATCATAGTTGTTTCCGTCAAAGGAAAGCGCTCTTACCGGCGCAAGCAAGCCCTTCGCCTCGTCAAAGAGACTGTCCGCCGCTTCTTTATAAAGCGTTTTCGTCTTGCCGAGCAGGTCTCTTTCGTAATCCTCTGTGAGGATGACAAGATTTGTTCTGTATTTTTCGCCGCTCTTTATGAGAATTCCCGCCGCCTCCAGCGTATCGAGTTCCTCCTCAAGATACGGCATTGCAACTCCCAGCTCGCAGGAAAGCTCCTGCGCCGTCATCGGAACGTCATATGCGGCAAGGACTATTGAGCCGGGGAGCCTGCGATTGAAAAGTCCGTCATAATGATTTCTGTCTCCCCAGAAATTGAGATGAAATTCGCCGGGATTATAGCTTTTTTCTCCTAATTTTCGTGTCATACCGATTCCCTCTTTCAATAATTTTCTTGTTTTGAACAGATGATATTTGACCATTTCGACACTGATCTTCTGTTCTTTTGAAATCTCGGAGCAGGATCTGTTATAAACGTAATAGGCAATGCAGACCTCCCTGTGTACCTTTGAGAGAAGAGAGAGCTCCCTGCGGAGAAGATATATGCTTTCGCTCTGCGTCTCGTCCTCGACATATTCCTCCTCCGGCGTCGGTGTTGCAAAAATGACCTCCGTCGTCTCCGAAAGCTCCTCCCTTGCGGCAAGCTCTTTCCGCTTTATGAATTTTCTGAAGGTGTTCTCCGCTATCTTCCAGGCAAACGCCCAGAACGACTCTTCATCCTTCAGTCTTCCCGCCGACTTCAATATCTCGCAGACAATCTCAGATGAAAGATCGTCGACGTCGTCCTTGTCATAAAGACGGGCAAAAGAATAGCCGTATATTGCCGTCAGATTTTCGGAGATGAGCTCCGCCGCCCGCTTTTCGTTCATTTCCCTGCTCCTTTTCGTTGTATTTTGAAAGCTTTCGTCTATATAGTACCGCCACCGCACCTGCGGTTAACACGAATTTTGAATTTTATGCCGTCTTCCGTTTACATTATATCACACTCTCCGCCCCGACGGAATAGTTTATATCCGCGCCGACATAATTTGAGCGCGGGTTTTCGGTTTCTACCATCGCACTTCCCCTTTTAAGCCGCGCATAGCTTTCCGTATATAAAAATACCCCCGCGAAAGGGGGTATTCCGGTTTATTTCTTTTTCATTTTCTCATAGTCCGCTCTGTCCTGATTGCCAAGAGCGTCCTTAAACATAACCGTGCCGGTTTCGTCTTCGTCGAATGTGTATTCGACAGAGCCGTGCCAGCCGTCCGAAAGGGCATCTGCTTCATATCTGCGGAAAAGTCCGTCGTCGGTGGGGAAAAATCCCTTGCCCGTGCCTTTGTATTCCGTAAGCTGCCATACGGCGCATTTGCCTTCATTACCGTAAGGATGCTCAAAGCGCACAATGCCGACGCCGTCCGCAAAGAGATATTCGCTTTTGCCGGAGAAATATCCCCACGATTGAAAATCGAAGCTGACTCGCAGGCAGTTTTCAAATGTTCCGGCAGGCGTAACGACTGTTTCGCCGCCCTTGACATTGAAATTCTTTGTGACATATTTGCCCGATTTTCTCTCGTCGAAATGATAGCCGTCTTTCCATTCATCCGACCACAGACAGCCTGCCGCATCCTGCAAAATTGTAAAGAAGAAGCTGTAAAGCACCTTGTACCCGACGCATTTCCTGCCGCAATCCGACATATCTTTCCATTCAAAGCTGTATTTACTGCGACGGCCATAGCTGATTTTGCCGTCGGATTTTTCAATCGCATCGTATTCAAAGAAATTCCATTTGCCCTTTTCCGTATAATCCGGATTTATGGTGGGATCGGTTTCAAAAATGCGGCGCATTACCTTGTTTGCTATGGCAGTGTGCAGCTTCTGCCGCTTTGTTACGGCAAGCTCTTCGGCACTCTTCATCGCGCCGCTCACATCGCAAAGAATTGCGTCGTCGGATGTTATTTTCTTGTAGTAACCGTACCTTGCCTCTGCCGTTTTGCCCTCCCATGTGTCGTAATAGCCTGTCACAGCCATGAACATCATGTTCGAAAGCGTAGCGGAGCCGGCATCGCATGCGGTAACTTCAAAAATGTTTTCTCTTTCCGTTATTCTGAGCGTTTCCGGAGTGGCAAGCGCATATTCCCAGCGGTTGCCCGCCTCAAATGGGAGAAGCCCGCCTTTGCCGCTTGTCTTATATGACGAAAGCACCCATTCGTATGAGTCATCATGCCTTGTTACGATCTGGCGGACGATGCCGATGCCTTCGCAAAGCCAAGTTTCGCAATGAGTAAGTCCATAGCGCTCGCCATCGATAATATATACGGAGCAGTTTTCAAAATGCCCTGCCGGAGTATCGCACGCGCCGCCGTTTTTCAGATAAGTGAGCGTAATTTTTTCGTCCGACGATGTGACCGTGTCGCCTGTTTTCATGCTCTCATCAAGCATCAAACCGTCGCACAAGGACATATTCCAGAAAAGAGCGCCCTCGGCAGAGTATGCGCAATAGCCGTATCCGGGCAGCTGCCATAAATATAACTTGCCATCGATTTTTTTATAAACCTCGCCCGAAACATCGGGATTGTAACGGATGACCTCTGGATTTTTTTCGGCAGCGATAGAGCGCTTTTCTCCCTCGATGGCAGATTTTGCATTTGCATAATATACGTCCGAGGGCGTGAGGATATTCATCACCTGCTCATAGCAGCGGATAGCTTCCTCGTATTCTCCCTTTTCGCGGTATTCATATCCGAGCCAGAACCATCTATAAGCCAGCGTTTTCGGATAGCCGCCCTCGCGGTAATAAGGTATCTGCGTTTCACGCATGAATCTGATTCTTTCCTCGCCGGAATATTTGCTACATTCCTCGTATGCGACCGACATCATAACGTCCTCGTTGTGACCGTCCTCTGCGGATTTTTTGATTCTCTCAAAAACTTCTTTATTCTTTTCGCCCGGAAGCCACCAATAGCCGCGCAGAAGAGTATCGGCGAGCATAGAACTTTTTTCTTTTGAATCTTCAAGCGCCTCGACATTTGCAAGAACGGCGCGATATTCTTCTTCAAAACCGGTCTTGTCGTTTTTGAGTTGCCACAGCTTGAGCGCCTCGACCTGACGCATGACGCGGGCAACGAGGCTTTCGTTTTCGTCGTATGTTTTCTCCATAATTCCGTAACCCTTTCTCAGTTGTTTTCTCCCCTCCGAAAGGCGCCACTTGACAGTCCCGACGGGAACGGACAGCATCTCCGCTATTTCCGCGACGGACTTTCCCTCGAAATAATGCAGGCTGACGGCTTCCCTTATTTTTTCGCTGAGCAAGCTTACCGCTTGACGGACGTCTTTAAGCTCGTCTTCGGCAAAAAGCTCATCCTCTTCCGCAGGCTCAAAACCGTCAAGCGTGTCAAGGCTGATGTCCGGAATTGCCGCGCGATAATGCCTTTCAAGCGTTCTTGCGCAGTTTTTTGCAAACGAACAGACCCATGCGCCGAATTTTGAACCGTCGCGAAGCTCACAGAGATTCATCCATGCGGAAACAAACGCGTCCTGCGAAGCGTCCTCTGCGGAAAATTTGTTTTTCGTCACCTTATAAGCCGTCCCCATCACTGCGCGCTGATGACGGGTGACAAGCTCTTCATATGCGGTTCCGTCTCCGAGTAGCGTCAGCTCGACAAGAGTTTCGTCATTTCTGTTAAAATGTTCGTTCATAAAAGTTTCCTTTCGTTTTCAGGGGGTTCGCTTATAAGTGCGCAAAATGCGGGGAAAGGTTGGGTCGGTTCCGAATTTTTTTCGATTAAAACAGCTCATTTATCGATAACGGCTGTTTTCATTATGACATCTCCCATGGATTTTGAAGTTATCAGCGTATATATCGGCGTTATCGGAATAAGGTTTGCCAGATTGCGGAGGATATAAAACCAAAAAGACTTTTTTTCTCCGTCTAACGAGACAATCTTAAGGTGCATTATAACCTTGCCAATGCTCCTTCCTCCGAAGCTATCCTTGAACAAAAACACAAATGGCATAGCCCATGGGAAAAAGTATTTCAAAAAAACTTCAATAAACTCTCTGCTCGCAAGCAAACAGAGCAAAAGCGTAATCCCAATCACGATAATTAAGATGATAAGCCAATCAATATAAAAAGCAACTGCTCTTTTTATTTTAATTTTCATTCGTTGCCTCCGAAATTTGTGAAGCCGATTATTCTTTCCCAAACTACAAAATTCCCGCCGGGTTTTTCGTAAATCAGCTCATTTTTGAAAATTTCCCCGCGGAAAGCCGCGGGGAAACGTTTTTTTATTTATCAACCCTGTGAAATACTATTTTCTGACCTTCTTCGAAATAGCTTTCATATTCTTCCCCGACCTCATCGACAGTTGCAGTAAACTTTGTTCCTTTTTCTCTGAGAATCGGTCTGAATCTGCAAGAAAAACTCGCGACAACATTTGAGCGTTTTTCGTGGCTGATGTAAATATACGTACGCGAACGAAAACCAACAATCAATTGGATTTCTCCTTCATCGGTCTTCATTGTTCCGGTGAAATGGTCTGTGCCGTCGTTCTCTATCGTTATTTTCCCGTCATCAGAAACCCACACACAATCCTTTTGCCTGAGTTGTCTGTCCGGCCACATCCGCGATGTAAGCAAGGAAACAATGGCATACAAAAACCATGTTATTAAAGCTATTACGGCACATAAAATAAATATTCTTATTATAAGCCTGATGGTCTTGCGTTTCTTTGTATTCTTGTTTTCTGCCATATAAGCACTCCATTCCGAAATCTGTTTAGCGATAAAAAGCTGTTATTTTTTGAAAAACACAATCAAAGATCAAATTTGAAACTATCAATAATTGAATCGCATATTTTTACTTCGTCTGTTTTTCTATCGCTTTGATATGTTGCAAACACTATTTTGGGTTGTTTTGCAACCGCCTGTTTCAGTCCGTGATTCCGAGGGCTTTCATTGCGGCAAGGAACGCATTGGCTTCTCCTCCCGGGTTGGCCGTTTTCGTCGCCTTGATGATATACCATGGATATTCCAAGTCATGAATAATAATCGGAACGGATTTTCCGAATTTATTTTTTATAAAACCGCATTTTTGCAGTTTTTCCGCAACAACAGTTACCTCGGAAAGCAATTCATAATAGCCGACAGGTCCCTTCCCGACATACCGCATTTCGCTGTCATAACATGATTGATAATCTTCATATCCGATGTTGTTTATCCCGTTCTCTCTGTACCAATCAAAGAGTATTTTCATTCCTTCATTTTCATCTTCCGCCTCAATTACAGGCGTATCATCCTGACGCCAAAAAGCATAATTCCAGCGTTCTTCGGATAACTCTCCCGCTCCATCACAATCGCTTTCCGTGTTGTAACCGACAGAAAAAGTGGTAACGTTTGAAACGCCGCCATATTCATATGATTCATTTGCATAGACAAAAAATGAAATTGCATAAATATCATCTTCATTCCATGCTGAAATAATTTCACAAATTTTCTTTTCAAGATATCCTTGTAAATCAACCATTTCTATCTCCTGCTTTCACTATGTTATCGGATACATTTCATCGTAATTGCGTACATACAAAATGTGTAAATGTGCAATAATCACTAATCCCACCTCTCCCCCATAGATGAGCGAAGAAGGATTTCTAACCTGATTTCGTACAATGTAGCTTCCACAGCGGCTTTGTCGCCCGCAACCAGTCGCAGTCTTGAATTAACATAATTGTAATATGCATTAGTATGTAAAGAAGCATGATACATTTGAGGTAATACAACCAAGTTTCGTGAATCTGTTACAGGCTCTATGCCGGCGGAGAAATCAGCTCATTCCCCCGCAAATTGCGGGGGAAAAGACTTTATACCTTAATTGAAGCCACAAGCTTTTTGCTTGCATTAAGCAATGAAATTTTATCGCCTTCCCAAACAAGGCTACCTGTGGTATAACCATATTCGAAAACATTAGGGCCCACAGAGAATATGAACTCCCTTCTTTCAAACGTCCTCTTTCTGTATATTTCGACAAACAAATCCATGCGGTCTATGCTTTGAAATCCGACAAGCTTTGCGTTCATATCACCGTTTCTGCACCTAATACCAAAACTTCTGTTTACAATATAATTGTCTTCTTCAACTTTGTCGATTATGGCTTCGAAAAGGCTGTAGTCCCACCCCTTTTTATCGCACCACATTTTTGTCGCAATCCGAAAAGTTTCGGTCAAATATTTCTGCCTTTCCTCAACACTCATTCTAAAGTAATCTCTCGAAAATGGTACATCCAGCATCGCGATATTATTTCCAATGTCACGTACATCTTCGCAAAGATCGCTCTCTTTGCAAGAAAAGTTTATTTTGCTGCAATCAAAGAACGTCTCTTTCCACAAGCCAAGAACTATCGAGTCCGCCAGAAAAGCTGATTCTCTCATCACCGAATAAGGCTGGTTTCTTTTGCCTTTGGGATCCTGATAAAACATTTGAATCAATCTTAATCTCATATTTTCCCTTCCAATCATTTGGTATTATTGGGCAGTTTCGGGGTGGGACGCTTGTGATGACACATTGAATTTTTTTCGGCAACTAGTCTATTCGTATTTTGCTGTTCCCACTCCAAAGCATCGGCGCGAGTTGGCATATCTCTCATAACCACTCTCGATCTATAAGCGTTATATGCGTTTCTGTTCTCTTTTCTGTTAAGCGCATTAACTTGAACATTTGCCCGCGGCGATGAGCCATCTGCATTAAGTTTCTGACCGCTTATGCCCGTTTTAACAACATTTCCCGTATCTTCTTCGTATATTTCATACCCATGCTGAGGTTTTGTGCTCTTTGCACTATTGCCGTGAACAGGCTCATCATAATCATCCTCTATCGTGGGAGCGGATTTCTTCTTAACATCCGGAGCGTTCGACGCAACCTCAACCATGCCGGCAGTTGTCAGAGACAATGCTATTTTTGCCCTGTCATATGCCTCTTGGTCTCCGTTGAACACATAATCCCTTATCGGATTTGTTTTCTCCGTGACAACTTCCGTTATATCGCTCAGACCGACGGCAACATTTGCCGCCGCAACAACCGCAACCGCCGCACTGGCAAGGGTTGTCGCCGTTGCGGAAGAAACGCTCAGCGCCGCCCCGACTGCAACAGCAAGTCCGCCAGCCGACGCAATGACTCCGGCGACGGTTACAGCAGTCGTCACGGCTATCACCGCTATGCTGAACACCTTGCCCCAGTTTATTTTCAGCCCTGTCGGGTCGGTCAGCGCCACCGGGCTACCCATGCAGTAGCTATACCAGTTTGAGCCGTCCTTTATCGGGTCTTCCTGCGTAAATGAGCCGGTGCCGATATCATAATATCTCGCCCGCAGGTAAAGAGTCTTCGTCTCTTTATCGTAATATTCTCCGCAGTATCTCCATGGGTTGGGGTCGTTTTCGTCGATGTCGTCTTCAACGCCGAAGGCGTCGTATTCATAGGTTTTAGTTATGGCGCCGGTGAGGTTTGTTAATGCAATAACATCTCCGTGCCAGTTGAGAAATCAGTTCATTTTTCCCCCCGCAGTTTGCGGGGGAAAACAATTACTCATGATCTTTTATAAAAACAAATCTATCGCCCTTTTTGAGAAAATCAAACTTTTCGCTACGCACTTCATCAACGGTCGCGATGAATTTGTTTTTGCTCTTAAAGCTACATTGAAAAGATACGTCCATAGTAAATTCATCGGTATCGCCCTCGGTTGCATGGGAAAAGACCATTATATTTGATTTCCCAGAAAATTCAACGCTGTCTATAGTTATCTTCTCTTCATTTATGACGATATACCCATTGATTGCATAATTGCGGGAGTCAATCACAATAACTCCGTCGGTCGACCTCCATATAGCACCCTCCTGCGCAATAGGGCTCCATCCGAATGCAATATAATCCGGAGTTCTGAACCCAAATGTACACCCTGTGAGAGATGTTAACACAAATGAACAAGCCAAAATAACGAAAAGAACTTTTTTTATTTTTTTGTTTGACATCATTTTCACCTCTTTATTATTTGCTCATCAATCGTTTAGTCTATGGTATGCATCATGCATTATCATATATTATGTATCCATAAATAAATCCATCGTAAAGCTTCGACTTTTCCAGATTAGTAAGATTATCAAACGATGTGCTTGAGCCATTACACCTCAAATTGTAGAACACACCATCTTTGTATGTGATAGTGTGTATTATCTTTCCTTCCTCTTCCCAGTACGATATTATGTATGTACCGTTTTTCCCAATACCATCGATTGATTTTATGGCATCAAAGTCCACTTTTTCTCTAAGCAATACAAGCCCTATCAGCCTCGGATCTGAGCCTAAAGCGCCATAGCCAACTTCTGCATTTGATGTTTCAAAGTCAAAAATAGTGTCAGAAAGTGTTGAGTCATAGTTAGCCAAGACCTTTGCATTGTGAACAGC
>ERZ1034755.848-NODE-848-length-9703-cov-6.333126_pt1 | contig 9703 bp, 7 predicted proteins | sample MGYA00520596_ERZ1034755 | MGnify/ENA primary metagenome ERZ1034755 (study PRJEB33766, sample SAMN09781701) | gut metagenome | biome: gut microbiome | host: Homo sapiens | place: Madagascar | study: EMG produced TPA metagenomics assembly of the PRJNA485056 data set... | reverse complement strand
ACTCGGAGGAATACCACAACGGTGGCGGTTGCTCCTTTCTCGTTTGATGAAAGGAACAATTTTTCTTTGCTCCTTTCAAATTCACTTGAAAGGAGTGGTGCCTATGAATCTCTTTCATTCGCACCGGGCTTTCGGAGATGGTTACATACGAAGCGTTATTCGCTTTCGCTATGGTTATCATTTCTCTTGTGGCGCTGTTTGTCAGTATCCACAGGAAATAAAAGCAAAAAAGAAATAACCGCCTGCTTCGAACCAGCGGTTATTTCTTAACCAATGTGTAGGAGCAACCGTCGCCGGTGTTCCTTCGTTATTATGATAATCGACTTGACACGCTTTGTCAAGTCTTTTTCTTTTTGCACACCTTGACTTTCAGTTTCTCATTAACAGGGCGTCTCCGCCCTTATCTGCGCCACTGCGCCAGCTATTGCGCAACTTTTCTACCCCGAGACAAGCGTGAGGAGCCGGAGCGAACTTTTTCATTGATCGGAGAAACCATTCGTTCGCCCTAGCATTTTCGCATAGCGAAAATGCACCATGCCTTAGTGGCAAGAGAAATCATTACGTTTTGAAGCCCCGTGCGCGCCAGCCTATGCCCCGCCAAACGTCGCGCCAGCTATTGCTTCACTTATGTACCTAAGACAAGAGAGAAGGGATGGAGAAACCGCGTTCACACGAACGTAGGCGACTAGCGAACCATATCACTTGGTCGGAGAAACCGTTTGTTCGCCCACACATTTCCGCCACGCGGAAATGATTCCGCTTTTTGAATGAGGATTTCTTTACGGTGTGCGGTAGAGCGTGCGAACGCGGTTAAAGCCCCGCATCTCCTAAAGTAAAGGCAACCGACATGGCTCCTCATCTATCCGATGAAAAGTCAATATCGGTTGCTATTAAATTGTTTTTGGGGGCTTGATCTCCGCCCTTATCTCTTGTCTCGCAACCCTTTGGGGTAATGGTTCTTCGCAACCCCTCCGACGACCTTAATGCCACCGACGGGCGCACCCGCCACCGTCACGACCGCCCAGCCGTCCGCGAGCGCGCACGGGAATGTCTCCCCCGCGAGATACGCGGCAAGCGCCGCGTCCCCCGGCATGAGATCGAGACGCCTTTCAAAATACTCGCCGTAAGCCGAGAAGAAGAAATGTGCCGGGCAAAGCCGCCCTTTTTCCACCGTACCGGCGTTCACGCCGCGGGCATAGGTGATGCTTTTCGGCGTCGGCACCGCCCCGTCAAGGATCGAAATGCTCCCTTTGAAAACAACCGGCTCCGGGAGACGCGCGCCGTCGATACCGGCGGCGGCGAGAAAGGCTCCCCACGCCACCCGCTCTTCCCGCGAGAGCGGTACCGTATCCGGCTCCGTTCGGATCTTGCCCTTGCTTTTGTCCCTGCCGCGGTTGGTATTCATGTCGTACACGGAGGCGGGTGACGCCTCCTCCGCGCGGCGGAACCGACACATGAACTGCCCCTCGCCCGGGGCGATATGCGGATAGGCGCGGCGGGAAAGGCTCCCGACCTCCCGTCCGAGGTCGGAATCCTCGGGGACGATCCCGGAGACAGTCATCGACAGCACGGCGTCCGGCACTTCTTCCAAAACATAATCCGGGCGCGCCCGTAAGAACCACAGGGCATTCTGCTCGTTTTCCTCGGGCGAGAACGTGCAGGTCGAATAGACCAGCCGCCCCCCGGGGCGCACGGTATCCGCCCCCGCGAGCAGGATCTCCCGCTGCCTCGCGGCGCACATCGCCACATTCTCGGGGCTCCATTCCGCGACGGCAATCTCCTCCCGGCGGAACATTCCCTCCCCGGAGCAGGGCGCGTCAATCACGACAGCGTCGAAAAAGCCGGGATACGTCGCGGCGAGCGTCGTCGCGTCCGTGCGCGTCACGACCGCCGAGCGCACACCCATGCGCTCCAGGTTCCCGGCGAGCGTCACACACCGGTTCGGTACATATTCATTGGAGACAAGCAGACCCCCGTCGCCGATGCGGTTCGCGATCTGCGTCGACTTGCCGCCCGGGGCGGCGCAAAGATCCAGCACCCGCTCCCCCGCCCGGATCTCGGCGCACAGCACCGGCAACATCGCGGACGGCTCCTGCATATAGTACGCCCCCGCGTGATGAAGCGGGTCGCCCCCGACGGACGCCGTGTCCGTGCGGTAAAGCGCGTCTTCGGCAAAAGGCGTCGGCGCGACCGCCGCCCCGAGTAGCTCCCCGAGCCGCTCCGCGGTCATCTTCCGCCCCGTGTGAAGCGCACGCGCGGGACGCTCGTCATAAGCCGCAAGGAACGCGGGATAATCCCCGCCGAGCAGTTCGCGCATCCGCGCGAGAAACGCCTCCGGTAGCATTCGGCACCCCCGTTTTTCGAAAACTTCCCCCTCATCTTATCATTCCCCCCGAAAAAAGTAAAGATTTTTTGTTTTACCTCTTGACAACAACCGATCGACTGCATATAATAGACCCGTAAACAGTTGAACGATTGCTCAACTGTTCAAAAATAAAACAACATAACGGAGGCACACATGGAAACGAAAACGCCGCTCTGTTCGGAGACCCATCATCATGAAGCGCTCCTCGCCTCCCTGCGTGCGGACGCACCGGCGGAGGGGTTCCTCCTCTCCCTCGCCGATTTCTTCAAGGTATTCGGCGATGCGACGCGCGTCAAACTGCTCCTGGCGCTCGACCGCGCCGACCTCTGCGTGTGCGACCTCGCCGAACTGCTCGGCATGACGAAGTCCGCCGTCTCGCACCAACTCTCCGCCCTGCGCGCGGCACATCTCGTGAACTTCCGCCGTGAGGGTAAAAACGTCCGCTACTCGCTCGCCGACGACCACGTCCGCAAGATTATCGAATGTGCGTCCGAGCATCTGTCCGAGGACGACTGATTCCCGCCAAAAAAATGCAATTATAAATAGAGAGGTACTCATCATGACTTACAAATTCACCGTATCCGGACTGGACTGCCCCAACTGCGCAAAAAAACTCACCGCTATCATCGAAAGTAAAGAGGACGTGGAGAGCGTGAAACTCAACTTCCTCACCGAAGACCTGACGGTCACGACCGAACTCGACGCCATTGACGCGCTGGAACTCGTCCGCGCCTGCGGCAAAGAATTCAGCAAGAAGGTCTCGATCGACCGGAAGTAACGCCATGAAAAAGCTTTGGAAAGATAAAGATCTTTTGCGCATCATCGTCGGCGGGCTGCTCCTCATCGCCGGCTTCATCGTCAAGATTGCGACAAAAGACCATGCAAGTGCAAAATACGCGGTACCGATCGTATTCGCCGTTGCCCTGCTCGTCTCCGGGCTGGAAGTGTTCTGGGAAGCCATCCGCGGCATCTTCAAAGGGCAACTGCTCGACGAGACCTTCCTCATGTCGATCGCGTCCGTCGGCGCCTTCATCATCGGTGAGTACGCCGAGGCGCCCGCCGTCATGCTGTTCTACCTTGTCGGCGAGTATTTCGAACATCGCGCCGTGCGCCGCTCGCGCGCGTCGATCAAGACGCTCATGGAGATCAACCCCGACCGCGCGCTTGTCTCCCGTGACGGCGAAGAGGTGGAGATCGACGCCACCGATGTGAAGATCGGCGACACCGTCGTCCTGCGCCCCGGTTCCCGCGTGCCGGTCGACTGCACCGTCGTCAGCGGTAGTGCGGATATCAATACCGCCGCCCTGACGGGCGAGAGCCTGCCCGTCGCCGCACATGCCGGAACGGCACTGCAAAGCGGTGTCATCGTCATGGACGGCGTGCTGTATGCAAAAGCCGACCGCACATCCGAAACTTCTGCCGCCGCCCGCGTTCTGAATCTGGTGCAGGAAGCCTCCGACCGCAAGAGCCGTCAGGAGAACTTCATCACCGGCTTCGCCCGTGTCTATACGCCGATCGTCGTCGGGCTCGCAGTACTCGTGGCATTCCTGCCGCCCCTCTTCATCTGTCTCAGCCGCGGCGGCTTTGACGGCGCTGTCCTGCGCGAATGGGTGTACCGCGCGCTGATGTTCCTCGTCGTCTCCTGCCCCTGTGCCCTCGTGATCTCGGTGCCGCTCGCCTTCTTCGGCGGGATCGGCGGCGCCGCCGGACAGGGGATCCTGTTCAAGGGCGGTTGCTCGTTTGACTCGCTCGCCGCGGCAAAAATCGCCGTATTCGATAAGACGGGTACACTGACAAAAGGCGCCTTCTCGGTGACGGAAGTCCACCCTGCAGACGGTCTCGGAAAAGACGAATTTCTCCGCCTTGTCTCCTCGGCGGAAGCACATTCCACCCACCCGATCGCCCTCGCGCTCCGCGCCGAGGCACCGGACGCTCCCGCGGCGGAAAATGTCAGGGAGGTGCCCGGAAAAGGTCTCCTCGCCGTTGTCGGGGGGCGTGAAGTCGCCGTCGGGAATCTCGCCCTCATGGCAGACGTCGGCGCCGACGTCCCCGCCGGCGCGGAAGGCATCTATGTCGCCCGCGACGGGAAATACATCGGTGCCGTCTCCATCGCGGACACCATCCGTCCCGGCACCGTCCCCGCCCTCTCGGAGCTCCGCCATCTCGGCATCCGTGAGACGGTCATGCTGACCGGCGATGCGGAAGCCCCGGCGAAGAAGATCGCCGCCGCGGCGGGCATCGACACCGTGAAAGCCAAACTTCTCCCCGAGGAGAAATACGCGGCGCTCGAAGACCTCATGTCGGGGACGCACGAAAAGGTCATGTATGTCGGCGACGGCATCAATGACGCGCCGGTTCTCGCCCGCGCCGATGTCGGTATCGCCATGGGCGGCATCGGTTCGGATGCCGCGATCGAGGCGGCGGACGTCATCCTCACGACCGATGCCCCCGAGAAGATTCCGCTCGCCCGCCGCATCGCCAAGAAAACTCTGCGGATTGCTGAGGAAAACATCGTTTTCGCGCTGTTCGTCAAGATTGCCGTCATGGTGCTTGCCGCAACGGGTGTACTCTCCATGTTCGCGGGTGGTATGTGGGTCGCCGTGTTCGCCGATGTCGGCGTCGCACTCCTCGCGATTCTCAACTCGCTCCGCACCGTCCTTTACCCGCCGAAACCATGCTGCAAAGCAAACGAGGCACCGGCGGCAGATGCCTGACCCGCAATCCCCAAAGCCAAGGAAAACCGAATACCGACCCGACGGGCTCCCCCGTCGGGTCTTGCTTTTCCGAGAAAACTATGTTATACTTTTACCGTATGACCGAATTTCGGCGCGCGCCGCGCGAACGTCTTTCCCGAAAACGCGTGAGGTATCGCTATGAAGCATCTGCATTTCCTGCCGTTATGGCTGCTTATCTCCGTTCTCCTCATCCTCTCCCTCGCGGGGTGCGGTGAGACGCCGGAGACGGTGCATGAACATCGCTACGGCGAATGGTATGTCGTCACACCGGCGACACACGAGGAAAGCGGGCTCGAAGCCCGCAACTGCACCGGCTGTGAGCGGAAGGAAACGCGGAAGACCGCCCCCACCGGACACACCTTCCGCACCGAATGGGACTACGACGCGACGGCACATTTTCACTCCTGCTCCTGCGGAGCGACGGACGAAAAAGTGCCGCATGACCTCGACGAAAACGGCGTCTGCCGCACCTGCCGCGTGGACAGCACCCGCCTTGCCTACACCAAGGAGAACGGCGTCATTACGATGGGCACCTATCCGCAGTCTCGCGTGACGGGCGGCGACCTGACAGATGCACTGACCGCCGCCGCCGGAGCGCTCCCGACAGCGGAAAACGCCGGCGCATGGACGCCGTACGGCGACTGTGCGGCGAAAAAGGTCGAGGGCGACTTCATGTGGTATATCGATCTCTCCCTGGAGGGTGAACGATACCGCGGCGTTTACTTCACGCACTACCGCCCCGTGTCTCCGGGTATTCCCTCCGACGAAAAGCGCTCCGAGCAGGACGATAACGGCTTTGCGACCGGCACGGTCTACTGGTTCCGCTTCGAGCCCGTCCGCTGGCGGATCCTGACACGACGCGGTGGACAGGCACTCCTGCTCGCCGACCTGATTCTGGACGCGGTGCCCTATCAGGATAACGTGCGGGAGTCCCCCGAAACGAAAGACCCCTCGTCGACGGTCACGGACGCGAACGGCGCCCCCGACGGCACCTATGCCAATGTCTACGCGTACAGCCGTGTGCGACAGTTCCTGACGGACGAGTTCTCCCGCACTGCTTTTACGGAAAAGCAAGCGGCGCTCCTCGCTCCCACGTCGACCGCGGGCGATTATTCTCAGGTTTCGGAGAGCGGCGACCGTGTTTTTCTTATCACTGCCGGTGACCTGCTCGCCTATTGCGGGGGTGCCGCGGCGCAGTTCCGCGGGGGCTCCGACTATGCCGCTTGCCGCGGTCTCAGGATGATGCACGAGAACAATCGGTTCTTCGGTGGCGGCTACTGGTTCCTGCGCACCCCGAGGGCTGACGTCGCGGGCGCGTCGAATAAGCTCCGCTGTGAAATCACCGCCTCCGTCTGCATGGTCATGGCGACCGGGAACAACAGTTTCAGCACGAGTCAGAACACCACCCGCGTCGATTATACCTTTGTCGGCACCGTCCCCGCCGTGTGGCTGACCCTCGCCGAGGCGGAATCATCCGCACCGGATGGCGGCACACTATCTCCGTCGGGGATCTGACGCCCCGTAACATTCTCCTATGTCCGACGCCGGGGGGCGGCTCTGCCGCCGCGGCGTACCGATCCCGTACCCCGACCCGTCGGCGGTACTTCTCCACCGTACCCCGACCGGCGGTGCCTCCGCCGGTCGCGCCTTGTTTTCCGAAAGGAGGCTCCTATGTCAAAACCCCTTGTTGCCATTGTCGGCAGACCGAACGTCGGGAAATCGACGCTCTTCAATAAGATCATCGGTCAGCGCCTGTCGATCGTCGAGGACACCCCCGGTGTCACGCGCGACCGCATCTACGGCGAGACCGAATGGTGCGGGCACCCGTTTTCCCTCATCGACACCGGCGGCATCGAGCCCAAGACCGACGACATCATTCTGAAGCAGATGCGCACGCAGGCACAGATCGCCATCGACTCGGCGGACGTTATCATTTTCGTCTGCGACGTGCGCGCAGGGCTGACTGCCGACGACCGCGAGATCGCCGTCATGCTCTCGAAGAGCGGCAAACCCATCATCCCCTGCGTCAACAAGATTGACCGCACGGGCGACCTGCCGTTTGAATACTATGAGTTTTACGAACTCGGACTGAAAGAGGATCCCGTCCCGCTCTCCTCCCTGCACGGCTCCGGCACGGGCGATCTGCTCGACCGCGTGATCTCCTATTTCCCGGAGGTGGCGGCACCCGAGGAGGACGACGACATCATCCGCGTCGCCGTCATCGGTAAACCGAACGCCGGGAAATCCTCGATGATCAACCGCATTCTCGGCGCCGACCGTCTGATCGTCTCGAACATTCCGGGCACGACGCGTGACGCCGTCGATACCGTCGTCGAGAACGAGTACGGGAAATTCTGCTTCATCGACACGGCGGGGATCCGCCGCTCGTCCAAGATCGACGACAAGATCGAGAAGTATTCCGTCCTGCGCGCTCACATGGCGGTGGAACGCGCCGATGTCTGCCTCATCATGGTGGACGCCGCGGCGGGCATCTCCGAGCAGGACGAGCATATTGCCGGCATCGCGCATGAGGCAGGCAAAGCCTCTATTATCTGCATGAACAAGTGGGATGCCGTCGAGAAGGACTCGACGACGACGAACGCCGTGACGCGCCGCGTGCGCGACGCGCTCTCCTATATGACCTACGCCCCGATTCAGTTTGTCTCCGCCCTGACGGGGCAGCGGGTCGGCACCCTCTTCGAACTCATCAATCAGGTCTACGCCGAATCGCGCAAGCGTGTCTCGACCGGCATGCTCAACGACCTCCTCGCAGACGCCGTCGCGCGCAACCAGGTACCGTCCGACAAGGGCAAGCGCCTGAAACTCTACTATATGACCGAGAGCCAGGTGGCGCCGCCGACCTTCGTCGTGTTCTGCAACAGCGCGGAGTTGTTCCATTTCTCCTACCAGCGTTATCTCGAAAACTGCATCCGCGAAGCGTTCGGTTTCCGCGGCACTCCCATCAGACTGGTCATTCGCCAGAAGGGCGATAAGGAAGGCTAACCATGTTTATCGACATTGTCAAGATCTATGTCAAGGCGGGCGACGGCGGGAACGGCGCCATCGCCTTTCACCGTGAGAAGTATGTGCCGAACGGCGGCCCCGACGGCGGGGACGGCGGCAGAGGCGGCAATATCATCTTCCGCGTGGACGAGGGCGCGAACACGCTCCTCGCCTTCCGTTACAAACGCAAGTTCGTCGCCGAGAACGGCGAGGACGGCAAAGGACGCAAGTTCCACGGCAAGTCCGGCGAGGACACCGTGATCCTCGTCCCCCCGGGGACGCTCATCAAGGACCCGGAGAGCGGCAAGATCATCTTCGATATGTCACGCGACCGCGAGTTTATCGCCTGCCGCGGCGGGCGCGGCGGCTGGGGCAACCGTCACTTCGCGACTCCGACGCGCCAGATCCCGCGCTTTGCCAAATCCGGCACCAAGGGCGAGGAAAAGGAACTGCAACTCGAACTCAAAATGCTGGCGGACGTCGGGCTGCTCGGCTTCCCGAACGTCGGGAAATCGTCGCTGCTCGCACGCGTCAGCGCGGCGAAGCCGAAGATCGCCGACTACCATTTCACGACCCTCTCCCCGAATCTCGGGGTCGTCGCACTCGGCGGCGAAGGGCGCGGCTTCGTCATGGCGGATATCCCGGGACTCATCGAGGGCGCCTCCGACGGCGCCGGGCTCGGGCACGCGTTTCTGCGTCACGTCGACCGCTGTCGCCTCCTGCTCCACGTCGTGGACATCTCGGCGAGCGAGGGGCGAGACCCGACCGAGGATATGCGTATCATCGACCGCGAGCTCGCGCGGTACAGCGAGGCGCTCGCCTCCCGTCCGCAGATCGCCGTCGCGAACAAATGCGACCTCGCCGACCGGGAAAGCGACGCAGCAAAACGCTTCGCCGCCTATTGCGAGGAACTCGGACGCCCCCTGTTCTTCATTTCCGCCGCGACGGGTGACGGCGTGCGCGAACTCATGGAATCCGTCGCCAAAACGCTCGAAACCCTCCCCCCGATGACCGAATACGAGGCGGAGATCTCCCCCGAAGAGGAGGCGCTCGCCGGGGTCGGTTGCGGCATCGAGACGACGGTACGGCGCGAGAACCGCACCTACTTTGTCGAGGGCAAGTGGATTGAGAACTTTATGGGACAGATCAACTTCGACGATTACGAGTCTCTGCGTTTCTTCCAGCGCGTGCTGGACAAGAACGGTGTCTTTGCTCTCCTGCGGGAAAAGGGCATCGAGGACGGCGACACCGTCAATATCTACGATTTCGAGTTTGAGTACGTGCAGTAACGCGTACCGAAATGAAAATCCCCAAGGCGGCGCCCGAAAAACCGGGCGTCGCCCCGTTTTTCTTTCCACCATTTCATCACAGCGTCCCGTGCCTCCCGCCACAGTGCCCGATGACGTGTCTCCCGCCGTCCCGTGCCGAAAAGGAAAGCGGAGCATTTGGGCCCGCTCGCCGAACACACCCCCGTTCCTGCCGTGTTTTCTCCCCGCCGGGGGCGCGTTTTTCTACGCCCGCAGTCCCTTTCGGAACAGCCGCGCCCGGGAAAATCGACGCGCCCCCTTTACAAAACGACGCAAATATGATATATTATATC
>ERZ1034755.841-NODE-841-length-9782-cov-5.427264_pt1 | contig 9782 bp, 8 predicted proteins | sample MGYA00520596_ERZ1034755 | MGnify/ENA primary metagenome ERZ1034755 (study PRJEB33766, sample SAMN09781701) | gut metagenome | biome: gut microbiome | host: Homo sapiens | place: Madagascar | study: EMG produced TPA metagenomics assembly of the PRJNA485056 data set... | reverse complement strand
GCGTAATCTTCCATGCTCATTTTGTGGTATACCTCCATAATGATGCCGTCAGGTGTCGATGCACCCGCGGTAATTGAAATCCGTTTCCCGCAGGGAACCTCTCCGATATCGTCTGCAGATTCGACAAGGCGCGTATCGGGACAATGTTCCGAACACAGATCGTACAGTTTCCGTGTATTGGAAGAATCCCGCCCGCCGATGACAATCATGCAGTCGGAGTGCTCCGCGAGAGCGAGCGCCTCTTGCTGGCGCGTCTCGGTAACATTACATATTGTATCAAAAAAAATTGCGTTTGTATATAGGTTTTTGATATATTTTTGAGTTTTTTTCCACTCTGCAACGCTTTGCGTGGTCTGTACGGCGACGATCAGCGGTTTCGGGTCGCCTTTTCGGCCATCCAAATAGGCAGCAATTTCCTGACAGGTAGGAAAAACAGCCGCTTCACCGTGCGTATAGCTCATAATGCCGATACATTCCGGGTGGTTTTCTGCACCGAGCAGAAGAAAGCGCGTTTCAGCACTTGTGTGCTCTGCCGCAATCTTGTGAATGCGTTTTACGAAAGGGCAGGTCATATCCTCTATCGTAAAATTCGGGTACTCTTTTTCGAGAGCACGTAATTGTGCTTCTTCACCTTGCGGTATGCCATGTGCACGAATCAGGAGCACGGTCTTTCCGCATACGTTACTCTCGCGGGCGATTCGTGCCGCATCCTCCATGCGAATGGCAAAAACACCTTTACTCTCCAGTTCTTTAATATACGTCCCGTTGTGAATCAGTGCGCCGAGGGTATAGATCTTGTGAACGCCGGCATCGGTGAGCAGCGCGGATACGCAATCGGTCGCTCGCTTGACACCAAAGCAGAAACCGGCGTTTTTGGCAATCGTCACGGACATGGCTGGACTCCTTTCGGGAGGGCTGGCAGGGCATTTTCGCCGAGCGCGCACACGGCAGAGAAAAAGAAAGCGGAAGCCTCTTGATACATTTTAGGTCCGGCACGTTTCTCGGAGAACGGATATGTAATCGGCTCTCCGATGAGCAGGTGCGTTCGGCGGAAGGGGGCGTAACGGTTTTTCTTCAGGTGAATGCAGACGGGAACGACCGGTACAGAGGCATAGTATGCCATCATACCGATGCCGTATCGGATTTCAGTCGATCGGGGGTCTTTTCCTTTGCGGCGGTGTCCTTGGGGATAGATGGCGACAGCTTCGCCGTTCTGCGCCGCTTGTATCACGCTTTTAATGGCGGATAGATCGGCACTGTTGCGCCTGACGGGGATGGCGCCGGACTTCTTAAGAAACCATGAAATGAAGGGAATATGAAACAGCTCTCGTTTCGCGAGAAAACGGACACTGCGCGGTAAGGATGCCACCAGAATCATCGCATCCGGGTAGTCAATATGGTTGCAGCACAAAAGGCAGCCGCCCTTCGGAATGTTTTCGAGCCCCTCGACACGGACACGGAACAGCCAACGGATGAATCCTGAGAAAAAGGACAAAAGGTTTTCGTAGAGTGTGTGCTTTCGCTTATGCTCGTGCATAATCGGGGCGCCCCTCCAAACGCTCGTCAATCAGTTTCATAACAGCATTGACGCTTTCTTCCAGTGTAAAACCGGTGTTGTCGAGGAGTACGGCATCTTCTGCTTGCTTCAGCGGCGAAATGGCACGTGTGGAGTCATTGTGATCCCGTGTTTTGATTTCTTCCAAGATGATCCGGTAGTCGGCGTCGACCCCTCGATCGCGGAGCTCTCTGAAGCGTCGTTCCGCCCGGTTTTCTGCCGATGCAGTCAGAAAAATTTTGACTTCCGCATCAGGGAAGATCACCGTCCCGATGTCGCGTCCGTCCATGATGACGGATTGTTTTTTGGCAATATCGCGCTGAGTTGCAAGGAGAAATTCACGTACGGCGGGAATCGCCGAAACAGCAGAGGCATACATGGCGATCTCTTGCGTACGGATGCTGTCACCGACGTCTTTACCGTCGAGCAGGATACATTGAACGCCGTCGCGGTGTGTCAGTTCTATGTGAATCTGTGGCAGCAGAGCCGTAACGGCAGCGGCATCGTGGGGATCTGTCTCATGGTTTTTGACATAAAGCCCGATTGTGCGATAGAGGGCGCCCGTATCGACATAGGTGATATGCAAGGCGGCGGCAACTGCCTTTGCAACCGTACTTTTGCCCGCTCCGCCGGGGCCGTCAATGGCGATTTTATACATGAAATGCTCCTTAACATGATTGCAGGGCGGCATGCTCTGCGGCAAGTCGCGCCGTAGAGAAAGCAATCTGCAGATTATATCCGCCGGTGTAGGCATCGAGGTCCAGAACCTCGCCGGCAAAATAGAGTCCGCCAACGAGTTTGCTCTCCATTGTGTTCGGTTTTATCTCTTTTACGGAGATGCCGCCCGCTGTTACGATTGCGTCTTCAAGGGGGCGGAATCCGGAAATCGGGATCTCGAACGATTTGAGCGCACGGCGGAGAGAAAGACGCTCTTCTTTGGTAATATCATGCACTTTTTTGTGCGGGTCTATGCAGATCCTCTCTGAGAACGGCAACAACATCTTCTGCGGGAGCAAAAGCCCGAGTTCGCTGATGAAATCCTTGTTCGCGTTTGCACGGAAATCCGAGAGGAGCCGCGCATCGAGTTTTTGTTCATCGAGCGCCGGCTTAAGGTCAACCACAAGAGCAGTATCCGCAAAATCGCATTGTCTCATATGCGCGGAAGCAGAAAGGACGGTTGGACCGCTGACACCGAAATGTGTGAATAGCATTTCACCGAAATCACGGTAGATGGTTTTGCCGGCGGAGCGAATCTCAATCCCGACGTTTTTCAGAGATACACCTTGCATAGCAGGGCATATGGAATCATTTGATGTGAGTGGGACGAGCGACGGTGTGAGCGGCGTGAGGGTATGTCCGAGTTCTGTCGCCAGCCGATAACCGCTGCCGTCCGATCCGGTGCGGGGATAGGAGGCGCCGCCTGTTGCCAAAATGACGGCATCAAAAGGCAAAAAATGGTTTGTAACAACACCTTTAACATGCCCGCCTTCCGCCGCGATCTGAGTGACCCTTTCATGAACAACAGTGGCACGGTCGGCGTAGCTCCGCAGGGCGCGAACAATATCGGATGCCTTGTCGGACACGGGGAAAACACGTCTGCCGCGCTCTGTTTTCAGGGGGACGCCGTGGCTTTCAAAAAAACTGACAGTATCCGACGGAGAAAAACGGTGAATGGCGGAGTAGAGGAAACGCGGGTTTGTGACCACTTCGCCGAGAAATTCCTCTTCGGTGCAGTTGTTCGTGACGTTGCATCTGCCTTTGCCGGTGATTCCGAGCTTTATGGCGGTCTTCGGCATGTGTTCGAAGATTGTGACCCGCGCACCGAGCTCCGCGGCATATCCCGCCGCCATCAGACCGGCGGCACCGCCGCCGACGACCGCGACGCGCGGGGGGTCAGTGCTTTGTATAGATGTCATATTCATCCCAAAGCCGCTCGAGTTTGTCGAAGCGATCCTTGACTTCTTCCGGTCTTTCATGTGCAACTGCGGCAAGCAGTGCGTTAATGACGCTGAAGGGCGCGATCAGCGAGTCGGCAAAAGAAACCATATCACTCTGCGCCGTGAGCAGGTAGGTGGCGCATTCCGCAAGGGGGGCAAGCGGGCTGTCGGTCAATGCGATGACCTTGGCACCGCAATTCTTCGCATATTTGACGGAATTGACGACTTTACGGGAATAGCGGGGAAAACTGATGGCGATCAGCACATCTTTCTCGTCAATGTCCAAGATCTGCTCGAATACTTCGCTCGAACTGGTCGGTTGCAACAGCTTGACATTGTCGCGAATCATGGAGAGGTTAAAATGGAGGAAGGACGCGAGTGAGGAAGAAGAGCGCACGCCAAAGATATAAACACGTCTCGCGGCGTTAACTGCCTGTACCGCATTGGCAAACGCTTCACGGTCAATATGTTCGAGAGTGCGGCGGATACGTTCCATATCGCCGTTCAGAACGCAGGTGAGATAGTCTCCGTTCATAACGCGTGCCCGCGTGACTTCAATGCGCTGGTTCGGGGTGAGCTTGGTGCGTACCAATTCCTGCACGGCACGCTGAAACTCGGGATAGCCGTCGAATCCGAGCTCGTTCGCAAATCGTACGACGGTGGATTCCGACACGCCTACCGCTTGTCCCAAGCGCGCGGCAGTCATATAAGCGGTTTTTTCGTAGTCGTCCAGAATAGCTTGTGCAATACGCTTTTGCCCTTTGGAGAAGGTAGGCAATTTCTGGCGTATAATATCGGATATATTTGAACCCATAGCAATACTCCTCTTATCGGATCGTTGTGGCACCCGTGGCAATCACATCTCGAATTTTTCGAGGGCAAGGTGCATGCGGCGGAGCGATTCGTCACGGCCGAGTGCCACCATGATTTCTGTTGCGCCGCCCGGGGTTACACTCATGCCGGAGACGGCAATACGCGCACACCAGAGGAGGGCGCCGGATTTTACGTTCATTTCCGCGGCTTTGTCGGAGAGCGCCGTGAAGAGCACATCATTTGTCCAGTCGGAAACAGTAGCGACGGCATCGGTCGCCGCACGGAGCAGATTGGCGGCATTTTCCGCTGTCACTTTGTTCTTCTTGTTGTAGAACAGATCCGCTGTATAGGCGGGAAGCTCCGCGAAGAACCCGACCTTTTCCGGAAACTCGCTGAGCTTGGAAAGACGTCCTTGTACAAGCGAAAGAATCAGCGGCAGATTCAGGTGTGCCGGGAAATCCGCGGGGATATAGGGGGTGACGGCTACTCGGAAGTCCTCGGGAGACATACGACGAATATACTCGCCGTTAAACCACAACAGTTTATCAAAGTCGAACACGGCCGGAGACTTATTGATTGCCTCAACCGTAAACGCTTCGGTCAGCTCGGGGAGGGTGAAGAACTCACGTTCGGCAAGTTCTCCTTTCGGGTTCCAGCCGAGGAGGGCAATATAATTCGTGATGGCCTCCGGGAGATAGCCGTCACGGACAAGGTCTTGAAAACTGACCGCCCCGTGCCGCTTCGAAAGTTTCGAAACGGTGCCGTCCGCGTTTTTTCCCATGAGAAGCGGCAGGTGCACATAGGTCGGACGCTCCCACCCGAAAGCGTCGTAAAGCAACGCATACTTCGGTGTGGAGGTGATATACTCACTTCCGCGGACGACGTGCGTGACACCCATCAGGTAGTCATCGACGACATGCGCAAAATTGTAGGTCGGATAGCCGTCTGCTTTCATCAGGATCTGATCCTGCAGCTCCTTACACTCACACTTGATTTCACCGAAAACCGCATCCTGATAGGTGACAGTACCGTCGAGCGGCATTTTCTGGCGAATCACGTACGGAGCGCCAGATGCGAGTTTTTCCTGTACTTCTGCCGGGGACAGCCCACGGCAGTGGCGGTCATAGCCGCCGGTTGCGTCTTCTTCGTGCAGTTGCTCAAGTCGCTCTTTGGAGCAGAAACAATAGTAAGCATGTCCCGATGCGACAAGTTGTTCGGCGTATTTGCGATAGATTTCCTTTCTTTCGCTCTGAATATAAGGACCATGTTCGCCGCCGACGTCGGGACCTTCGTCGTAACGCAGCCCCGTCATACGTAAAGTGGAGAGAATGACATCGGTCGCACCCTCGACGAGACGTTCCCGGTCGGTGTCCTCAATGCGGAGGATGAATTTACCGCCGGAGTGCTTGGCAATCAGGTAAGAATAGAGGGCGGTGCGGAGGTTTCCGATATGCATATAGCCCGTGGGGCTGGGGGCAAAACGGGTAACAACTGTCTGATTCATAGGTAACACCTTTCCTGCGCGCGAGCGCGCGTTATACAACACATTATCATACCACAGAATCAAAACTACGTCAATTGTTTTCAATAAATTCATTTGACAGCGGTTTTGCAGGGGACTATAATAAAGACATGGAGGCGTACTTTATGAGCCGCAGCTTTTTTTCAAAATACATGGCGGCGTTTGCGCTGATTATTCTCGTCAGTTTTGTGCTTCTCGCCGCCATTATCGGATCGATCCTCGGCGATTATGCCATTGAGAATATCCGCGCAGATGTCAATAATTCCGTCAGAACCGCCACCCGTATGTTTCAGTTTACCTATAACGGATACGGTAACGGGCGCTCTTTCAGTGACTATATCCGTGCCGAACAAAGGTCTTTTTCGGAGGCGATGCTTTCAGCGACCTCGGGTCGTGTTGAACAGATCGTTATTATTGTTACGGACGCCACAGGGCAGATCATCATGGCAACCCCGACCAATATTGAAGCCGTGAATATGAACAAGCGCTTTTCGGATGACGTGATGAACACGCTTGCCGCAGGCAAAATGTACACGGCAGACGGTAAATTGGACGGGCTTTTCAGTGAACGACATATCGTCAGTGGCTTGCCTGTCACGAAAGGCGGGGAACTCTGCGGCGCGGTGTTTTCCTGCTCTTCCGCCGTTAATGAGGAAGCGCTTGTCAGCGTGATGAACCGAACGGTGATTCTGGCGTGCCTGCTCGTCATGCTGGCGGCGTGTATCGCCGTTTACTGCATCAGCAACCGCATGACGGAGCCTTTGCGCAACATGACGGTTGCCGCACGGGAGTATGGTCACGGCAAGCTGGATACACGCGTTACCATTACCGGGAAGGATGAGATAGCCGAGCTCGCCGCCGCCTTTAACAATATGGCGGATTCCATTGAAGAGACGGAAAAAATGCGTAACTCGTTCCTCGCCAACGTATCACATGACTTGCGGACACCGATGACGACGATCGCCGGTTTCGTGGACGGTATAATCAGCGGTGCCATACCCCCGGAAAAACAGCCGGAGTACTTGGAAATCGTATCGTCGGAAGTGCATCGTCTTTCCCGTCTGGTGAGCGAGATCCTCGACGTCTCCAGACTGGAATCGGGGGAGAGAAAACTGACGGAAACCCGTTTTGATATTTGCGAAATGTCACGTCTTGTCCTGATTTCTTTTGAACAGAAAATCGACGACAAGAAGTTAGATGTTGACTTCTCCTGCGATGAAGATTCCATCGCGGCACTCGGCGACAGGGATGCAACGCATCAGATCTTGTACAATCTGGTGGATAATGCCATTAAATTCAGCCGTGAGGGCGGCGCGCTCCGCATCGGTATTAAGCGGAAAACGCCCGCAGTGATCGAGGTCAGTGTTTATAATGAAGGTGAAGGGATTGAACCCGAAGAACTGCCATATGTATTTGAGCGTTTTTACAAGAGCGATAAGAGTCGCGGACTGGATAAAAACGGGGTCGGTCTCGGGCTGTATATTGTGAAAACCATTATCGAAGCTATGAAACAGACCATTTGTGTTGAGAGTGAAAAAGGACAGTTTTGCGAATTCCGTTTTACACTCAAGGCGTACGTCCCCGAGATGACAAAATAAACTCATACAATACAAAAAAGGCGGCGTACGCCGCCTTTTTTGTATGAATAGAAATCAATCCCGCTCCAAACAAATATCGATTATGCCGAGGTAATCACCGTCGTCCGATTCATGCCCTGAGAGAATCACGAGACGATCCTGCGCTTCTACCGAAATCATTCTTCTGAGAATAGCGCGATTTTCCGCATCCAGCTCCTTGGTCGGTTCATCAAGCAGGAGTAGGGGGGCGGGGAAGAAAAACGCACGTGCGATAGCAACACGTTGTTGCATACCGCCGGAGAGTTCAAAAATCCGTTTGGTCTGATCCTGCGGCTCGATTCCGAGAGCAGACAAAAGATCCGACGCCTTTTTTTGTACGTCGTTTTTTGTTTGTCCCTTTGGGGCAACCAAAGCAACGTTTTCCAACGCGGAAAGCGAATCGAAAAGTCGTCTGTCCTGAAACAGATAGGAGACGCCGCCGGACACCTGTACAGTTCCCTCGTCGGGCGTTTCCAATCCTGCGATGATACGCAGTAACGTCGTCTTACCGATTCCGCTTCTGCCGTAGAGACGGTATAGACCGTGCGAGGCGAACTCGTAGGAAAAGTTTTTCAAAACCGGTTGCTCTCCAAACGACTTTGAGACATGCTCGAGAAAGATCATTGGGCACCTCGTTTCTTGGGTGTCAGAATTGCTTTCGTGATTTTTTCAAACAAAATACTGATGGTAACGATAATGATTGTCCATGCGAAAACCGTATCATAATCCATCTCTGCTGTCCTTGCAAACCATATGCCATATCCGACAGTATGATTGGAAAAGGCAATCATTTCTGCCGCGACGCAGGACTTCCAGGCAAGCCCGACACAGGTGATGAGGGATATGCGGACGGCAGGAAGGACGTTGGGCAGATAAATGGCTCGTATTCGTTTTGCGAGTGAAAGTCGATAAACCGTCGCGACTTCTTTCAGGCGCGGATCGATCTCGCGTATGGCTCCCGCGGTTGCACTCAGCATCACGGGGGCGACCATCACCGCCGATACGAAAGCCGGCAGGACTTGGGAGCCGAGAAACACCCATGCAAGTAAGATGAAGCAAACGACCGGGGTAGAGCGGGCAACCGAAAAGGCGGGGGCAAGGAATGCATGCGCGATTTCGAAGCGAGCAATGAGAACGCCGAATAACACGCCGATGACGCTTCCCATCAAGAGCCCCGATAAAACATGGAGAAGTGAGTTGCCGACGGACAAATACATCTGCGCGTCCTTCAGCATGAATAGAAAGGCTTTGAAAACGCCGATCGGAGTTGGGAAGATGGCGGGTTTTGCATACAGAGCAGCACATCCCCACCAAAATAGGATCCAGAACAGAATAACGCCAACGGTGCGAAGTACGGCGCAAGTTTTTTTGTGTAACAGTATTTTTGTCATTTCGCCGGTTTGTAAAAGCCGTCAGCCGGATAAGTGGCGGATAAAGCCTCCAAAAAGCCTAGAACAGCCGCCTTCATGTCGTCGCCGACCATGTAGGTGATATTGGAGCGGGGAATTGCCTGCTTGGCAATCGGAACTTTCGGGAGAATGCCCGCGTCAACGACCATTTGTGCGGCGCCGTCATTGCCAGAACCGGACATGTTCTTAATATAGGAAATAGAGGCTTCGTAAGCAGTTAAAAACCGCTCGATGGCGGTCGCATGGTCACGCGCATAGGCGGTACGGACGACAAGGCATCCCTGAACCATGGGAATATTGTCGGAAACCTGATTCCATTCTGCGTTCAGATCAACGGGACTGATGGCGAATGAGCCGACACCTTTCGATGCGGCGGACACTTTGGCAACCGTTACCTTGGGTTCGGGCAAAAGGGCAATTTGCACGCCGTTTTCACCGGACACGATCTGATCGGGGAGTAAGTCGAGTGACGACTGACTGAATGTGACGCTAATGTTGTTTTTCTTGAGAATATACTCCAGAACGAGTTTCGGTGCCTGCTCGGGAAAGTAGACGGTTTTTCCTTCAAGATCACTGAGCTTTTCGATAGAGACTCCGTTTGTGCAGAGGTAGAGCACTCCGAGGGTGTTAACGGCGAGGTATTGGACGCCGCCCTCAATTTTGGCATTCAGCGCGGGAACACCGTTCGTCGGATATGCGGCGATATCAATCTCACCCGTGACGAGTTTTGCCATGATTTCAGCGGGGGAATTGAATTTTGTGAACGAATAAGCGGGATCGGCGTCATTGATCATTTTTGCCATACCGATCCCGGTCGTTCCGGGGAAGTAACCAATGCGTGTGACAGGCGGTTTTTCATCATCGCCGTCTGTTTTGCCGCAGGCGGCGAAAGCGAGTAACGAAAGCGAAAGCAGGAGGAAAAGAGAAACC
>ERZ1034755.840-NODE-840-length-9785-cov-6.362179_pt1 | contig 9785 bp, 4 predicted proteins | sample MGYA00520596_ERZ1034755 | MGnify/ENA primary metagenome ERZ1034755 (study PRJEB33766, sample SAMN09781701) | gut metagenome | biome: gut microbiome | host: Homo sapiens | place: Madagascar | study: EMG produced TPA metagenomics assembly of the PRJNA485056 data set... | reverse complement strand
TCTGGATGCTGGTCGCCGCCTTTTTCGCCATGGCGGTCAAGTACGCCGAGGTCGTCCTCGCCATGGACACGCGCGAGCGCAGAGCCGACGGCACTTTCCGGGGTGGCGCCCCCTACTATATGCGTCCCGTCGGTCGGCGGCACGGGTTTCTCTCACTCCTGTTTTCCCTGCTCTGCATTGTCTGCTCTGTGTTTCAGGGCAGCATCCTGCAAGGGAACGCCGTCGGCGAAGCCGTCCATGTGACATTCGGCGCGGAGCCAGGAATACCGGGCGTCGCGCTGAGCATCGCCGCCCTTGTCCTGCTCCTCTTCTGCCGCCCGCTCCTCGGGCGGGTGTGTGCCCTCTTGGTGCCGCTCGCGACCGTCCTCTACCTCTTTCTCTGTCTTGCCGTCCTCATCGTGCATCGCGGCGACCTCGGGGGGGCGTGCCTTGCCGTTCTGCACGGCGCCCTCACACCGGCGGCGGGCGCGGGGGGATTCCTCGGTTTCTTCACGTCCGAGGCGCTCCGGGTCGGCTGTGCGCGGGGTCTGCTCTCGAACGAGGCGGGATGCGGCACCGCGCCCCTCGCGCATATCACGGCAGAAGGTTCTACCCCTGCGGGGCAAGGGCTCTGCGGTGTTTTCGAGGTCTTTCTCGACACGACCGTGGTCTGTACGCTGACGGCGCTCGCGTGCCTTACCTCCGGCGTCCGGGGGTCGCCCGACGCCCCCTTTTCCTATGTTGCCGACGCGGTAGGGACGGTTTTCGGCAGGGCGGCGATGCCGCTCGTGACCGTCGCCGTCACGGGCTTTGCCTTCGCGACGGTGCTGTCCTGGGCATTCTACGGGCTGTCCTGCCTCGACACTCTGACACGCTCTGCCCCTGTGCGTGTCGCCTATCTGGTGCTGTACTGCGGCGGGCTCATCGTCGGGTGCGTCTCGGCACCGAAGAGCGTGTTCCGCGCGATCGACATTCTGCTCGCCGTCATGACGCTCATCAACCTTGCCGCACTCATCAAAAAAGCAGACAGAGTGGTCACTCTGTCTGCAGAAGAAGGCTTGCTTGTCAGTCGCAGACGCGCAGATGCGCCTGCACGTGCGCCCCGAGCGGAGTCAGCCGCGCAATATCGTCCGTGAGTTCCTGCTCGGAAATCTCCGGCGTCAGGAGCGTCAGTTCGTCCCCTGCCGCCTCGAGGATTTCGGCGTCCGACCACACCACGCGCGCGGCGTTGCGGTCGATCCCGGTGAGCGCGAGATAGTGGCGCGCGCGGAACAGGCGGAAGTCGGTCGGGTAATCGGCGCCGCCCACGGTCCACGTCTGCCGTTTGGCGTCACCGCGCAAAACGGACAGAATATCCGCCGCGACGGCGGAGGCGGTCGGGTGCGACCCCGCGCCGCGACCGTAGAACATGATATCCCCCGCATAGTTGCACCGCACGAGGACGGCGTTGAACACGTCCTCCACGCCGCTAAGCGGCGAGGTCACGGGCACGAGGAAGGGCGCCACCAGGACGAACGTGCCCCACGGGCGGATATCGAGACGCCCGAGCAGTTTGACGGTATAGCCGTTCGCCTCCGCCGTCTGCACGTCGCGCTGACGGATGGCGGTGATTCCCTCGGTATGCACGCGGGCGGCGTCCGGCAGGATCCCGGTCGCCCCGGCGGCGAGAATACAGATCTTCCGGCAGGCGTCGATGCCCTCAATATCCGCTGCGGGATTTCGCTCGGCGTACCCCTTCTGCTGTGCCTCGGTGAGCGCCCCCTCGAAGGTCGCCCCGGCGCGGAACATCCGCGTGAGAATATAGTTGGTCGTGCCGTTTAAGATTCCGGCGATGCCGGTCACTTCGTTCGCCGCGAGGTCGGTCACGAGCGGCGAGATGACGGGGATTGCCCCGCCGGTCGACGCTTCAAAAAGGTAATACACGCCCCGCTCCGCCGCGAGCGCGAGCAGCTCCGCACCGTAGGTCGCGACCAGCTCCTTGTTGGAACTCACGACACTCTTCCCGGCTGTAAGACAAGCCTTCGTGTACTCATACGCGGGGTGCAGTCCGCCCATGACTTCCGCGACGACCGTCACCTCCGGGTCGCCGAGAATGACGTCGATGGAGTGGACGATCAGTGAAGCGTAAGGAGAATCCGGCATCTCCCGGATGTCGAGCGCGTATTTGACGCGCACGTCCTCCCCGAGCCGTTTCGCGATGCCCGCGGCGTTCTCGGCGAACAGGTCGGCGGTCCCCCGCCCGACGACACCGAGCCCTAAAATAGCAATCTGTTTCATATGGGACTCCCCGCCCCGGTGGGGCGTTTTTGGTTTTATTTCGTACCGAATGGCAATTTTATGTCATTTTAGCATATCCCGTCCCAAAAAGCAAGCCCGGCCGGGCGCCGTCGGCGCCCGATACGGATGCCCGGCGTCCCGTGACACCGCCGATACCGCCCGCGACCTGACGGCGGCAGCATCCGGTGCACCGACGGAAACGCCGGTGAAAGATCACGGTGACGGAGGAGAACCTTTACGACGGAGAAAGGGCGCGGTGACGAGCCGTCACCGCGCCACAGGTGGGAAAACCGTTCCCGTATCAGCCCTCGTAAGCCGTGTCCTTCGTAAGGCTTGCCGCGCGGGATTCCGCGCTGATATAGGTCATGGGGTCGACGCTCTTCCCGGCGACCGTCATCTCGAAGTGCAGATGCGGCTCTTCCGCGATCTCGCGGGACGCTGTCTCACCGACACAGCCGATGACCTGTCCGCACTTGACTTCTTTGCCGACCTCCAGTCCTTCGGCGAGTTCCGCCGCGAGGTTGGAGTAGATGGTCACGCCCTCGCCGTTATGGGTGATCTTGACCGTCTTGCCGAAGAAGGGATCGTCGAGGATCTCGGAGACCTTCCCGTCTGCCGCCGCCATGACCGCCGCACCCGCCTTGCAGGAGATGTCGATGCCGCGGTGTACGCGCCACAGATTCTCCGTCTTGGAGAACACGAGCACGTCGAGGTCATGCGACTGGGTGACGAGACCGACCGCAGGCGCGACGAACTCGGGCAGAATCTTGGTGACGTCGATATCGGGTTCCTTCGGATCGTCGTCCGGCGTCGTCACGGCAGGGACGTTGTCGGGGTTGACCGGCGTCTCACGGTTCCGCACGGAGAGGAGTACGCCGGTCAGGATCGCGCCGAGGCACAGGACCGCCGCCGCCGCGATGTAGAGGTAACGGTTGGCTTTCGAGCGATTTTTCTTGCTTTGCTGCTGGTTTTTGTTTTCCATTTCTCAAGTTCCTTTCGGTAATGTAAGCCTATTTTTTCCCCTCCGGGCGATTTTATACAGTCCGCGCAAAAAATCACAGCCCGTTTTTTGTCGTTTTTCGTCGACGCGGTGCCGAGAGAACCGGGCATCTCCCCGTCCAACCGAAAAAGCCGCGATGCGCGCGCCGCGCCTTGGGCTCCGATGTGGGAGGCGCACGAAAAACGCGCGAATACTTTTCCTCCACCACTTTTCATTTAAAATTTTTTGTGTTATACTATTGTATATCGTCTAACAATCGTCAAAGTGTTCGCGGGCACGCCCGCGGGGAAAGGAGCCGCTATGAAAGAAGCCGCATTTCATCTGGTCAGTCCGTTCGCGCCGACCGGCGATCAGCCGGAAGCGATCGCGGGACTGGTCGACGGTATTAAACAGGGGCTCCCGTTCCAGACCCTGCTCGGCGTCACCGGGTCGGGCAAGACCTTCACGATGGCGAACGTCATCGCCGCCTGCGGCCGCCCTGCGCTGATTCTCGAGCCGAACAAGACGCTTGCCGCACAGATCTGCTCCGAGCTCCGCGCCTTCTTCCCCGAGAACTCGGTCGACTACTTCGTGTCCTACTACGACTATTATCAGCCCGAGGCGTACATTCCGGGCAAGGATATGTACATCGAAAAGGACGCGATGATTAATGACGAAATTGACAAACTGCGTCACAGCGCGACTTCCGCGCTCTTTGAGCGGAGGGACGTCATCATTGTCGCCTCCGTCTCCTGCATCTATTCGCTCGGCGACCCGACCGAGTATCAGGATCTGCTCATTTCCCTGCGCCCCGGCATGACCCTCACGCGGGAGCGGTTGGTGCGGCGACTCGTCGCCATCGGGTACGAGCGTAACGACATCGACTTCCGCCGCGGGAAATTCCGCGTGCGCGGCGACACGGTGGAGATCTTCCCCGCCGCCTCGACCGACCGCGCGATCCGCGTCGAATTTTTCGGCGACGAGATCGACCGACTGACCGAGGTGAACACCGTCACGGGGGAGCTCCTCCAGGTGCTCTCCTTCTCTGCGATTTTCCCGGCGACGCACTACGCCGTCTCGGAGGAGAAACGCGAGGGGGCACTCGAAGAGATCGAGCGCGAGATGCACGAGCGCGTCGCTTACTTCAAGAGCAAGAATATGCTTCTCGAAGCCCAGCGCATTGAGGAGCGCACCAAATACGACCTCGAGATGCTCCGGGAGGTAGGTTTCTGCTCCGGCGTCGAGAACTATTCGCGCGTCCTCTCGGGGCGCACTGCCGGCTCCACCCCCTATACCCTGCTCGACTACTTCCCGCGCGACTTCCTGACCTTCATCGACGAGTCGCACGTTATGATCCCGCAGGTGCGCGGCATGTCCGGCGGCGATACCGCCCGGAAGAAGAACCTCGTCGACTACGGGTTCCGCCTGCCCTCCGCGTATGACAACCGCCCGCTCTACTTTGAAGAGTTCGAGAAAAAACTCGGACAGACGGTGTTCGTCTCCGCGACGCCCGCCGCCTACGAAAAGGAACACAGCGAACGCACCGTCGAGCAGATCATCCGCCCGACCGGGCTTGTCGACCCCGAGATCTTCGTCCGCCCGATCGCGGGGCAGGTCGATGACCTCATCGGCGAGATACGGGAAGTGACCGCCCGGGGCGAAAAAGTGCTTGTCACCACGCTGACGACCAAGATGGCGGAGGATCTGACCGACTACCTCGCGACGCAGGGCATCAAGGTCAAGTATATCCACCACAACGTCGAGACCATTGAACGCATGGAGATTATCCGCGACCTGCGGCTCGACCGCTTCGACGTCCTTGTCGGGATCAACCTGCTCCGCGAGGGGCTGGACATTCCCGAGGTCTCGCTCGTCGCCATTCTCGACGCGGACAAGGAGGGGTTCCTCCGTACCGAGACATCACTGATTCAGACCGTCGGGCGCGCGGCGCGGAACGTCAACGGGCGCGTCATCATGTACGCCGACACGGTCACGCGCTCGATGCGCGCCGCCATCGACGAGACCAACCGCCGCCGCGGGATTCAGCAGGCGTACAACGAGGCGCACGGCATCACGCCGAAATCCGTCTCCAAGGCGGTGCGCGACGTCATCGAGATCGGCAAAAAGCACGCCGAAGCGGACGAAGCGCTGCTCGAGAGCGGCAAGCGCAGGAAGAAACTCTCCGCGACCGAGCGCGAGGCACTCGTGCGGCGGCTCACCAAAGAAATGCAGGACGCGGCGAAGCGGCTCGACTTCGAGCGCGCGGCGTATCTGCGTGACCAGATCAAAACCATACGGGACGCAAAATAAGTATGTCAAAAAATCTTCTGATCGTGCGCGGCGCGCGCACCAACAACCTGAAAAATATCAATCTCGATATCCCGCGCGACAAACTGGTCGTATTCACGGGACTTTCGGGCTCCGGGAAATCGACGCTCGCATTTGAAACAATCTACGCCGAGGGGCATCGCCGCTTCGTCGAATCACTCTCGTCCTACGCCCGCCAGTTCCTCGGGCAGATGGACAAGCCGGACGTGGATCTCATTGAGGGGCTTTCTCCCGCCATCTCCATCGAGCAGAAAACGACCTCCAAGAACCCGCGCTCCACAGTCGGGACGGTCACGGAGATCTACGACTACCTGCGTCTGCTCTACGCGCGTGTCGGGACGCCCCACTGCCCGGTCTGCGGGCGGGAGATCACCCAGCAGACGCTCGACCAGATCCTCGACCGCATTCTCGCGCTCCCGGAGGGCAGCCGCTTCATGGTACTCGCCCCCGTGGTGCGCGCACAAAAGGGTATGCACGAAAAGGTTTTTGCCGACGCCAAGCGCGCGGGTTACGTCCGCGCACGCGTGGACGGGAGCCTCTACGACCTCTCCGAAGAGATCACGCTCGACAAGAACAAAAAGCACTCCATTGACATCGTCATCGACCGTCTGATTCTCCGTCCCGACCTGCGCCCCCGCCTCGGGGAATCGGTGGAGAACGCGCTGTCCCTCGCGGACGGGCGCGTGCATATCGCCCTGCTCTCGCGGGAGGGCGAGGTGACGGAAGAGCTCGAGTTCTCGCAGAAATACGCCTGTGAGGAGCATCAGATTTCCTTCGGCGCGCTGGAACCCGCCATGTTCTCGTTCAACAACCCGCTCTGCGCCTGCCCGCGCTGTGCGGGGCTCGGCGAGATGCAGGTGATTTCGGAAGAGAAACTCATTCCTCACCCGGAGCTGTCGCTAAGACAGGGAGGTCTCGCCGCGAACGGGTTCAAGACCATGGACGAGCACTCCTACACGGGGCCGCTCGTCATCGAGGTCGGCGCGCGGCACGGGTTCTCGATCGATACGCCGATCCGCGACCTGACGCAGGAACAGCGGCAGGCGCTCCTTTACGGTACCGGCGACGAAACGTATGAATGTATCCGCTATTTCGGGAACACGCCGAAGCACTCGGTCACTCGCTTTGAGGGCATTATCCCCATGATCGAACGCCGTATGGCGCAGGCGGGCGCCTTCGGCGACTACTATCAGCAGTTCATCGAGGATGCGCCCTGCCCCGTCTGTCACGGCGCGCGGCTGAACGATACCGTCCTCGCCGTCACGGTCGGCGGGCTGAATATCGACCGCCTCTGCCGCCTGTCGGTCGGGGAACTCGTGCCCTTTTTCGACAATCTGCATTTCGACGACTCGCGCGAGAAGATTGCGCACGACATCATCGTCGAGATTCGTAAGCGCCTGAAGTTCCTGTCCTCGGTCGGGCTCGACTACCTGACCCTCTCGCGTAAGGCGGGGACGCTCTCGGGCGGCGAAGCACAGCGCATCCGCCTCGCGACGCAGATCGGCTCGGCGCTTGTCGGCGTGCTGTATATCCTCGACGAGCCGAGCATCGGTCTGCACCAGCGCGATAACGGAAAACTGATCCGCACGCTGTGCAGTCTGCGCGACCTCGGGAACACCGTCATCGTCGTCGAACATGACGAAGAAACCATGATGGCGGCGGACTATATCGTCGATATCGGACCCGGCGCCGGGATTCACGGCGGCGAGGTCGTCGTTGCGGGGACGCCGAAAGAGGTCGCCGCCTGCAGGAAGTCGCTCACGGGCGACTACCTCTCGGGGCGCAAAAGTATCGCAGTTCCGAAGACCCGCCGCCCCGGGAACGGCAAATCGCTGTGGATTCGCGGCGCACGGGAGAACAACCTCAAGAACCTTTCGGTCGAAATCCCGCTCGGGCGGCTCGTCTGCGTGACGGGCGTCTCCGGGTCGGGAAAATCCTCACTCATCAACACCTGTCTGGAACGCACGCTCGCCCGCGACCTCAACGGCGCGATCACCTACCCCGGCAAGTGCGACGGCGTGGAGGGGCTCGAGTACCTCGATAAAGTCATTCATATCGACCAGAGCCCGATCGGACGCACCCCGCGCTCGAATCCGGCGACTTACACCGGGCTGTTCAACGACATCCGCGAACTGTTCGCCAAGACCCCGGACGCGAAAGCGCGTGCCTACGGCGCGGGGAGATTCTCCTTCAATATCCGCGGCGGACGATGCGAAGCGTGCCAGGGCGACGGCGTGAAGTGTATTGAAATGCACTTCCTCCCCGACGTGTACGTCAAGTGCGACGTCTGTAACGGCATGCGCTACAACCGCGATACCCTCGACGTGCATTACAAGGGCAAGAACATCTATGAGGTGCTGGAAATGACCGTCGAGGAGGCGCTGACCTTCTTTGACGGGATCCCGCAGATCAAGCGCAAGGTGCAGACGCTCTTCGACGTGGGTCTCGGCTACGTCAAACTGGGACAGTCCTCCACCACGCTCTCCGGCGGCGAAGCACAGCGCGTCAAACTGGCGACGGAACTGTCCCGCCGCCCCACCGGCAAGACGGTGTATATTCTCGACGAACCGACGACGGGTCTGCACACGGCGGACGTCGCGCACCTCATCGATATTCTGAACCGCCTGGTGGACAGCGGCAATACGGTGATTGTCATCGAGCACAATCTCGACCTCATCAAGACGGCGGACTATCTCATTGACCTCGGCCCCGAGGGGGGCGACGGCGGCGGCACGCTGGTGGCATGCGGCACGCCGGAGGAAGTCGCGGAGGTGCCCGCCTCCTTCACCGGGCAGTATTTACGGCAGAAACTCGGGCTCGCTTGAGCCCTCCCAAGGACGAATCAAAACGAGGAGCACAACATGGTACAGGTAAATATCAAGAAACTGGATCCGCACGCTGTCCTGCCCACTTACGGCACCCCGGGTGCCGCGGGCGCCGACCTTTATGCGCTTTTGGACGCGCCGCTGACGATTGCCCCGGGAGAGACGGTGTTTGTACACACCGGGCTTTCTCTGGAACTGCCGGAGGGATACGCAGGACTGGTCTACCCGCGGAGCGGGCTTTCCTGTAAGCGCGGGCTCGCCCCGGCGAACAAAGTCGGCGTTATCGACCCCGACTACCGCGGCGAGGTCATGGTCGCGCTCCATAACCACGGCACAGCCCCGGCGACCGTTGACGTGGGTGAGCGCATTGCCCAACTGGTCGTGACGCCGTTCCTCCATGTCGAATTTTGCGAGACAGATGAACTCTCCGATACACAGCGCGGTGCCGGCGGATTCGGCTCCACCGGGACGACGGAGACGCTCACGGGCGCGGCGCCCGCAGGCGCCGCCGCGATGACAGACGCCCCCTCTGACGCGGCGGCAACTGCCGCACAGGCGGCGCCGGACGTTGCGGCGTTGCGCGCGGACGCGCTCGCCTACTACCATGGCATGGGCGCGCCTTTCGACCGCCGGGAGGCGGTCGCGAAACTGCTGATCGCGGCGGACGCGGGCGACGTTCTCTGCCGCGCGAGACTGGCGTACCTCTCCTGCATCGGCGATGAGATTGCGGGAATCCCGCAGGATCGTGAAGCCGGACTTGCCGCGCTTTCCGAGGTGTTGGAGGGGCTGCAGGTAGAGGTCGGGCGCGAGGAGCCGGACGCGATGCTGCTACTCGGCAATCTGCTCGTCGACGGGCTCGGCGTGGAGAAAGACGACCACCGCGCGGTGGAACTCTACTACCGTGCCTCCGAACTCGGCTTTGCCCCGGCGGCGAACGCCCTCGGTCAATGCTTCAGTTTCGCGGTCGGTGTCCAGCTCGACGCCGTGCGTGCCGTCGGTTGCTACCGCCGTGCCGCAGAGGCGGGCTTCGCCCCGGCGCAGTTCCACCTCGGCGTGTGCTATTTTGACGGGAACGGGATCCGCCCCGATAAGCCGGAGGCGGCGAAATGGTATGCCGCCGCCGCGGAACAGGGCTATGCCCCGGCGCAGTTCACGCTCGGACGCCACTACTCCCAGATTATGAACGGCGTGGAGAACGACCTCGAAAAGGGTATCATGTGGCTCACACGCGCCGCCGAGCAGGGGCTCGTGCGCGCGATGACCTACCTCGCCGACCTGTATCATAACGCGGGTACCAACGGCGGCGACATTCTCGCCGCGAAGTGGTACGAGACCGCCGCGAAGCGCGGCGACCTCTACGGCATGAAGCAGTACGCCACTGCTTCATGCCGTAGAGG
>ERZ1034755.827-NODE-827-length-9865-cov-13.010296_pt1 | contig 9865 bp, 8 predicted proteins | sample MGYA00520596_ERZ1034755 | MGnify/ENA primary metagenome ERZ1034755 (study PRJEB33766, sample SAMN09781701) | gut metagenome | biome: gut microbiome | host: Homo sapiens | place: Madagascar | study: EMG produced TPA metagenomics assembly of the PRJNA485056 data set... | reverse complement strand
CGAGAGTATGAACAGGAGAGTTGGTGATACAGAGTGCACACTGTGGAGTCATGCCGCCCTCCTTAGCCCACTTGATAGAAGGAATGATGTTGCGAACATCGTTCAAACCATCAAAGATACGGGTGATGTTGGTACCCTGCTTAGCCTTCACCTTGTACATAAGGGCACGTACATCGTCTGGCACAGGATACATACGAAGAGCGTTCAATCCACGGTCGAGCATGTGGGTCTTGATACCCACCTCATTGAAAGGCTTGCAGAATGCACGAACTGCATCATTAGGATTCTCACCAGCGAGGAGGTTTACCTGCTCGAAAGCACCGCCATTGGTCTCTACACGGCTAAAGCATCCCATCTCGATGATTACTGGGGCTATCTTAGCCAACTGATCCTTGCGTGGCTGGAACTTACCAGAACTCTGCCACATGTCTCGATATACGAGACTGAACTGAATTTTCTTCTTCATTATTATTTAATAATTTCTTTATTCTTTTCTTTATAGTAACACGGTGCCTGGCGGCACCTATATAAAACCAAGGTGCAAAATTAGACAAAAAATCCGAATTATCAGCCCTTTCAACTGATTTTTTATAATTATTGTACTATTTTTGACTATCCTGTTGGATGTTCACATATTTTTATTGACTCAACTTTCGCAATAACTTCTGAACTTACGACAGTTGACTCTGCTTATACCGTTATTTCGCCTGAGCCATAGCAACGATGATGATTCTCATCATATACCACGCAGAACTGGCCTGGAGCCACTCCGTGTATAGCTTCCCCGGCATGTACCATCAGCCTGCCATCCTCCATACGTTCTATTGTGGCAGGATGATACTCGGGGGTATGGCGTATCTTGAAGGTGACATGATGCATGTCCACCTCGCGGGTAAGGAAGTGGAAGTCGTGCAGCGGAAAGTCCTTCTTATAGGCAGTCTGCGGGTCATAGCCATGACTCACGTAAAGGATGTTGTGCTCCACATCTTTCTTCACCACAAACCAGGGGCCGCCACCGAAGCCAAGTCCCTTGCGCTGTCCTATGGTGTGAAACCACAATCCCTTGTGCTCACCGATGCGCTTGCCCGTTTCCAACTCTACCACATCACCAGGATTGTCGCCCAGGTAACGGCGGATATAGTCATTGTAGTTGATCTGCCCCAAGAAACAGATGCCCTGGCTGTCGCGGCGCTTGGCATTGACGAGATGTTCTGCCTCGGCTATCTCACGCACCTCGTTCTTCACATGATGCCCAATGGGGAAGATGGCCTTGCGAAGCTGCCAGGAATAAATCTGTGCCAGGAAGTCGGTCTGATCCTTCACTGGATCGGAACTTGTCACCAGCCACTTATCGCCCTGCTCGTCAATCTCTGTCTGCGCATAATGACCAGTTGCTATCAGATCATAGTTGTGCCCCATCTTCTCGTCGAAGGCACCAAACTTGATGAGCCTGTTGCACATCACGTCAGGATTGGGCGTATAGCCAGCCTTCACCTTCTCCATGGTGTAGCGAGTCACCTCGTTCCAGTATTCCTGATGACAGTCTACCACCTGCAACTTGCAACCATACTTGGCAGCTACGGCAGTAGCCATCTCGAGGTCTTCCTCAGAAGAGCAGTCCCACTCTTCCTTTTCCTCGGGTCCGATCTTGATATAGAAGCAGTCGGGATGCAAGCCCAGACGGGCAAACTCCCAAACCACTACGGAGCTGTCAACTCCTCCCGAAAGCAAAACGGCAATACGCTTGCCCTCCAAACTCTTTATATCCAACATGATGAGAATGTACTTTGTTACTTAAAAGTATGTTGAAACCAGGCGATGAAGTCACAAAAGTTCCTTCCATCGCACGATGAAAAATGCGGGAAAGCCTCTCCACATAAAATTTCGGCTGCAAAAGTACAAAAAAAGCATGAGACAAAGCTATAAATCAATAAAAATTAGTACCTTTGCACCCGAAAATTCAAATACGAACCAAACATTCGCACGTAAGAGAGAAATTGCGAATCTCGAATTACAAAAAGTAGTTATGGAAATTTTAAGGAATCTGTTTTATGGTTTTCCCGACCTTTGGGGAGGCGGTGTAGCCCATTCGGTGATGATTTTAGCTTTGGTCATTACGCTGGGCCTGTGTTTAGGCAAAATCCGTGTGAAAGGTGTGTCCTTAGGCTTGGCCTGGATTCTTTTCATCGGTCTTGTCTTTGGTCATTTCTCGCTCAACCTCGATGAGCACCTGCTCCACTTTCTGAAGGAGTTCGGACTGATACTCTTCGTTTACTCCATCGGCCTTGAGGTGGGCCCCAGCTTCTTCTCGTCGTTCAAGAATGGCGGTAGAAGTCTCAACATGCTCAGCATCATTGTGATAGCGCTGAGTATCGCTACCACATTGGGAATATTCTATGCTTCGGGAACTTCCATTACCTCTATGGCAGGTATCCTGTCGGGTGCTGTAACCAACACTCCCGGACTGGGTGCCGCACAACAGGCGTTCAGCGACCTGCGCCATATCGATGCCCCCAGCATCGCAGCCGGCTACGCCATCGCCTACCCTATGGGTGTGCTCGGCGTTATCCTGTCGTTCGCCATCCTGAGATTTGCTCTACATATTAATAAGGAGAAGGAGGAGAGCGAGGCAAAGAGCGGTAAGGGCCACTTGGAAGCCATGACTCTGAACACCTTCTCGGTGAAAATCACCAACAAGATGATATTTGGCGACACCGTAAAGCAGGTACGCGAGCTCTTGGGACGCGACTTCATGATTTCACAGATTCACCGTCCCGACAGCGACGAGCATCATGAGATAGTCAACGGACATACCGTGCTCAATGAGAACGATGTGGTATTCATTGTGGCTCATCCTGCCGTACAGGAGCCTATCATAGCCTTGCTGGGCAAACAGGTGGAGATGGACTGGGAACAGTTTGGCAACGAGCTGATAACCCGCCGTATCCTCATCACCAAACCAGGCATCAACGGCAAGACCATCAGCCAGATGCAGATACGTTCCAACCTGGGTACCAACATCACCCGAGTCAACCGTGCAGGTGTAGACCTTATTGCCACTCCAAGCCTCAAGCTGCAGTTGGGCGACCGAGTTACAGTAGTAGGCACAGAGTTGGCTATCAGCCATACCGAGAAGGTACTGGGCAACCAGATGAAACGACTCAACTACCCCAACCTGATACCTATCTTCTTGGGCATCATGTTAGGATGTATCGTTGCCAACATACCATTCTTTATCCCGGGCATTTCAGAGAGTCTGCGACTCGGACTGACAGGAGGTCCGCTCATCGTGGCTATCCTGATAGGATACTTTGGTCCTAAGCACAACCTTGTGACCTATAATACGATTTCAGCCAACCTGATGATTCGCGAGATAGGCATCTGCATCTTCCTGGCATGTGTGGGATTGGGCACAGGCGAGCAGTTCATACAGACCGTAGCCACGGAGTCGGGCATGATATGGATTCTCTACGGCATAGCCATCACCATGATACCAATCTTGTTGGGCGGCATCATAGGCCGTTATGCCTTCCACATCAACTACTACACTCTCCTGGGCGTTTTGGCTGGTGCCAACACCAATCCTTCAGCCTTGGCTTATGTGAGAGACCAGACCAGTGCCGATGCGCCTTCAGTGGGCTACGCCAATGTTTACCCATTCGCCATGTTCCTGCGCATCGTAACCATTCAGATCATCATCTTCGTGTTCGGATAATAACGGACAGGAAGATGAATAATTTGCGAAACTTGAGTAAAAAACAAGTAAAGAGAAAAATAGTTATATAAAAAACATCAATGGATAACGGAAAAGAAATGGAGGCCCTGTTGGCCCAACAAGAGAGCAAGGAAAACTGCAAATGCGGCAACAACAAGGACAACTGCAACTGCAAGGAGATAGCCGAGTCGGAGCTTCGACGCAAACTCGACCTGCTGCTCCGTACAGGCAGTCTGCTGATGGAGAGTGCCGCCGACACATCGCGCATCATGCGAACCATGAAGCGCACGGCAGCCTTCTTAGGACTCGACGAACAGTACATCCACCTTTTTGTAAACTGGAATGTGCTGATGGTGAACTACAGCGACGAGGTACACTCTTTCACGAAGTTTCAGCGCTGCGAGAAGCATGGCATCAACCTTACCACCATCTCATTGGTGAGCAAGTTGACATGGCGCGCCATCAAGGAAAACTACTCGCTCGACCAGTATGAGCAGGCTCTGCAGGACATCAAGTCCACCAAGCGCAGTTTCACACCATGGCAAGTGGCTGTGGGCGGCGGCTTCGCCTGTGGTGGCTTCTGCATACAGTTCGGTTGCGACTGGCCTGCCTTCTTCTATTGTTCGCTGGCTGCCATCTTAGGTTTCCGCCTTCGCATGTTCCTGCCTACTAAGGGTTGCAACAACTATGTAGCTATTGGTATTGCCGCTTTCGTGGCAACACTCATCGCATGGGCCACCTCTTTCCTTTCGCTCACCCCATCCATTGCCTCCAGTCTACCAGGCTTCATGCTCTCTGCCACACCATGGCATCCGCTGATGGCCTGCGCTCTGTTCATCGTACCGGGAGTGCCACTTATCAATTTCGTAAGCGACATGGTAGACGGCTATATCGAAGTGGGAATGATAAGAGCCCTCAACACATTGCTGATGGTATTGGCTATGGCTTTCGGTATTGCATTCGCCATACAGGTGTGCCACATCGACAATTTTGTGACCGACCTTACCATGACGCCCCATCATGCCTACTGGGAATATGCCATAGCAGCAGCCGTATCGGCCATGGGCTTCTCCACCATCTTCAGCATTCCGCGCCGTCTGCTGCCGGCAGTTGCTGTAGGAGGTATCATCGCTGTTTGTTTCCGCAACTTTGTCAACCTGGGTCCAAGTAATGGCAATATTGGTCTTGACATGGGTCTCAGTATTGGTTCTCTGGCAGGTTCGGCTCTCATCAGCATCATCGTCATCAAGGCGCGCCACTGGTTCCACACTCCTCATCAGTGTATCACCATCCCGAGTGTCATCCCAATGGTTCCGGGTGTCTTGATGTATCGCGCTCTCTTTGCCTTCATCGATATGCACGGCGTGGTAGGTGAGGTTACTGTCGGCATGAACAATATGATCAAGGCATCGCTTGCCATCATCTGCATCGCCCTGGGTGTGGCTATCCCCAATGTCTTCTTCCGCCGCTTTGTAGAAGGCGACCGCAAGCGAAAGCTCTTCAACATGCTTGTGGAGAGAAAGAGAAAGAATGGTGAGTTCGTGGATTTGCACGAAGTGGAAATCAAATAATATTTATTTTCTCAGTTTCTCACGATACTTCAGAGGTGAAGTATGGAGATGTTCTCTGACATACTTGCCAAAGAAAGAAGTGTTGGAGAAACCGAGAATACCCGAGATCTCCTTTATCGACTTGCTCGTAGATCGCAGATAATAAGTAATATCCGAAAGAGTGTACTCAGTTATCCAGTCAATGGCAGTCTTGCCGGAATGCCGCTTGCACACGATGGACAGATATTTTGGGGTGATGCACAGTTGCTGGGCAAAATACTCCACCGGCTGATGCTTGATCTCGCTCTGCTGCAACAGTTCAAGGAACTTGTCGAAAAGGTCGCTTGTCGTGGAAGAAGCGTTTTTATCATCCTTCTCTATGGTAGAAGAAAAATTGTTGCACAACGCCAACAATGCACTCTTGAGCAGCGTCTCAACGATTTCGCGGCGATAGGGATTCCACGATGTAAGCTGCATGTAGTCGGCATCGAGACAAAGACGCACCAGGTCGGTAAACTTGGCATAGAAGAGCATTTCTTCCTCTGTCATCTTCACCACCGAAACCTTGTCAACATACATGGCACGATTCCAGATGCTGATATGAGAGTGCAGAATGTTTTGCAGACCTAAGTTGGACAAACACATAGCCGTACACGCAAAGTCGGGCGAAACCTCCATGATGTCGAGCGTATTGTTGGGCGGACACACAAAGATATCGTTCTTACCGATCTCTATCACCTTGCCGTTGATGTTGAGCCTCACGTTGCCAGCCTGGCAGGAGGCTATCATATTCATCTGCAATCTTACGGGATCAGGATTAGCCAACACCCTGATATTGTCGAATATCAGAATGTTTTCATCGAGATAACGGGTACTGAGCTCGGCACTCTGTGCGAACTCGCCCTCCTCGAAGCGCTGCTTGAAATCCTTTAGCTCATTGTTTGGCATCTTTATCTTGTTCTTAGTTCTTTCAGTTTCGTTACACCCCTAAAAAGACTCCCTATACTTGTTCTCATCCTTGTCTTCGAGCATGGAAAGATAACTTTGATAACGGCTGGCGGCTATGTAATGGTCTTCCACAGCACGGATAACGGCACAACCCGGTTCGTGGGTGTGGGTGCAGTTGGAGAAACGGCAGTTCTCTGAGAACTGGAATATCTCCTTAAAATAACTCGTCAATTCTTCCTTCTCTATATCAAAGGTACCAAAGCCCTTGATACCGGGAGTATCGATGAGATAACCTCCAGCCGACAGCGCTATCATCTCGCTGAAGGTGGTGGTATGCATGCCCGTATTATGAGCATCGCTGATTTCAGCTGTACGTTGGTCGGCCTCAGGCACCAACTGGTTGATAAGCGTCGACTTGCCTACTCCACTGTTGCCGCTGAGCAAAGATATCTTGTCCTTGATAAGAGGAATCAACTGTTCCATTCCCTCACCGGTGGCAGCAGACAGCTCGACACACTGATAGCCAACAGTCTCATAGAGTTTTCGCATCATCTGCTCATAGTGCAACTCCTCCTCAGAGAGGATATCTCGCTTATTGAATACCAGAATGACAGGCACACGATAAGCCTCTGCGCCAGCCAAGAATCGGTCGATAAAAGTTGTGGAGGTTTGTGGATAATTCACCGTCACCACCAGCAAAGCCTGGTCAACATTGGCTGCCAAGATGTGGCTTTGCTTACTCAGATTGGGCGATTTGCGGATAATGTAGTTGCGACGGTCTTCTATGGCAGAAATAAAGGCGGTTCCCTCCTGATTGGTAATAAGCTGCACATGGTCGCCAACAGCCACAGGGTTGGTGCTGCGTATTCCCTTCAGACGGAAATTGCCCTTTATCTTGCTTTCAATAAGCTGGCCATCGTCAATCTTGACGGTGTACCAGCTTCCAGTATTTTTGATGACAAGTCCTTTCATCCTACGACTTTAGACGGTCATGATTTCCTTCTCCTTGTCGTCCATGAGAGCTTCCAACTGCTTGATGTACTTGTCGTGCAACTTCTGCAAGTCGTTCTCAGCATCCTTCTCGAGGTCTTCAGACAGTCCGTCCTTGATAGCCTTCTTCAGCTTCTCCTTGATTTCCTGACGCACGTTGCGCACCTCAACCTTAGCCTTCTCAGCTATCTTGTTGCACTGCTTTACCAGTTCCTTACGGCGCTCACCTGTAGGCTGTGGAATGCCCAAGCGTACTATCTCACCATTGTTTTCGGGCGTGATACCCACTCCACTGTCCATAATGGCCTTCTCAATATCCTTGATAGCTTTCTTGTCCCAAGGACGGATAGCGATGGTACGAGCATCAGGAGTTGTGATATTTGCCACCTGATTAAGAGGCACCATACTGCCATAACTGTTCACTCTCACACCATCGAGGATGGCTACGTTGGCACGACCGGCACGAATATGCGAAAGTTCTTCTGCCAGATACATTTCAGCCATCTCCATGCGCTCGCCTGCTTTGTTCAAAGTTTCTTTTACGTCTATCATATTTTCAATTTTGCTTATTGTTAATAAATTCTTTTATTGTCTGTTATCACAATTCAAGCCACAAATATAGGCATATTTTGCGTAACCGCCAAACATTTAGAGCCTCTTTTGCACGCCAGCCATCTTTTTAGCTGTTTTTCTCAGCCTGTAGCCTTTCCAGTTCAGCTCCCACATAATTGGTAAGTTCCACAAACTCCTGCACCGAAAGCTGCTCGGGGCGACGGGTCATCACATCGGCTGTATAGAAATCCTCGCGGGGAGTCTGCCCAGGGAACATCTGCTTCAGACTCACTCTCAACATCTTGCGACGCTGGTTGAATACCGTCTTTACCAAACGCTTGAAGAGCAACTCATCGCAACCTAAGTCGGTCACCTCATTGCGTGTCATGCGAATCACGGCACTCTTCACCTTAGGGGGAGGATTGAATACATTCTCGTCTACGGTAAAGAGATATTCCACACTGTACCATGCCTGTATGAGGACACTCAGGATGCCATAGGCTTTGTTGCCAGGCTCTGAGGCGATGCGCAACGCCACCTCGCGCTGAATCATTCCCGTGCAACAGGGAATGAGGTCCTTGTAGTCGAGCATCTTGAAGAATATCTGCGAGGAAATATCGTAGGGATAATTGCCCGTCAGCACGAACTGTCGCCCGTCGAAGATACGTGTGAGGTCCATACGCAGGAAATCCTCACCTATGATATTGTCCTTGAGACGTGGAAAGTTCTCGTGAAGATAAGCCACCGACTCAGAGTCGATTTCCACAGCTTTTACAGGTCGTGGTTTCTCTATAAGATACTGGGTGAGCACACCCATACCCGGACCAATCTCGAGCACGGGCAAATCAGGACAAGCGTCTACCGTATCGGCTATTCGCTTGGCAATACCGAGGTCAGTAAGGAAATGCTGACCCAAATTTTTCTTTGGCTTTACTGCTTTCATGTGTCTAATTTTCTGCAAAGATAGTGCAAGCGAGCGCAATGAAAGCTTGCTTTCAAATTGCCGAGTGCAGCTTATCTTCTGCAAAGATAATGCAAATGAGCGCAATGAAAACTTGTTTTCAAATTGCCGAGTGCAGCTTTTCTTTTGCAAAGATAACGTATTTTTCCGAAAAAACATGTAGCATCCATACAAAACAACACAAAAATTATTAACTTTTCACTAAACACGGCATGAAAAGAACACAATGATTATGTTAAATGACTGAAGTTTCGCAAATATGCCACACACGCCTTGAGGGGCAGAAGCTCTTAGCCCAGGGCAGCGCCCTGGGTATAAGAGCAATCAGCAAGGCGCCCTGTAAGGGCAAAAGCTTTATGTATTGCCTTGATTTTTAAAGCTTTTGCCCTTACAGGGCGACAGATTTGCGTCCAAAACAACCCAGGGCGCTGCCCTGGGCTAAGAACTTCTGCCCTTTCAGGGCGTATTGGGTAATTTCAACCGTACAGGCCGATATTCTTGACAAAACAAAAATCTTCCTGACAAGACAAAAATCATTCTTAATCAATCTCTTCTATGAAAACATTCTATGTCTCGCTCATTCTTTCCATCCTTCTTCTCGTAGGTGGATTCCTGAGCCCTCCATTAGGAATAATCGACAGCAGTGTTCTTTCCGCCGTAGGACTTCTCTTCGCATTCGCCACTCTTGCCCAGCTTCCCCAAATGCTTGCAGCCATTGCCCAGGGCGCACCTTCCGCCTCACCAAGGGCGACTTGACAGCAGAGGTGACAAGCAACTCTGGGGAAACGTGACAGGAAAATCTAATACAATCAAGCTCGCTCCATAAGGGGTGAGCCTGATTGTATTATTATAATAGTTACAATTATGTTTTGTTGTTAATGATTTCTGACTTGGATAAGATAGCTTTTGCAGATAATATGCGATGATATAGTGCTATAACTAAATTGCGCATAATAGCTTTTTGAAAATTTAATTAAGGCCGTATATTACATTTATATAAAAGCAAGGGGGATATTCTACTTAATTTATATATAACATGTATAGAAGTAATAATGTGTTTATGTCTCCAATAATTATTTCTTTGTAAAATATAAGAGGGTGTGTCATAAGTCTGTGACGCACCCTTTTTTTGTGTTTTTCTGTATATTT
>ERZ1034755.815-NODE-815-length-9946-cov-6.504802_pt1 | contig 9946 bp, 8 predicted proteins | sample MGYA00520596_ERZ1034755 | MGnify/ENA primary metagenome ERZ1034755 (study PRJEB33766, sample SAMN09781701) | gut metagenome | biome: gut microbiome | host: Homo sapiens | place: Madagascar | study: EMG produced TPA metagenomics assembly of the PRJNA485056 data set... | reverse complement strand
CGTCTCCCCTCACGGCGGAGCGCCTTTCGCGAGTGCAGTCGTCTCTCACCGTCCTTGCCCCCACCCTTGACGGGGCGGAGCCGGTTTTCTCGGCATCGCCCGGTCTTTTGGTCTCCCCCGCCACCCTCGCGCCGCTCGGCGAACTTGCCGCCGCTTTCCACCGGGCGCGCCCGTCCGAGACGCTGTATGTGACCGCGGCGTTCCGCGCGGATCCCGCCTCCCCCTTTGCGACCGGCTACGCCGTTTCCCTTGCTGTCCGCCGCCCGTCCGGCAAAGGCGCCGTGGCTGAAACGAACAACAGAGACACCGCAGGCGCCGCCGCGGGTACGGCAGCCGCAGGCACGGCTTACACCGCCGACGGCTCCACCGAGACGATCCCCCTCACCGATTTGCCCGATGCCGCCGCCTACCTTGCCGCCGTGCGGGCACGTTACGGCTTTATCGCCGTGTCGGAGAGCGGCGCCGACCTCTGCTACATCGGCTACCCCCACGCCACCCTCATGGAGGAGCGTCGCCTGACCCCCTCCCAGTACCTGACCTATCTCTCCCTGTTTTCGCAGGGGGAACCCCTCACCGCCGCCGCTTTCGGCAACACCTACCGCCTCTTTTACCTCCCCGCCGAGGGCGACAGCGCCTCGCTCACGCTCCCGCGCGACACCCCCTTTTCCGCTCTGCCCGTCGGCGCCGCCGGCTTCCTCGTCGTCCTCCCCGGCGATGCCTGAGCACGCGAAAAACCGTAACGGCGCCGCGCACCGCCCCTGACCGTGCCGAATGCACCTTACGCACGCACCAATCTGCCTACGCACGCCACACCGCGCACGGTATCCCCCGCTTATCTGCTCACGCCGCACACGGTATTCCCCGCATATTCTGCTCACACCGCGCACCCCGCGGTACGGCGCCGCCCCTTTGCCCGACAAAAAAGAGTACCGATTTTTCTCATCGGTACTCTTCTGTTTGATGATTTGATTGCCGTCGGTTGGCGCTTCGGCATGTGCGCGCCTGACTGCCCCGTTACTCCGCGAGGTGACGGCAGACCGCCTCAGCGACCTCCGCCGCGTTCTCGACTGCCACGCCGCTGATGAGGCACGCCTGCGCCCAGAGGATCTTCGCGACCTCCGCGAGCTTGTCCTTGTCGGTCACGTACAGCGCCTTGATCTTCCCGGCGATCGGGTGATCCATGTTGATCTCCAGCACCGTCTGCGCCTTGGCGCCATGCTCCCCGGGCATCCGGTTCAGCACCTTCTCCATGCCGAGCGAGAGCGCCCCCTCGGTCGTCAGGCACACCGGGTGATCGCCGAGCCCTTTGGTGAAGCGCACCGCATGCGCGGCGTCGCCGATGCTGTCTTTCACGAATTGCAGGATTTCTTCGTTCTTTTCGTTCTCACGCTTGACGCTCTCCTTGTCCTCGTCGGTCGAGAGCCCCTCGGTGTCGGTGCAGACGTTGGCGAAGGGCTTGCCGTCGTATTCGCGGAGCATCTGCAAAGCGAACTCGTCCACGTCGTCGGTCAGATACAGGACTTCATAGCCGTGTGCGACCGCCGTCTCCACCTGTGGCAGGAGCGCGATCTTCTCGACCGTCTCGCCGGAGGCGAAGTAGATTTTGGTCTGCCCCTCCGCCATGCGCGCGACATACTCCTTCAGCGTCACGTACTTCTTCTCCTTGGAGGTCACGAAGAGCAGCAGATCCTGAAGTGCGTCCTTGTGCGCGCCGTATTCCTCATAGACGCCGTACTTGAGCTGGAGCCCGAACGCACGGTAAAATTCTTCATACGTCTCCCGCTCGTTCTCGAGCATTTTCTTCAGCTCGGACGTAATCTTGCGCTCCACCCCTTTGGCGATGGCGCGGAGCTGGCGATCGTGCTGGAGCATCTCACGCGAGATGTTGAGCGAGAGGTCGGCGCTGTCCACGAGCCCGCGCACGAAGCTGAAATAGTCGGGGAGCAGATCCTTGCACTTGTCCATGATCAGGACGCCGGAGGAGTAGAGCTCGAGCCCCTTCTCGAAGTCGCGGCTGTAATAGTCATACGGCGGGTGCTTCGGGATGAAGAGCAGTGCCTCGTAGGTCGCCCCGCCCTCGGATTTCTGGCGGATGACCTTCAGGGGTGCCTCGAAGTCAAAGAACTTTTCGCGGTAGAAAGTCGCATATTCTTCCTCCGTCACCTCCGAGGCGGCGCGCTTCCAGATCGGCGTCATGCTGTTGAGCGTGCGATCCTCCGTCACCGTTTCATAGGTGTCGTCGGTGCCCTCCTTGAGGCGCTGTTCCGTCACCTCCATTTTGATGGGGTAACGAATGTAGTCGCTGTATTTCTTCACGAGCTCGATGAGACGGTAGCTCTCGAGATACTCGCTGTACTTCTCCTCTTCGGTATCCGGCTTGAGGTACAGCGTCACGACCGTACCGACCTCTGCCTTCTCGCAGGGCTCGACCGTGTAGCCGTCCACCCCGGCGGATTCCCAGCGCCATGCCTCCTCGGCGCCCTGCGCGCGGCTCTCGACGACGACGCGCTCCGCCACCATGAAGGCGGAGTAGAACCCCACGCCGAACTGCCCGATGATATCCACATCCTCGTGCTTTTCTTCGGTCTGCTTGAACGTGAACGAACCGCTCTTCGCGATCGTGCCGAGATTGCTCTCGAGTTCTTCGCGCGTCATGCCGCAGCCGTTGTCGGCGACGGTCAGCGTCCGCTTTTCCTTATCTGCCGCGAGACGGATGACCAGATCCTCGCGCTTTACGGAGACGCTCGCGTCGGTGAGCGACCGATAGTGCAGTTTGTCGCAGGCGTCGCTCGCATTGGAGATGAGCTCCCGCAGAAAAATTTCCTTGTGCGTGTAGATGGAATTGATCATCATCTCCAGCAGTTTTTTGGATTCTGTTTTGAATTGTTTCTTTGCCATGATCGGTATTCCTTTCTCCCCATCGGGGGGCAATCAGATACAAAAATGAAAACAAACCGGGTGTGCCGTAAGAGCGCCCGACCGGGGTCGCCCCGGCGCACCCGGGAGGGTCACGGAGCCGCTTTCCGGCTCCGGGCTGATGAGTGTCGGCGTTTGGGGGTCAGAAGTTCTCGCCGGGGAGCGCCGACGTCGCGGCGCCGGCTGTTTCTCCCGCCGTAAGCCCCGTGATCTCACGCACCCGCGCGAGCATTTTTTCCCGTCTGTCCTCGGTCGCCGTGACGCTCTCCGCCGCCCGCTTCGAGAACGGGAGCGACAGCCACCGCGCCACCCAGAAGAGCGGGAGCAGGAAGGGCAGATATTTTAAGACCGGGTATTTGCGCTTCATCGAAGCATATCGCGGGAATATGCGGCGGAGCCGACCCGTTTTCTTCGTCTCTTCCGCGTCGGCGGTGCCGACGACGGTGCCGCCCGCGGCAATGTAACTGCCGAGGATGATCAGGTCGTTGGTACTCTCCCCGTCGCCGAACCATGCGTCGGCGAGCGCCTCCATCGCACGGACGAACTGCGCAATCCCGCGCGTCTGTGCCCAGGCGTGCACCGCCTCGCGTTCGCTTTCCGAGAGCATCGAGCGACACATATGGAGGTCGAGGACAGAGCGGATACCGATGCCTTCGCCGGTATCGAAGTTGCGGCACATACGCGAGAGCAGCGCCGCGTACAGCGCAGTCGGAGTGAACCGGTAAAGAATCCCGTCCTCGGTCACGAGCGAATCGCGGAGCGTCTCGCCCTCCGCCCGCATGACGTCCTCCTCGGGGATCTCCGTATAGACGCTGATCCGTACACGGTCGAGCGTGTAACGGTCGCCCTTCTCACCCCGTTCACGGCTGAAGCCGAGCGGGGTCAGCACCGCGTCGATCTCCTCCCGCGCTTCCTCGGAGACGAGGATGTCGAGATCCTGCGCCATGCGCCAGTTGGGCTCGGGATAGAGCTCCCGCAGGCAGTAGCCCTTGAGGGGCATATACGGGAGTTCACGCGCGCGGAGCGCCGCGAAGAGTTCTCCGGCAAAGTGATCCTGCCGCACCTGCGCGCCGACCGCGGCAAAATACGCCGCCTCCACCTGTTCGAGCATGGCGGCGGGGACATCGGGATTTCCCACCGCGGCACGGTAGACAAACCCGATGAGTTTATGCGCGGACGCGAGCCGGATGAGCGGTTCCCAGTCCGGGATGGGGGGCATAGGTTCCCCCAAGAGCACATGGCGGATCACGCCGATGAGTTCAAGATAGATCTGTCGTCTTTCCATATGACTCCGTTTTGGTAACAGGGCATGAGGGAATCGCGCCTTATCTGGCGCCTTTCCTCTTTACGACCGAACCGATGGTTTTGAAGAAAATTTTGATGTCCGTCCACACCGAACGGTTTTCGACATAGTAGAGTTCCATCTCCTGCCGGCGACCGTCGCCGTAACCGACGTCGTTCCGCGCGTACGCCTGCCAGTAACCGGTAAGCCCCGGCTTGACGGATAAAAGCGCGTCGCGCTTCCCATAATAGCGGTATGTCTCCGTCTCGACCAGCGGGCGGGGACCGATGACGGAGAGTTTCCCCGTGAAGATGTCCCAGATCTGCGGCAGTTCGTCGAGACTGGTCTTGCGCAGGAAATTCCCCACCTTCGTGATACGGGGGTCGTTGTCGATCTTAAACTCGGTATAATATTGGTGCAGCTGCTCGGGCGTCAGGAGCCCCGCGAGCTGATCGGCGTTCTTCTTCATGGAGCGGAACTTGTGGATATAGATCTCCTTGCCGTGCCGACCGATGCGCTTGTGCCGGTAGAACACCTTGCCGCCGTCATCGCATTTGATGGCGATGGCGATGATGAGGAACACGGGCCAGATGAGCAGGAGCAGAAGCCCCGAGAGGAGAATATCCGTCAGCCGCTTTGCGAAATCGAAGAGCGGCTTTCTGCGGTAGCGGTACGGGAGCGCCTCGATATGCGCGCGGACTTCATCTTCCGCGGCGGCTTCTTCGGCGGTGAGCACCTGCGCCTCGGCGCGCTGTCGCTCGATTTCCTCCGCCGTCAGCGGTATTTCCGCCGTGTCGGTGGGGACGGCTGCCGGCGCGTCCGCAGTTTCGACAGGTGTGCCTGTCGTTTCCGACGTCCCTGTTGTCGTCTCCTCGGCGGCAACTCCCGCGGCGGTCGCGGTGTCGGCGGTCATCGGCACATCGGCATCGGCGAGGGTACGATCCCCCGCATCCGGCGTGTCGGCAAGCGCCGAAGCGGCGCGTTCGGTTTGTATATCGTGATTCATTGTGTTAATCCTTTTTGGCTGTTTTCGGCGGGGGTAACCTTGTGCGGCACCTGCCCGACGTCCTCATGAACGGCAACGACCGCGCGTGTGCCACGCACGCGCGAGTGACATACGCGTTGCGCGCGCGATATAAATAAAAACGGTCGAATCCGATAGCGGAGCGACGAAAAAGCGCGAAACATGGCTTCTCGGCTCTGCCTTTCAGTATTATATAACGATTTAATCGGTTTGTCAACCGACCCCCCGTCGGCGTCTGTGTCCGACACGCGACGGCGCCTCCCGCACGATCGGACCCGGCATGTGATTCCGCTTTCAGTATGCCCCGCGTCCCCGCCTCTCAATCGCGCGGAACAACGCAGCACCGGGGCGCCGCAAAGGCAGCGGCGCCCCGGAAAAATTTGCTTTTTACGCAAACATCAGATACGGATGAGGATGGCACGCCCGCCGGTCAGAGACAGCATCTTGACCGCCTCGAGCGAGAAGGCGTCCGCCTCCACCATCAGCGGTTTGCGGAGCACACCGCGGGCATGGATGATGAGGTGCGTCGTTTCCTCCCCGACGATGCCCTCTTTTCGGAGGATCGCCAGATTGACGAACGAATAGGGCGAAAACTTGTCGGAGAGCGTGTCGAGATAGACCGTGGCACGGTTGTTCCCCGCACGCGCCGGACGGAACACGACGGCGGTGAGGGCGTTTGCCTGTTCGCCGCTCATCATATGGTTGACGTCTTCCGCGCGAACAAAACTGCGGATACAGATGCCGTCGCGTGCCTCATCGACAAAATCGACGACGTCGGAGACGGCGGCAGGCACCGGCATAAAGACGGTGGGCGCCTCTTCCGCGGTCGGGATGACCGTCACCTCGGCGCGCAACTCCTGCGGGACGGGCGGGTGGATCTCTTCCTGCACCTGCTTTTCGAGAAGTTTATCGTGGCGGTGCCGCGCGACCTTCACGGCAATCCACCAGACAAGGACGACGAGCAACACCCCGCCGGCGATCGGCAGAGCGATATACGGGTTCCACGCGAGCAAAAACGAGAGCATCGTCGGCTTTCCTCCCCTTTTCTGATAAGACGACAATATTGTAGCATACGGGCGCTCCGAAATCAAGTCCGATTCTGTCGACGGAATGTAAATTTCGCCCCCTTGAAAAACGGTTTTTGTCCGATTTCATTTCATGTCTTTCCATGAAATGCAGATTGAAATTTTGTAATATTTGCACAAACGAAATTGATTGCTCCTTTTGCGTCAATACAAAATGACGATTTTCCGATGGCTAAATCGAAAAAGATTGATTTTATTTTACCTCTGTGTTACACTAAACATATCCTCGGATTCTGGGTTTTTCCCTTATGAAGGAGTAGTGTATGACAAGTCGCAAAGTGGAAGTCAAGAATAATATCGGACTGCACGCCAGCCCGGCGGCTTTTTTCATCAATGAGGCTTGCTCGTTCCGCAGCACCATCTGGGTGGAGAAGGGCGACCGTAAGGCGAACGCCAAGAGCCTGATGAGTGTCCTGTCTCTGTGCGCCCGTCAGGGGGAGAGCCTGCTCATCACCGCGGACGGCGAAGATGAAGTCGCCGCCGTCGACGCGCTCGAGGATCTGCTGCTCCATCGCCTCGCGACATTGGCGTGAGTTTTTTGTATTCTTTTTGCCGCGGCTTTTGCCGCGGTTTTTTTATGTCCTCGGGCGGTGTCGCACCTGCCTGTATGCACGCCCACGGAATTGACAAGACTGTTCCCAACGTGTACAATAACAGTAACGAGATGAAAACGAAAGGGGGGGCTCGCCCATGAATCCGCATTTGCCGGACCTGCGCCGTAAGGCGGCGGCTCTGCCCCTGTGCCCGGGCGTCTACCTGATGAAGGACGAGAGCGGCAAGATCATCTACGTCGGGAAATCCCGTAAACTGAAGAATCGCGTGAGCTCCTATTTCCTCGCGGACAGGAAAACACCGAAAACGCAAAAAATGGTCTCCCACGTCGCCGATTTCGATTATATCCTCTGTGACGGCGAGATGGAAGCGCTCACGCTGGAAAATACGCTGATCAAGCGCTATACCCCCCACTACAACATTCGTCTCAAGGACGCGAAGTCCTATCCGTACATCAAGGTGACGGCGGAGGACTATCCCCGCGTGGTCGTCACGCGGGAGCGCCGCGCCGACCGCGGTAAGTATTTCGGACCCTATTCCTCCTCTGCCGCCGCGCACGAGGCGGCGGACACCGTGACGCGGGTCTTCTCGCTTCCGACCTGCCGCCGGGTCTTCCCGCGCGACATCGGGAAAGAGCGCCCCTGCCTCTACGCCCAGATGGGCAGATGTGCCGCCCCCTGTACCGGCACCGTGCCGCCCGAAGCATACCGCGAGCTGATCCGCGGCGCCGTCGGCGTCCTCTCGGGCAATGTCCGGGAAACGCGCGAGGGGCTGATGGCGGCGATGACCGAGGCGGCGTCGGCGGAGCGCTTTGAGCTCGCCGCGCATTACCGTGACGCCATGGCGGCGCTCGACCGTCTGTCGGACAAACAGAAGGTCGTCGGCGACGCCGATGAGAACCGCGACGTCCTCGCGCTCTTCCGCGACGACTTCTGCATGGTGCTCGCCGTCCTGTCGGTGCGCGAGGGCAAGCTGATTGAGGCGCACGCCTACCTGCTCGAAAAGGACGCGGAGGACGACGACCTCTCGACCGTCGTCACCACCTATTACGGCACGCCGGAGGCGGTGCCGCGCGAGGTTCTGCTTTCGTTCAATCTCCCGGAGGAGACATACGGACTCCTCTCCGACTATCTCTCCGAGTTTTCCGGGCACCGCGTCGAGGTACGCACCCCACAGCGCGGGAAGCTGCGGGCACTCGTCGACATGGCGATGGAAAACGCGCGCGACCGCGCCGCCAAGGCGCGTGAACACGCGGAGCGTGAGGAAACGGTGCTCGTCACGCTCGCGCGACTGCTCGGGCTCGAGGTCGTCCCCGACCGCATCGAAATGTATGATATTTCGGAGATCGGTCAGGAGCATATCACCGCCGCGATGATCGTGACAGACGGGACAGCGTTCCGACGCTCGGACTACCGCACCTTCCGTATGAAGACGCTCACCCACACCGATGACTATGCCGCCATGCGGGAGACGCTCTCCCGCCGCCTCGCCCATATCGGGGACGGCACGCCCTCGCTCGGCGAGGTGCCCGACCTGATTCTGCTCGACGGCGGTGTCGGTCAGGTGCATGCCGTCATGGACATTTTGCCGGACTTCCCCGTAAAACCCCCTGTTTTCGGGCTGGTGAAAGACGACTATCACAAGACGCGGGCGCTCACAGACGGTGAGAACGAGATCTCCATCGCCACGGAGAAGAGCGTCTATGCCTTTCTCTATCGCCTGCAGGAAGAAGTCCATCGGGTCGCCGTGCGCGCCACGATGGGGGCGAAAACCAAGACCCTGCGCCGCTCCGCCCTCGAGGATATTCCGGGCATCGGCGCCGTCAAAGCCAAGAAACTGCTCGCGCGTATGAAGTACACGGCACTGAAGACCGCCACGGTCGCGGACATGACCGCGGCAGGGATCCCGGCGTCGGACGCCGCGCGCGTGTACGCGTATTTCCACAAGGAGGACACTCAGACATGATGCGCATTATTACCGGCAAATTCCGCGGCGTGCGGCTCGATACGCTCCCCGGCGACGAGACGCGCCCGACGAGCGAGCGGGTCAAGGAAGCCGTCTTTTCCTCAATCCAGTTCGATATGACCGACCGGCGTGTGCTGGATCTCTTCGCCGGCTCGGGACAGCTCGGGCTCGAGGCGCTCTCCCGTGGCTCGGGAGACGTCACATTCGTCGATGCCTCGCCCGACGCCGTGGCGATCGTCAAGAAAAACGCCGAGAAATGCGGCGTCTTCCCCGCCTGCCGCTACGCCATCTCCGACTACCGCACATACCTCCGAAAATGCCGCGACCGCGAACCGTGGGATCTCATCTTCATCGACCCGCCCTACCGTCTCGGCTGTGTGCCGGACGCGCTCGCGCGGATCCTCGACGCCGGCTGCGCCGCGCCGGGGTGTCTCCTTGTCTGTGAGAGCGGAGAGCCCGAGATTTTCGGGGGCAACGCTGACCTTGCCGCCCGTTTTGAAGTCGTGAAAGCGGCGCGTTACAGCATCACCTATATCACGATCCTGCGCCTGCTCCCGGAGGCTTCGCGATGAGACGCGCATTGATACCGGGCAGTTTCGACCCGGTCACACTCGGACACCTGAATATCATCTGCCGGGCGGCGGGCAACTACGACGAGGTCGTCGTCGGCATCTTCGAGAATCCCGAGAAGCACTACCTCTTCACGCTCGAACAGCGGGTGGCGCTCCTGCGCACCGCCACGCAGAACCTCGCGAACGTCCGCGTCGTCGCGTGTGACGGCTACACCGCCGATTATGCAAAAGAGGGCGGCTTCGCCGCCATTGTACGCGGCTACCGCTCCGACTCCGACCTCACCTATGAGCAAAAGATGGCGCAGTACAACAGCGGTCGCGGCGGCGTCCATACTCTTTTGCTCGAGACCCCGCCGGAACTCGCCGGGGTGAGCTCCACCCGTGTGCGCGAACGCCTCGCCGCCGGCGAGAGCATCTCGGGGCTGGTTCCCGAATCCTGCCGCAAGACCGTCCTGCGTTTCTACCGTGAGAACACGGAGCACGCCGACGCCTGACCCGTGCCGCACAGCACGCGCCGCATGACCGTCTGCCCGACACAACAGCACCGCGG
>ERZ1034755.810-NODE-810-length-9976-cov-6.101502_pt1 | contig 9976 bp, 6 predicted proteins | sample MGYA00520596_ERZ1034755 | MGnify/ENA primary metagenome ERZ1034755 (study PRJEB33766, sample SAMN09781701) | gut metagenome | biome: gut microbiome | host: Homo sapiens | place: Madagascar | study: EMG produced TPA metagenomics assembly of the PRJNA485056 data set... | reverse complement strand
CGTCGGCTACAACTACCTCTTTATGCGCGTGATACCGCTCGGCATCGCCGGTGCGGCGGTCGGTACCGCCCTTTCCGCGGGGACCTCGCTGCTCCTTAATCTCTTCTTTTTCTTTCGGCGGCTACCGATGCTGTGGGTGCGTCGTGCAGACGCGCGCCCCCTGTTCGGCGAAATGGGGCGGCTCGTCCTCGTCGGGTTTCCCGTCGGGCTGCAAAACTCCATCACCAGCATCAGCAGCATTATTTTGCAGGACGCCATCAACCGGCAGGGGATGGCGGCGGTGACGGGGGTCGCCACCGGGAATAAGATCGTGGGTATGATCTGGGTCATGATCGCCACGATCGAAACGACACTGATCTTTTTCGCCGCGCAGAATCGCGGCGCGTTGGAGGTCGGGCGGATCCGGCAGGGGATGCGTGAGACCGCATTTGCAACGCTCGCAATGATGGCGGTCATCACGCTGGCGGTCAATCTGCTCGGCGAGCGGCTGTTCGTGCCCTTTGTCGGGCATGACGAAGTGCTCCTCTCCATCGCCGCCGACATGGTGCGTACGCAACTGTGGTTTTTCCCGTTCATGGTGATGCTCTCCATGCTGCGCGGCACGGTGCAGGGGATGGGGTACACCGCCCCTGCCGCCATCTGCGGGGTCATGGAACTGACGGCGCGTTTCGTCGTCTCCCGTGCGGCAAAGACACTCCGGGCACTCTATTTTGCGGGGCCTGCCGCATGGGTGCTGACCACACTGTTCCTCGCGGTGCTCTATCCGTTTCTTCTGCGCCGCCTGAACAAACGGTTGGAGAATGAGAAGGTATTGCGGGCACTCTCGCTCGGTGCCCCCGCCGCGGCGGAGGCGGTACGGGAAGAAAGCCGCGTGTAGTAATACAGCAAAGAGGAGCCGAAAAATACGGCTCCTCTTTGTGTTATGCCTTCTGTGCGACGTAGACGAAATCGACTTCCTGATACCAGAAGGATTCGTCGCCGAAGAGATCTTCGAGTTTCTTCAGGGCATATTCCATCCACCGTACTTCGTTGACGAGTGTCAGGCTGTCGGGGTCTTTTGCGAGCAGGTTCTGCACGTAATTGATACGGTAGGCGAAGCGTTCGTCGAAAATGTCCATTCGTTCGTCAAAACTCTTGCCGGTCAGGTCTTTGACGTAAGGAAATGCCCGGATCTGCTTATAACCGGACGAATAGAGTTGCCGGTAGAGTTTCCTTCCGTTGTGCCGGTCGGAGATGCCGGGGGTGGAGAGATGCTTGTCGATGATTTTCTGCACCAGCCCGTCGTCGCCGTATGCGAGGACGCTTCCGTCGTCGGAGCCGCGCAGAATGATGAACCCGCCGCGACGGAGGAACTTCCGCAGACGCCGGAGCGCGCTGACCGGATCTTTCAGATGATGAATGACGAGAGAGGAGAAAATAATGTCGAAAGCGGGGATTCCGGCGTCCTGCATGAGCGCTTCCATGCGCTCTTCAAAGTCGGGCGCCTCCATGTCCGCCGTGTCAAACGTAAAGTTCTCTTCGCGGTTGCTTGCTTTGGCTTTTTCGATGCAGGCGGCGCTGCGGTCGATGCCGAGCAGATGGATCTCCCGATCCGCCATGCCGCCGAAGCGGTCGAAGGTCACATAGCCGTAGGCACAGCCCGCATCGAGGACGTAGACCGTCTTTTCGGGGATCTGCGAGAGTGCAAAATCGATTGCGGGCATATCCGCGGGGCGCGTGTTTTCCGCCTGCGTGCGCAGACGGCGCAGTTCGCGGTGCGCCGATGGGTCGTAGGTGGAATCGCGCTCGTTCGGGTCGCGCTTCACCGCCGCTTTTGCTTCCGTCTTACGCCCGAGCGCCGAGAGGACGAACGCGACGACCTGATCTACCGGCGTCGTCTCGATGGCGAAGGACTCAAAGTTGCGGAGCGCCATCGGGCGTTCCGCCCGGGTGATGCTTTGCGAGAGGTAGGGGACGATCGTGCCGCCCGGCTTGTCTCCCGAGAGAATTTCTTCGTGGAAACTGCTCCATTCGTACTTGACCCAGGTGGAGGTCAGATATTCGAGGGAAGTGCCGATGACGACCATGACGCGCGCGTCGATGATCGCGTGTTCGATGGCGTCTTTGTAGGCGGTCTCGCCGAACTCGAAGAGTGTCACATTGCTGAAAAAGGCATTGATACCGGCGTCTTTGAATCGCGCATAAAGTGCCTCCGCAATCCGGCTGTCCGCCGTGCGCTGACCGGTCGCGTCATTGTTTTTAAAGGAAATAAACGCGTCGTATGCCATGCGTGATCCCCTCCTTTTCATGTCGCATATTCTTTACAGTACGATTATACACGTGCGCGCATGACGTGTCAATAATGCCTGCGATATTTTATCGGTATCCCCATTGACAAGCGGGGGATCGTGTGTTAGAATGAGATGTCCATAGGGGAGTAATCGACGTACTTCGGTACGTAACAGTTTCAACAACACGGGCGCTTCGGGCGTTTGGAGCTGTTTCAAATGATGAGACTTGTGGTACAGCTAAAGCTGTGCCGCAATGATGAAGTTGTCAGGCACGGCGCCTGACTTTTTTATTCCCGCCGCACAGCGGAAAAACAGGAGGACGGTATGAAACCGTATTGGAACCGGACAGGAGAAGAGACGCTCTCGGCGCTCGGCTCGGGAAACGAGGGGCTGACTTCGGAAGAAGCGGCGTCCCGCCTCGAAAAGAACGGAAAGAACAAACTCGCAGAGGGGAAAAAGACGCCGCTCTGGCGTAAGTTCCTCGGGCAACTCGCCGACCCCATGATCATCATTCTGATCTGCGCGGCGGCGATCTCCGCCATCATCGCGGTCGTGGAGTCGCACGGGCACGCATCGGTCGGGGACTTCGCCGATGTCATCATTATTATGGTGGTCGTTTTGATCAACGCGACGCTCGGTGTTTTGCAGGAGTCAAAGGCGGAGGCGGCGATCGAGGCGCTGAAGCAGATGACCGCCGCGACGACCAAGGTCATTCGCGACGGTAAAATGATCCATGTGAAGAGCGAAGACCTCGTGGTCGGAGACGTCATTGTCCTTGAGGCGGGCGATGCCGTTCCCGCCGACGCGCGTCTTTTGGAGTGCGCGAGCCTGAAGTGCGAGGAGTCCGCCATGACGGGTGAGTCTGTCCCCGTCGAGAAGAGTGCGGACGCGATTGAGGGCGACGAGGGGGATACCGTTCCGCTCGGCGACCGGCATAACATGGTGTTCATGGGCAGTACCGCGGTCTACGGACGTGCTACCGCCGTTATTACCTCGGTCGGGATGGATACCGAGATGGGTAAGATTGCCGGGGCACTCGCGGCGGCAGAGGACGAAAAGACGCCGCTCCAGATCAAACTGGCGCAGCTCTCGAAGATTCTTACCTATATTGTGCTCGGCATTTGCGCCGTTATTTTTGTCGTGAGCCTGTTCCGCGTTGACGAATTCACGTTTGTGAATATCCTCTCCGGTTGCTTTATCCCCGCCGTCAGTCTTGCGGTTGCCGCGATTCCCGAGGGGCTTGCCGCTGTCGTGACGATTGAACTGTCGATCGGCGTCACGCGCATGTCGAAGCAGGGGGCGGTCATTCGGAAGCTGTCTGCCGTCGAGACGCTCGGCTGTACGCAGATCATCTGCTCGGATAAGACAGGGACCCTGACGCAGAATAAGATGACCGTCGTCGACTACCGCGGCGCGGATCAGACGACGCTTGCCCGCGCCATGGCGCTCTGCTCGGATTCCAAAGTGGACGAAAAAGGCGAGGTGGTCGGTGAGCCGACCGAGAACGCTCTTGTCGCCTATGCTCTGCAACTCGAAATGCCGAAGTCCGCGCTGGAGGCGGAAATGCCCCGCGTCGGCGAGGTGCCGTTCGATTCCGGGCGGAAGATGATGACGACGCTCCACAAGACCGCGGACGGCATCACCCAGTACACCAAGGGAGCCCCCGATATGCTCCTCTCGCGCTGTACCGCGTATCTGACCGCGGACGGCACGGCGGCGCCGCTGACCGAAGAAAAACGCACCGAAATCCTCCGTTGGAATAAGGAAATGGCAGATCAGGCACTCCGCGTGCTTGCCGCCGCCGAACGGCACTTTACCGAGATGCCCTCGGAGATTTCCGACGCCGCGCTGGAATGCGACATGACCTTTATCGGCCTTGTCGGGATGATTGACCCTGTCCGTCCGGAGGTCAAGGCGGCGATCGAGGAATGCCGCACTGCCGGCATCCGCCCCATTATGATTACGGGCGACCATAAAGATACCGCCGTCGCGATTGCGAAGGAACTCGGTATCATCACGGATGCGTCCCAGGCGATCACCGGGGCGGAACTCGATAAAATTTCCGACGAGGACTTTGCGACCCGTGTCACGGAGTTCTCGGTCTATGCCCGTGTCCAGCCCGAGCATAAGAGTCGAATCGTCAAGGCATGGCGTGCCCTCGGGAAAGTGACTGCCATGACGGGTGACGGCGTGAACGACGCCCCGTCCATCAAGGCGGCGGATATCGGCGTCGGCATGGGCATCACCGGCACGGACGTGACGAAGAACGTCGCCGACATGATTCTCTCGGACGATAACTTCGCGACGATTGTCAACGCCGCAGAGGAAGGGCGTCGCATTTACGATAATATCCGTCGCGCCATCCGGTTCCTGCTCTCCTCCAATATGGCAGAGGTCATCGCCGTGTTTGTGGCGACGCTCATCGGCTTCACGATCCTGAAGCCGACGCACCTGCTCTGGATTAACCTCATCACCGACTGCTTCCCGGCGCTTGCGCTCGGTATGGAAGCGGCGGAGCGCAATATCATGCACCGACCGCCGCGCGATAAGAAAGAGGGCATTTTTGCCGGCGGGCTCGGGATCGACGTCGCCTACCAGGGAATTCTTATCGGAGCTTTGACAGTCGGCGCCTACTTCGTCGGTCACTATATGGAACTCGCACACAACGGCGCTCTCGCCACATACTGGGCGACCTTCCACACCTCGGCGGACGGCATGACCATGTCGTTCCTCACCATGTCTATGGCAGAGATCTTCCACGCCTACAATATGCGCTCCGAGCGCGGCAGTATCTTCACGCTCAAAGGGCATAACAAGTGGCTCTTCGGCGCGATGCTCTTCTCGTTTGCGGCGACGGCGCTCGTCATCTACGTGAAACCGCTCGCACGCCTCTTCGACTTCACGTCGATCAATTTCGCCGAGTACGCCGCCGCGATCGGTATGGCATTGCTTGTGATCCCCGTCGTCGAGATTGTGAAACTCATTCAGCGCAAGGCGGCGGCTCGCCGCGGCATGACGATTGCCTGATCGGCGCTGTTGAGGCACGCTTCAACAACGGTTTTCGTCTTACCATTGTAAATGCAAAAAGAACCGGCGCGACCGTCAGGGTCGCGCCGGTTTTCTCGGCTCCGCGCCGTGAAACAGGCAAGGGGTGCGTCCGTCGGCTCTCCTCTCTGCACGCCCCGCGCGGACGTGAGAAACAGCGGGCATGCAAACGGGTGTCAGGGGGGGCGGCGTTCAGTGCCCGCGGCAGTCGTCGATCATTTTGGCGATGCGCTCGAGTGCCCGATCGAGGTGACGTACCGAGTAGGCGTAGGATACGCGGGCGAAGCCCTCGCCGCATTTGCCGAAGGCGGTGCCGGGGACGATCGCCACGCCGTAGTCATAAAGCAGTTTTTCGCAGAACTGCTCGCTCGTCATGCCGAAGCCGGAAATGTTCGGGAACACATAGAAGGCACCCTTCGGCTCAAAGCAGGGGAGCCCGAGATCGCGCAACTTGTGGACGAGGTACTTGCGTCGTCGGTCATATTCCGCGACCATCTCCTCGACGTCCCCGTCGCCGTTCTGCATTGCCTCGATCGCGCCGAACTGCGCCGTCGTCGGCGCGCACATGATGCCGTACTGGTGAATCTTGAAGATTTCATGGATCATGGCACCGGGCGCCGCCAGGTATCCCAGGCGCCACCCCGTCATCGCATAGGCTTTAGAGAAGCCGCTGACGAGGAGCGTCCGCTCCCGCATACCGGGGAGAGACGCGATGGAGACATGGCGCGCGCCGTAGGTCAGTTCCGCATAGATTTCGTCCGAGAGGATGAGTGCGTCCGTCTCGCGCAGGACCGCCGCCAGCCCCTCGAGATCCTCGCGCGTGAGAATCGCACCCGTCGGATTGTTCGGGAAGGGGAGGATCACGAGTTTCGTTTTCGGCGTCAGCGCCCGGCGGAGCGCTTCGGGCGTGAGTTTGAATTCGTCCGCCTCCCGTGTCGCTACTTCGACGGGGATCCCTCCGGCGAGCGTCACCAGCGGCGCGTAGCAGACGAATGAGGGCGTCGGTATGATGACTTCGTCGCCGGGGTCGACGACACCGCGCACGGCGAGGTCGATCGCCTCGGAGCCGCCGACGGTGACGAGCAGTTCCGTCGCCGGGTCATAGCAGAGCCGAAAACGCCGTTCGAGATATCGCGCGATCTCTTCCCGCAGGCGCGGGAGCCCGGCGTTGGAGGTGTAATAGGTCTTACCGGCTTCCAGACTCTCGATGGCAGCGGCGCGGATGTGCCACGGCGTCACGAAGTCGGGTTGCCCCACCGTCAGGGAAACGACGTCTTTCATCTCCCCGAGCAGATCGAAGAATTTGCGGATGCCGGACGGCTGAATCTCCTGCGCCCTGTGCGACATCCGCTCGGAAAAGTCGCGTGTCACAGACAGTTCCCCCGTTCATCAACGACGGCGGGACCGTAAACGACGCCCTTGTCCTTATATTTGCGGAGCACGAAGTGCGTCGCCGTCGAAAGCACGTCCTCGAGCGGTGCAAGCTTGCGCGCGACGAAGTAGGCGACCTCTTTCATCGTTCGCCCTTCGATGAGGACGGCGAGGTCAAACCCGCCGGACATGAGATACAGGCTCTGCACCTCGGGAAAGTTGTAGATTTTTTCCGCGACACGGTCGAATCCGCGATCCTTCTGCGGGGTAATTTTGATTTCAATCAGCGCGCTGACATATTCGCGGTCGGTCTTATCCCAGTCGACGAGCGCCTTGTAGCCGAGGATCACGCCGTCGCGTTCGTACTCCGCGATCAGTTGTTTGACGTCTCCGACCTCTTTGCCGCACATAAGTGCAATCTGCTCCGCCGTGAGCCGCCCGTCCTGTTCCAGCAGTTTCAAAATAGAACGATCCATGAGAAAGCCCTCCCGATGATTTTTAGATATCATAGCACGATTTTCTCCGCGCGGCAACCCTTTTGACCGCAAAACGCGGGAAACGGGAAAGAAAGTTAACAAAATATCACGGTTGCCCCTTGCCAAGACGCGTGAAATCCGCTACAATAAATCAATATCACCGAAATCGAACGGGAGGCATCATTTATGAAAGCAGTCATCACCGCGACGGGGCGTGACAGCGAGGGGATCATCGCCGCCGTTTCCACCTACTGTGCGGAACACCATGTCAATATTCTCGATATTTCGCAGAGCGTCCTCTCGGAGTTCTTTGCAATGATCATGCTCACCGATATTGATCACGTCTCCGTGCCGTTCGCCGCGTTTGCGGACGGGCTTGCCGCGCTCGGCAAAGCGCGCGGGCTGGATATCCGTGCCATGCACGAGGATATCTTCAATACCATGCATCACATCTGAGGGGTAGCTATGCTGAATACTGCCGATATACTCGAAACCATTCATATGATCCGCGAGGAGAATCTTGACATCCGTACGATTACGATGGGGATTTCTCTTTTCGACTGCGTTTCGGAGGACGCCGGGCGTTTCGCGGAGAAGATTTACGATAAGATCACCCGTACCGCCGCGCGTCTTGTCACCGTCGGGGAGGAGATCGAAAAAACATACGGGATTCCGATTGTCAATAAGCGCGTCTCGGTCACACCCTTGTCGCTGGTCGGCGGGGCGATGACGCCCGAGGGGTACGTTCGTGCCGCCCATGCCATGCAGCGTGCCGCCGAGACGACGGGCATCAATTTCATCGGGGGCTTTTCCGCACTGGTGCAGAAGGGAATGACCGTCGGGGCGAAGCATCTGATCGCCGCGATCCCCGAGGCGCTCTCGGAGACGGAACTGGTCTGTTCTTCCGTCAACGTCGCGTCCACCAAGGCGGGCATCAATATGGATGCCATTCGTGAAATGGGCGAAACCATTGTAAAGACGGCACACCTGACCGCCGACCGTTCCTCCATCGGGTGCGCGAAGCTGGTCGTCTTTGCCAACGTGCCGGAGGATAACCCGTTTATGGCGGGTGCCTTCCACGGTATGGGGGAGCCGGAGACGGTGATCAACGTCGGTGTCTCGGGGCCGGGCGTCGTCAGCTCCGCGATCGCGCGTGCCGGTGACTGCGACCTTTCCGCTCTGGCGGAAATTATCAAAAAGACCGCGTTCAAGATTACGCGTGTCGGGCAGCTCGTCGCCACCGAGGCGGCACAGCGGCTCGGCGTGCCGTTCGGGATCGTCGACCTCTCGCTGGCGCCGACACCGGCGGTCGGAGACTCGGTCGCGCACATTCTGGAAGAAATGGGGCTCGAGAGTTGTGGCGCCCACGGCACCACCGCGTGCCTCGCCATGCTCAACGACGCGGTGAAAAAGGGCGGCGTCATGGCGTCCGGGCACGTCGGGGGTCTCTCCGGTGCGTTCATTCCCGTATCGGAGGACGCCGGCATGATCGCCGCCGTCGAGCGCGGCGCGCTCACACTCGAGAAACTGGAAGCCATGACGGCGGTCTGCTCCGTCGGACTGGATATGATCGCCATTCCCGGCGATACCCCGGTCGACGTCATCTGCGGCATCATTGCCGATGAGATTTCGATCGGCGTCGTCAATACCAAGACGACCGCCGTCCGCGTGATCCCCGCCGTGGGTCACGGCGTCGGTGACACGGTCGATTTTGGGGGACTGCTCGGACGAGCGCCCGTCATGCCGCTGAATACGTATTCCCCGGCGAAGTTTATCGCCCGCGGCGGGCGGATCCCGGCACCGATCCACAGCCTGAAAAACTGAATCCCGACGGAATCCAAGCGAACCTGAACGGAATCCGCACAAAATCCATTCAAATCCAAACGGAAACCGAACGGAATCCAAACGAACCGGAACGAACTTCAACGCCCCAATGTAATTCCCGTCATCCCCCGGCGGCGCCGCTCCTCTCTTGCGGCGCCGCCTTTTCTGTATGCGGTCGGCAGTATGCTTCATACAGAGTAGATGCCCGCGCTTTGAGTTGACAAAAATCTATGGATTGACTATACTATGTTTACAGTTTCACCGTTATTTGCGCCGCGCCCGGAAACCTCGAAGGCGAATACCGATGGTGCCAAGGGTAAGAGTCGCATAGGGACATTCAAAACCATTCATTTGACGGAGGACTTTCGGAATGAAACAGTCGAGGATCGTATTGCCGGTACTTTTGGTACTGGCACTCTTGGTCGCATTGGTCTCCTGCAAGGAGGGCACCCATACACATACCTATGCGGACGCATGGACAAGCGACGCGGATTACCACTGGCATGCGGCGACCTGCGGTCACGCAGACGAGGTAAAAGATAAAGCCGCGCATACTTATGAAAACGGTTCCTGCACGGTGTGCGGTCGTGCGGAGCCTGAAGGCAACCTTGACCCAAGCACAAAACTCCTTGAATACCTACTCCTCCCGGATGGCACATGGTCTGTTTCTGCTGGGCGGGCAAAATTGCTCGATAAAATTGTTATCCCCACCACTTGGGAGGGAAAAGCGGTCACGGCGATCTCGGCACAGGGCTTCTTGAATTGCACCAACCTTACGAGCATCACGATCCCGTCGGGTGTGACGAGCATCGACAGTGGTGCATTCAAGGGTTGCACGAGCCTGACGAGCATCACGATTGCGGAGGGTGTGACGAGCATCGGCGATGAGGCGTTTTCCGGTTGCACGAGCCTAACGAGCATCACGATTGCGGAGGGTGTGACGAGCATCGGCGATGAGGCGTTTTCCGGTTGCACGAGCCTGACGAGCAT
>ERZ1034755.808-NODE-808-length-9995-cov-14.479376_pt1 | contig 9995 bp, 7 predicted proteins | sample MGYA00520596_ERZ1034755 | MGnify/ENA primary metagenome ERZ1034755 (study PRJEB33766, sample SAMN09781701) | gut metagenome | biome: gut microbiome | host: Homo sapiens | place: Madagascar | study: EMG produced TPA metagenomics assembly of the PRJNA485056 data set... | reverse complement strand
CAGGGTCTGTTTTACTTTCTTATTGTTGGTCTTTGGTGTGCTCAGTAGGACAAGCAGTTAGAGTAAATGTTTTTTAGCCTATAAAATCTATGTTCTAAACTATCGAACTTATGTTCTAAACTTTAGAACTTGTGTTCTAAACTATCGAACTTATGTTCTAAACTTTAGAACATAGATTTAGCTAACTTAAAACACAATTTTCTGTAGTACTAAAAACAAATGGACAAAGAATTAAAAGCATCTGCAGGTGCATTCTTGCGCACTATTTATATACTCCACTTCTCTATTTGCGAAGGTTGAGGTACTTACAGCTCAAAAGCGCCAGTAAAGGCTTTTGGATGTTTTTGGAGGTACTTAGTAGTTGTATTAAGGGGCAAAAACATTAAATAAGTTAAAAAATACCCGTAAAACTCAATTTTTCCACCTAAAAAAGAGCTTTGTATTGCTTTTTTTTGTAATTTTGCAGTCAGATAATGGAATGGTTGCGAAACCATTGATAAGAATTTTGAGAATTCATATAGATGTAAGTTGTATTAGTAAAAGGTGGTTTTGAGTTTTTTTTCGCTCGGCCTTTCTTTTGGGTTAGATTAGTAAAGAGTCAGAGTGAATCCGTAAAACCAGTACCACGTATTTTTTTATTTACTCTTACATGGGATGCATTTCGTTGGCGATGTGTGTTCTTTGCTATGTTATTCTCTTCTCGTTTTTTGAATAAAATTAAGTGTTTAGCAATTGGAAAGTGTTTTGAGAACTATATATATGGGGGAACTGGCCAGGGATGGTAGGTTCCCCTTTTGCTTTTTTGGTAAAATGACACAGAATTGTAATCAAATGTAACGCATGTTACAAAATAAAAGTTGTAACTTTGCCCCCGTAATATTAAATGTTTCGATTATGGACGAAAAAGACAGCAGAATATTAGTAGTTGACGACGAGCAGGATCTCTGTGAAATCCTGAAGTTCAATCTTGAGACTGAAGGTTATCAGGTAGAGACCGCCAATTCGGCAGAAGAGGCTTTGGAGAAAGACATTGCGTCTTACAATCTCTTGCTCCTCGATGTGATGATGGGAGGAATGAGCGGTTTTCAGCTTGCCAAGCAACTGAAGAACAGTGAGGTGACGGCCCATATTCCTATTATCTTCCTTACAGCTCGTGATACGGAAAACGACACGGTGACAGGCTTCAACCTGGGTGCCGATGATTATATCTCCAAACCATTCTCTATCCGTGAGGTAATGGTTAGGGTGCGTGCCGTGTTGCGCCGTACAGCCAGCAGGTTGGAAGGAGCAGAGGAACCGGCAGTCATCAGTTATCAGGGCCTGTTGCTCAATCTCGACAAAAAGTCGGTGAGTGTGGACGGAGAGGACGTGCCATTCACCAAGACTGAGTTTGAGTTGCTTCGTCTGTTGTTGGAGGAGCGCGGAAGAGTCTTCTCGCGTCAGGAACTCATCGACCGCGTATGGCCCAAGGATGTGTTGGTTCTCGACCGTACGGTGGATGTCAACATCACACGTATGCGCAAGAAGATAGGCAAGTTTGCCAAGTGTATCGTTACCCGTTTGGGATTCGGTTATTATTTCGACGCATAATATAATAAGGTGGAGATATGTATGAATTTAAAGAAAAAAAGTCGAAGCTTGGGCGTCGGCTCTATTTCGTGGTGTTGGCTGTGTTCTTGGTGTTCGCAGTCAGCTTTATCATCTTTCAGCAGGCTCGCGAGAAGCAGTTCAAGATAAGCACGCTCACGTTGAAGTTGAGCAACTACAATGCCCTTTTAGAGGAAGATTTGTCGTTGGCTCACGACAAGGGAATCATTCTGAGCGACAGCAGCGGAAAGGCAGTAGATGTGGCACGCGACAAGCTGAATGTTTTTATAAGAGAACACGAGAGTAAGGACTTGCGTATTACTCTGATACGCCCTAATGGCAAGGTGGTGTACGACAACATGCGAAACGACTTCGATCATTTCTCCAATCACATCAACCGAAAGGAGATACAGGAAGCTTTGAGGACAGGACTGGGCTCGAGTGTGGAGCGACAGTCGAAGACCCTGAAGCATGATTACTTCTATGTGGCCACTTATTTTCCTGCCGATTCCATTATTATCCGAAGCGCTTTGCCTTATAACAACGATCTCTCCAAGTCGTTGAAGGCCGACCAGCATTACATCTGGTTTGCCATCTTTGCTATCATACTCCTTACCATTGTGCTTTATCGGTTTATGCATCGCTTGGGAAAGAATGTGGCCAAGTTGCGCATCTTCGCCTATAAAGCCGATCATAATGAGAGTCTTGAGATAGAAGACCTGGCGACTTTCCCCAATGATGAGCTGGGCGAGATTGCCGAGCGTATCATCAAGATGTACAAGCGAATACAGACCACGCGCAAGGAACAGGATATTCTGAAACGGCAGCTTACCCAGAACATTGCCCACGAGTTGAAGACACCAGTGGCAAGCATACAGGGCTATTTGGAGACTATTATCGACAATCCCCGTATCAGCGAAGAAATGAAGCAGCAGTTCTTGCAGCGCTGTTATGCCCAGAGTGAAAGACTCACTTCGCTCTTGCGTGATATTTCCACACTCAACCGTCTGGACGATGGTTCCGACATGATAGATTTCGAGGCGGTAGACATCACTCAGTTGGCCAGCGACATCATGAGAGAAACCGCCCTTGAGCGCGAGGAACGCAAGATGAGTTTTCATAACCTGTTGCCCGAACGCATCGTGGTGAAGGGAAACCGAAGTCTGCTTTACAGCATCTTCCGCAACCTTACCGATAATGCCATAGCCTATGCCGGTGAAGAAACAACCATCACCCTGGAAGGCAAAGAGGTTGGCAATAAGTGGCATTTCATTTTCCGAGACAACGGACAGGGAGTGCCTCAGGAGCATTTGGCTCGCATCTTTGAGCGTTTCTATCGTGTGGACAAGGGGCGCAGCCGTAAGATGGGAGGTACAGGGCTGGGACTTGCCATCGTGAAAAACTCGGTATTGCTGCATGGAGGAACCATTCGGGCAGCCAATCTGCCCGAAGGAGGATTGAAGTTCGAGTTTACCATCAAGAAGTAATGATAAGTAATGCTAAAAACAGAAAAAGTCGCAAGGAGATTTGTCTTTGCGACTTTTTTCTTGTATCTTTGCATTACAATAAATAAATGCAAGAAATGAATCCATTTTCAAAGATGATTGCGGCCGCTCTTGCTTTGAGCGAGAAGGCTGTCGAAAATACATTAGAGTTGCTTGAGGAAGGTTGTACTATTCCCTTCATCTCCCGCTACCGTAAGGAGAAAACCGGCAACATGGACGAGGTGAAGATAGAGGCGGTGGCTCAGGCCAACGAGAAATATAAGGAGATGGCGAAGCGCAAGGAAACCATCCTGAAGACCATCGGCGAGCAAGGCAAACTTTCGGCAGAGTTGCAGCAGCGCATCGACAACTGTTGGGACGCCACAGAGCTGGAAGACATCTATCTGCCTTTTAAACCCAAGCGTCGTACTCGTGCACAGGTGGCTCGCGAACAGGGTCTTGAACCGTTGGCACAGCTCCTCCTGCTTCAGCGCGAACGTAATCCCGAGCAGGCTGCCCGCAAGTTCGTGGGTGACAAGGTGAGCGATGTAGAGGCTGCGCTCCAGGGAGCTAAGGACATTATAGCCGAGACGGTAAGCGAGAATGAGCAGAGCCGCAACCAGATACGAGGTGAGTTCCGTCGTGGCGCCATCATCACCTCAAAGGTGGTGGCAAAGAAGAAAGACGAGGAAGATGCCCAGCGCTTCTCCGATTATTTCGACTTCTCGGAACCATTGAAACGTTGTTCTTCCCATCGTTTGTTGGCCATGCGTCGTGGAGAGGCGGCAGGTTTCCTGCGTGTCAGCATATCTGCAGATGAAGAAACTTGCATCACCAAACTGAAACGTCATTATGTTCATGGCTTTGGCGAGTGCCAGGCTCTGGTAGGCGAGGCTGTCGATGATGCATTCAAGCGCTTGTTGAAACCCAGTATCGAGACTGAGTTTGCAGCTCAGAGCAAGCAGAAGGCCGATGAGGAGGCAATCGTTGTCTTTGCAGAGAACCTGCGCCAGTTGCTCTTGGCAGCACCTCTTGGACAGAAGCGTGTCATGGCTGTCGACCCAGGCTTTGCCAATGGATGCAAGACTGCATGTCTTGACGCCCAGGGCAATCTTGTGCATCATGAGATTGTCTATCCGCATCCTCCCCGCAGCAAGCGCATGGAGGCCACTGCTGCCATGAAGCGCATGGTGCGCCAGTATCAGGTTGAGGCCATGGCGGTAGGCAACGGAACGGCAAGCAGGGAAACCAGTGAGTGGCTGAACGAGATAGATTTTGAGCATCCGGTAGATGTCTATGTGGTAAGCGAGGATGGAGCCTCTATCTATTCTGCCTCTAAGATTGCCCGCGAGGAGTTTCCTGATGAGGATGTGACGGTGCGTGGAGCGGTTTCTATCGGCAGAAGACTGATGGACCCTTTGGCTGAGTTGGTGAAGATCGATCCCAAGAGCATCGGAGTGGGGCAGTATCAGCATGATGTGGACCAGAGTCAGTTGAAGAAGAGTCTCGACTCGGTAGTGATGAGTTGCGTGAACTCGGTGGGTGTCAATCTCAATACAGCCTCTCAGCATCTGCTCACCTATGTGAGTGGTCTCGGACCCACATTGGCGAAGAATATTGTGGAGTATCGTCGTGAGAATGGTGCATTCTCCTCTCGTTCCCAACTGAAGAAAGTGCCGCGTTTAGGTCCTTCGGCTTATGAGCAGTGTGCCGGTTTCCTCCGCATTCCTGGAGCAAGAAATCCTTTGGACAACAGCGCCGTTCACCCGGAGCGTTACTCTCTCGTAGAGACCATGGCCAAAGATCAGGGTGTGACGGTAAAGCAACTGGTAGAGGACAAAGCCTTGCAGAAAAAGATAGACATACGGAAGTATGTGAGTGGCGAAGTAGGCATGCCTACGCTTACCGATATCATGGCCGAGCTCGACAAACCCGGACTTGACCCACGAGGCGAGGTGGAGAAGTTTGAGTTTGATGCCTCCATCAAGACCATTGAGGATTTGCAAGTAGGCATGGTAGTACCGGGCATCGTGACCAACATCACTAAGTTTGGTGCCTTTGTTGATATAGGTGTCCACAATGACGGTTTGGTTCATGTCTCACAAATGGCCAACCGCTATGTGAGCGACCCTTCAGAAGTGGTAAAACTCCACGAGCACGTGATGGTCAGGGTGACAGAAGTCGACCTGAAGCGCAAACGTATCGCCCTGTCAATGAAGCAATTATAATGCAGCGGGCTCTCTTCGGAGAGTCCGTTTTCTTTTTAGACGTATTCTAAATTACCTACTTTTAGGTATTGTATGTTTTTCCTTTTCTTCATATCTTTGCAGCCGGAATTTTATGATGATTATTTATACATTATTAGCGGCAAAGAATGAAGAAAACTGGCATGATGCTATTCCTGTTTTTCGGCATAAGTGTACTTGGCTATGCGCAGAACAGCAATGGTGAAAAATCCAATAAGGCCCCCAAAAAAAGTTTGTCCGATACCCTCAAGATTGCAGAGGTGGTGGTAACGGCACAGGAAGCGCGTGGCGTTACGGCGGCTTCTGTCATCGAGAAGCATGCCATGGAACATCTGCAACCATCAAGTTTCTCCGACATTCTGGAGTTGTTGCCAGGCGGTCGTTCGCAAGACCCTGCCCTCAACACCCCTAATACCATCCGTATCCGCGAGACGGGTACTGCCAGCAGCTATAATACATCTTCGCTGGGCACCAGCTTCATGATAGATGGTGCCCCCATCAGCACCAACGCCAACCGACAGGAGGTAAAGGGCGCATGGGAAACATCGACCGAGGGCAGAAGCTACGTCAACTCGGGTGTCGACATGCGTACCATATCGACCGATGACATTGAGAAGGTGGAGGTGGTGCGAGGCATCCCATCGGTAGAGTATGGCGACCTGACGAGCGGACTCGTCAAGATAGAGCGAAAGCGAGGCGGCAATAGTTGGGAGGCACGTCTCAAGGCCGATATGGACAGCAAACTTTTCTACCTGGCAAAGGGCTTCGAATGGAAACCTCGCCGCATGACGCTCAATCTGAGTGTCGACTATCTGGATGCCAAGGCCGACCCACGCAACCGACTGGAGAACTACAAGCGACTGAGCTTCTCGGCCCGATTCTTCAAGTCATGGAGCCTGGGCCGATATGACATTCAACTGAAGACTAACTTTGACTATACAGGTTCGTTTGACAACGACAAGAATGACCCCGATCTTGACAACCAGGCCGTAGACTCGTATAAATCGCAGTACAACAGGTATGCACTGAATGCCGGCTTTACATTCTTGCCCAGGAACAAGCGCCAGTGGTTTCGTTCGCTCGATGCCATGCTCTCTACCTCTTATGAGTACGACTTGATAGAGCGCACCAAGTTGGTGCAGCTTTCACAGTTGGTGGCTGCTGTAGGTACCATCACTACGGGCGAGAGCGATGGCATCATCTTGCCCTATAAATACGTGGCATGGCAGAATGTAGACGGTCGCCCCTTCAACCTCTTCACCAAGTTGAACGCCAAGTTTCAGGTGCCCTCCCTGAATATCTCCAACACCCTCTTGGTGGGTACCGACTGGAATGTGGACAAGAACTATGGGCATGGTCAAGTGTTCGACCCCACTCGCCCCTTGTACACCACGGCGGCCACCTTGCGCCATCGTTCGCTGTCGAGTATACCTGCCAACAAGCAGTGGGGACTTTATGCCGAGGAGCGTATCAGCACCATGCTGGGTGGTAGCAAGTTAGAGATGGTGGCAGGTGTGAGAGCCGTACAGATGTTGGGATTGCCCACTTCTTATCAGATGCACGGAAAGTTCTATTTCGACCCACGTGTCAATGTGGGATGGACATTGCCTAAGTTTAAGATAGCAGGGCAGACAGGTTTCCTGCGCCTGTCGGGCGGAGTAGGCGAGCATACCAAGATGCCCACTATGGATCAGCTATTCCCCGATCCCGTGTACATGGACTTGGTGCAGCTCAATTATTACCATGCCAATGCCGACTACCGTCGCATCAACCTGATGACCTATGTCATCGACCCTACCAATTACGACCTGAAGCCTGCCCGTAACCTGAAGTGGGAAATGACTGCCGATATGACGGTAGGCGGTTATCGACTTTCGGTAACATACTTCCGCGAGAACATGACATCGGGCTTCCGCAGTCAGTCGAGTTATGCCCCTTATACTTACAAGCAGTATGATGCCTCGGGAGTGGATGCTGGAGCGCTGACGGCACCGCCTTCGTTAGTCGATATGCCCTACACCCTGCGTACCGACCTGCGTGGCTATAGCCATTATACCAACGGAAGCCAAACGTTGAAGCGAGGTGTGGAATACACTTTCTCGACCAAGCGATTCGAGCGCATCATGACCCGTCTGACTGTCAATGGAGCCTGGTTTTACACCATCTATCGCAACTCGATGATGGAAACCTACAAGCCCAGTGCCGTGGTGGCTGGCAAGCAGATTCAGTATGTGGGCTATTACGACCAGGATGGCGGCAGCAAAAACCAGATGATGAATACCAACTTCACCGTGGATACCGACATACCCAAGCTCAAGCTCGGCTTCTCGGTTTCGGCCCAATGCCTGTGGTTCACCATGCGCCGCACCGCCGAGACCAGCAATTATCCTGTCAAGTACATGGATGCCAACGGCGAGATGCACGACTGGAAGGATGAGGATGCCGACGACATATACTTGCGCTACTTGATACGCAACTATACGGACAGTAACTTTGCTCTCTACAGGGTGCCCTTCTCGATGAATGTCAATTTCAAGGTAACTAAGAAATTGTTTGCTGACCGCCTGACCGTAGCTTTGTTCTGCAACAAGCTACTCGATTATACCCCCGACTATACGAGCAATGGACTGACCGTGCGTCGCCATGTGACTCCTTACTTTGGATTAGAAATGAACGTGAAAATATGAAACGAATACTGATGATATGTGTGGCTCTGCTGGGAATGGTACTCGCATCGTGCCACCAGGACGAGGACGATCTCTTTACCACGGCAGCTATCACCCTGACTGCCGAGGAAGGCACAACCGTGGAACGTGTGCAGGGCACGGTGCAACTCACCAACCTCAATACCCGACAGGTGACAACCACGGCCGAGTTTGATGGTAATATAGCCCGTGTTTCTCTGCTTCGTGGTGTCTATTCGGTACTGGTCGAAGGTTCCATGCAATATAAGGATGCCCATGGCGCCACGGGCGTTAGGCAGTTTCGTGCCACGTCCGATTACTTAGAGTTTGCCAGCAAGAGTCTTAATGTAGCCACCCTCAATATCGTATGGATGTAAAGATGAAGTACAAAATAGCATTGTTGACCATGGTTTGCACGCTATGTATGTCGGCCACCATGGCTTCGCCCCGTGACACGGCTCGTGTGGAGCATCTGTCGATGTGGAACCAGTTGTCGACTTCCCTGCTCACCAATCCCGCCCTGCATAGCGCGGCCTATGCCCAGTCGTACTCCGAGATGGCGCTTACCATCGACTTTCAGCACCAATCAGAAGCCTTTGTCGAGGAGAAAGGTAAGGGACATGTGCTTGGGTCGCTGGCAGTTAACAGTTATCTGCGCATGAATCCACGTTCGGCAGTATGGGGCTCTGCCTCTTACACTACTGGCAAGCAGAAGAGCATCTGCTGGAACTCTACCTCCGACTACGAATTGTTGGCTCCCTATGTAATGGCCGATACCCTGGGCGGAGATACCCACCGAGAGCGATATACCTTCTCTGGTGGTTATGGCACCCAGCTGGGGCGAGTCTTGCTGGGAGGCGAGATGGCCATTCGTGCTGAGCACGAGTATCGTGACCGTGATCCACGTATGCGAGGCATCGTTACAGAGCTGTTGCTGCGAGGTGGCGCTGGTCTCATGGCTTGGCATTATCGTTGGGGCGTATTGGCGGAAGGCACTATCTACAAGCAAACCAACAGCGTAGATTTCTACAACGAACTGGGTGTCATTCCCGAGTATCATATGACAGGACTTGGAACCGAATATGGCCGTTTTGCTGGCGAGCAGCGCAGTCTCGCCTATCGAGGAGGTGGCTTTGACATTGCTTTTGATGCTGTTCCCACAGGTAATGAAGGACTCTACGGGCATGTGTCTTTGGGACGCAATGCATATGAACGCCTGCTGACGAGCGCCAACTCATTGCCTCTGTCGCGCCTTATATATAATAAGGTGGAAACCACGATGGGGTGGAAGCAGGAGAGCAAGCACCATTGGGCCGCTTATGCACATTTTGCCTTTACCAGGCGCAGTGGTGATGAAAACATAACGGGAAAGTCGGATTCGCAGTATTATCCTGTGATAGGCAAGCTCACCATGTATAAGGATTACCTGATGGATGCCTCGATAGGAGGTATGTATGGCCAGCAGGGAGGCGACCGCTCGTGGATGGTAAGCCTCAAGGCAGGCTATCGCAACCATCGTGAGCGCTATGTATATCCCGAGCGCCTGTTAGACCGTGCCCATGCGTATGTCAAGGTAGCAGGCGAGTGGATGCGTCCTATGTCTCGGCGCTTGTCACTCTCGCTGGGAGCCGATGCCAGTCATTATGCCCGTGTGAGCGACAACATGGTGATGCCTTTTGCCAACATGACCAGCAAGTTTGCCGAGATGATACGCCACAAGTATCGTTTTGTCAAGGCCAGCTACACTGAGGCCCACCTGCATGCACGTGGCGACTATTACCTGAAGTCTTCGTCTATAGGCCTCTTTGCCGAAGTAGCAGGAGGCATGGTGCTTTGCTCGGAGAGCGAGCAGCAATTGGGACTCAGAGCCACCATGGGCGTAACTTTTTAAAGAAGTTAGAGACGTTAAAGCCATATGCTTTACAGCTAAATATTCAATCAAAAAGGCTGTTGGCTATAACTTCTAACGACCGAAGGGAGTGATAACTTCTTTA
>ERZ1034755.807-NODE-807-length-10002-cov-5.510506_pt1 | contig 10002 bp, 9 predicted proteins | sample MGYA00520596_ERZ1034755 | MGnify/ENA primary metagenome ERZ1034755 (study PRJEB33766, sample SAMN09781701) | gut metagenome | biome: gut microbiome | host: Homo sapiens | place: Madagascar | study: EMG produced TPA metagenomics assembly of the PRJNA485056 data set... | reverse complement strand
GGATCCCTGCTACGTTCAGGCTGTCGCCTGAATCATTTCGGTGGGTTCCTGCTTCAACGGGCGGCCTGACTGCACCATCCCTCCACAGGCAAGAACGGCGTGCCCCGCCGCTAAAATGTTACGAGCGCCGTTTACATCGGCGTTCGCTGTATATCCACATACCTGGCATCTGAATTTACTTTGTGACAGACGATTTTCTTTCGCTGTATGACCACAGCACGCGCAACGCTGGCTTGTATACGCTGGCGGAACAGCAAGCACCTGACCGCCACGCCAGAGCTGCTTGTACGCAAGCTGGCGGCGCATTTCATACCAGCCCTGATCCAGTATCGAACGGTTTAAACCTGATTTTGCCCGGACATTGCGCCCCGGCTGGCTGACCGTACCCGCTGCTGACTTTGACATGTTGCTGACCTTCAAATCCTCAATGACTATCATTGCGTGGTTTTTGCTGACGGTCGTTGTGACTTTATGAAGGTAGTCCCTGCGGATATTTGCGATACGGGAATGCAGTCGCTGTATTTTGCGTTTCTGCTTCTGCCAGTTATTGCTGAATTTGACCTTGCGGCTTAACTGTCGCTGAAGTCTCGCCAGCGTCTTCTGGTTTTTCTGAAAACTGTTTACAGGCTCAAAGACTGTGCCATCTGACAGCGTGGCGAGTTTAGCCACGCCAGCATCCAGCCCGACCATTGATGCTGAAGGGTGAACCGGAGTGGATACTTCACTTTCTGTCTGAATACTGATGTACCACTTACCGCAGGACTGGCTGACAGTGACATTTTTCACAACACCCGTGACCTGACGGCTATTGCGGTAGCGCATCCAGCCCAGTTTCGGCAGAAAAATACGGCTGTTTTCCTGATCGAGCTTAACGCCCTGCGGGTAGCGGAATGCATCATTCTGTCCCCGCTTTTTGAATCGGGGAAAAGCAGCCCGCTTCCGGAAGAAGTTTTTGTAAGCCCGCTCAAGGTCTTTCAGTGACTGTTGCAATGGCTGTGAGGGAGAATCTTTAAGCCATTGCGTTTCAGTGGCATTTTTCCACTCAACCAGCCAGGAAGCCATTTTCCCGTAAGGGATGTATTTATTACCGGCCTCATGATTCTCATTCTGACGTGCCAGAGCACGATTGAAAACGAAACGACATGCGCCTGCGAAGCGCCTCATTTCACGCTCCTGTTGACCACCGGGTCTTAACTGGAATTTAAATGCCTGTAATCGTTTCACAGGCCAAATGATACTTTGGTCTATGAATAAAGAAACCGATATCCGACGGGGAAGCATTGTGTTTTCCTGATGCATGTTCACCTGGTCTTTGTCACCAGATACCGACGTCAGATTTTTGACTATGACGCGACAGAAAAACTACGCACTTACTTTTCAAATGTATGTGCTGATTTTGAAGCTGAACTGGTTTAAATGGATGGCGAACCAGATCACGTCCATTTGTTAATTAACTATCCTCCCAAACTGGCGATATCCAGTCTGGTAAACAGCCTCAAAGGCGTATCGGGTAGGTTACTGCGACGAGATCGACCAGATATTGCAGTCAGGTATTACTACAAAGGCGTTTTGTGGAGTCCTGGCTATTTTGCCAGTAGCTGCGGAGGTGCGCCAATATCCGTCATCCGCCAATACATTGAACAACAGCAAACACCTGGTCAGGTGGAAAACCGCGCCTTATATCCCCGCCCTGAAGGACGGGGTTTTACGGCGCACCGGATAAGAACGCACGGTATTCACCAGATCTTTTATCACTTCAGCCGCCACTTCTGGCACCAGCAAAGTCATCGGCGTCTCTGTTTCATAATCGACAGAAACGCCATTGCTGTTATTGGTGACGGTCACGGTATACGTGCTTTGCCCATGATTCATTTCCCGTTATGAATGACTTTCCGTTGTTGCGCACCTTCCATCAGGACTTCAGGAGCCACGAAGAAGTCAATGTTGAAATAAGTATCGTCAGTCATGGCTTCAATGTTGTGCCACTTTTCTGGAGGGAACACCGCAAACTGCCCCGCTTCGATAAGGATCACCTGATCAGGCTCTGCACTGTGTTCATCAGCGTAGCCGAGATATTTGACCGCCCCATGCATAACGGAAAGGCGTGGGTAAACCCCCGGGCGCGTTCCTTTATCAAGATGACGTTCGAATATTCCGGCAGGCGCAGTTTGTTTATTCCAGAAAGGCGTTGAGCGCGTATGAATATAATTCTGTGGGATTTGCAGCATCCTATTCCCTCCTTCGGGGAATGCGCTGAAAACGGTTTATTCCAGCCGTTTCAGGGTACGCCTGATAATTTGCATTTTAAATACCATTTATTGGTTACTTTTTAGCACCATATCAGAGAAAAATCAGGGAGGATTACAAGTGGGAAGCCCGCGACAACGCGGGCTGAATGTATCAGGATTGCAGCGTCGCCAGTCGGGCGGCGAAACCCACGAACATCAAACCAATCAGTGAGTTGCCAACTTTAGCCAGTTTCTTTTTGGTACGTATGTACTGCGTGACAAAAGCACCAGAAATAATCAGGAAGCTCAAATAGCAGAAACTCACCAGTTCCAGCGTCGTCGCCAGAATAAAGAATGAAATTCCCGTATGTGGGGCATTAACATCGATAAACTGTACGAAAAACGACACATAGAACAAAATGGCTTTCGGATTAGTCAGGCTCAAAATTAACGCGCGTTTAAAAATGGCCCCGTATTGGGGCTCATCGGATTTGGCCTCGTTATTTTTACCCTTCAGGGTCGCGTAGAGAATTTTACTCCCCAGATAGAGCAAATAAAACGCACCAAGATAACGTACAATGTTGAATAATATCGGGGTGGTCTTAATTAATGTCGCCACTCCAGCCCATGCCAGAAACATCAATACTGCATCGCCAATAAATACACCGCAGGCCGCAAGATAACCGCCTTTCATACCGCTACTGACGCTATTTTTGAGTACAAACAGGGTATTTGGCCCTGGCACCAACACAATAAAAATGGCCCCAACCAGATAGGTCCAGTAATTCAGAACCCCGTATTCAGCGAACACATTAACCTCTTTAATTATCTTTCGATCATGCGCGATTAAAGGTGAATATGCTAACCAATCTGTAGCGGCTTAGAAAGGAGAAAATCAGGTTTTAACCCGATATCAACCCGATAATTGAATCATTAATCAGGCATGCTCCAGTGAAAAATTCGGGTAGTGCTCGGCAAAATACTGGCGTAAAAATTCTACCGTTATCCGCACTTTCGCTGACGTCGCCAGCCTTGAAACATAAACGGCCCAGACGTTCGCTGGCTGGTAATATTCCGGTAGCACTTGCACTAAATGACCACTGGCAATGTTTTCGCTAACATCCCACCAGGAGCGCAGAGCAATCCCCTGCCCATCGAGACACCACTGATGGACAATTTCTCCATGATTAGACGACAGTGGGCCGGTGACTTTAATCGCATGGTGGCCTTCTTTATTGCGTAATTGCCAGACACCAAAAGGATGATCGCGCTCTTTAATGACCAGGCACGGCAATGCGGAAAGATCGGTTAAATGTTTCGGCGCGCCATGTTGCGCAATAAATTCCGGCGACGCGCAGAGAATGCGGTAATTAGTCGCCAGTTTGCGGGCGATTAAATTAGGGGCGATGTCATCGCCAATGCGAATATCGAGATCAACACCTTCATTGACCAAATCGACCAACCGGTCTTCCACATCAAAACGTAATTCCAGTTGCGGATACGCCTTAGCCAGCGCTGATAACGCCGGAGCCACCACCTGTCGTCCAAAACCAAAGCTGCTGATAATACGCAGCATCCCCTGCGGCACCTGACGCACGTCAGAAAGTTCGTCCATCATCTGACCGACATCCTGCAAAATCCGCTGCGCCCATTCATAAATCCGCTCTCCTTCTTCGGTAATGGTGACGCGGCGGGTGGTGCGGTGTAACAACACCACGTTTAGCGTTTGCTCCAGCAAGGCGATGCGCTTGCTGACGAACGCCGGTGAAACGCCCAGTTCTTCCGCCACGGCGGCAAAACCAGCCCGACGAGCCACCAGCATAAAGACGCGCAAATCATTCAGCAGCGGTAAATTATTCATGATTCGTGTTTTATGTTTCACCAGTTACGGGGATTAATTCCTTTTCAGTCAATTATAGGATGGTGATGTTGTCAATTTTGATGGTCAGGAAGTGAGAACCCAATGATGAAAACGATGCGTATTGCTGCGATCCCGGGAGACGGGATTGGCAAAGAAGTCCTTCCTGAAGGGATTCGCGTGTTACAGGCTGCCGCTGAGCGCTGGGGCTTCGCCTTGAGTTTTGAGCAAATGGAGTGGGCGAGCTGCGAGTATTACAGCCATCACGGTAAAATGATGCCGGACGACTGGCATGAGCAACTTAGCCGTTTCGACGCCATCTATTTTGGTGCCGTCGGCTGGCCGGACACCGTTCCTGACCATATTTCGTTGTGGGGTTCGCTGCTGAAATTTCGTCGTGAATTCGACCAGTACGTCAACCTGCGCCCGGTTCGTCTCTTTCCTGGCGTTCCCTGCCCGCTGGCGGGAAAACAGCCTGGCGACATCGATTTTTACGTGGTCAGGGAAAACACCGAAGGCGAATATTCCTCGCTCGGCGGTAGAGTGAATGAAGGTACAGAGCATGAAGTCGTCATTCAGGAATCGGTATTTACGCGTCGTGGTGTCGATCGCATTTTGCGTTATGCCTTCGAACTTGCGCAAAGCCGCCCACGTAAGACGCTAACTTCTGCCACTAAATCAAACGGTTTAGCCATCAGCATGCCGTACTGGGATGAGCGAGTGGAAGCAATGGCCGAGAATTACCCGGAGATCCGCTGGGACAAGCAGCATATTGATATTCTCTGCGCGCGTTTTGTGATGCAGCCGGAACGCTTCGATGTGGTGGTGGCGTCCAATTTATTTGGCGATATCCTTTCCGATCTTGGCCCGGCCTGCACCGGCACCATTGGCATTGCCCCATCCGCCAACCTGAATCCGGAACGCACTTTCCCGTCGCTCTTCGAGCCAGTCCACGGTTCCGCGCCGGATATCTACGGGAAAAACATTGCTAACCCTATCGCCACGATTTGGGCCGGTGCAATGATGCTCGATTTTCTCGGCAATGGCGATGAGCGTTTCCAGCAAGCGCATAACGGTATTCTGGCAGCAATTGAAGAAGTGATTGCTCACGGGCCGAAAACACCTGATATGAAAGGCAATGCCACCACGCCACAGGTTGCCGACGCGATTTGCAAGATTATTTTGCGTTAAGGTCAAACCAGTTTATTTGAACCGCGTCACTGACGCGGTTTTTTTATTCGTTCTTTGCAGTAAATAACCTGCGTCATTTCACCTTTTATTGTTTCCGTTTCGTGTTTTATGGCTTTCCGTATTCTTAATTGTTTAATTTATGTAACATGCAAATAATCAATTTGTTAAACACAACATACAACTCATTACCCTGCAAATAATTACAACTGGCAAAAGCCAGAGACGGGCTTTTATGCCCAGGAGATGACTCATGATGAGCAATGTTAAGAAAAAAGATGTGCCGCTGATAAGCATCAGCCTGGTGGCCATTCTTTTCATCGCAGCTGCATTAAGCCTTTTCCCACAACAATCGGCCGACGCGGCCAACGCAATATACACTTTTGTTACGCGTACGTTAGGTTCCGCCGTACAGGTATTGGTTTTGCTGGCAATGGGACTGGTGATTTATTTAGCCACCAGTAAATACGGCAATATTCGTCTTGGCGAAGGAAAACCGGAATACAGCACGCTCTCCTGGCTGTTTATGTTTATTTGTGCCGGTTTAGGTTCTTCTACGCTTTATTGGGGGGTTGCTGAATGGGCCTATTATTATCAAACGCCTGGATTAAATATCGCACCGCGTTCACAACAGGCACTCGAATTTAGCGTCCCTTACTCCTTCTTCCACTGGGGCATCAGCGCCTGGGCAACTTATACGCTGGCCTCATTAATCATGGCTTATCACTTTCATGTGCGTAAAAACAAAGGTCTGAGTCTTTCCGGCATTATTGCCGCGATTACCGGCGTTCGCCCGCAAGGCCCATGGGGAAAACTGGTTGATTTGATGTTCCTGATCGCCACTGTCGGCGCACTGACTATTTCCCTTGTTGTCACCGCAGCAACCTTTACTCGTGGACTTTCCGCGCTGACCGGTTTACCCGATAACTTCACCGTGCAGGCATTTGTGATCCTGCTTTCCGGCGGCATTTTTTGCCTAAGCTCGTGGATTGGTATCAACAACGGTTTGCAACGTCTGAGCAAAATGGTTGGCTGGGGCGCGTTCCTGCTGCCATTACTGGTGCTGATTGTCGGCCCAACCGAATTTATTACCAACAGCATCATCAATGCCATCGGTCTGACCACGCAAAACTTCCTGCAAATGAGCTTATTCACCGATCCGCTTGGCGATGGTTCATTTACCCGCAACTGGACCGTTTTCTACTGGCTGTGGTGGATCTCATACACCCCTGGCGTAGCAATGTTTGTCACCCGCGTTTCCCGCGGTCGTAAGATTAAAGAAGTTATCTGGGGACTGATCCTCGGCAGCACCGTCGGTTGCTGGTTCTTCTTTGGCGTAATGGAAAGCTATGCCATTCATCAGTTTATCAATGGCGTAATCAACGTCCCACAGGTGCTGGAAACACTGGGCGGCGAAACAGCTGTGCAGCAAGTTCTGATGTCGTTGCCAGCCGGTAAATTGTTCCTCGCCGCATACCTGGGTGTGATGATTATTTTCCTTGCCTCGCATATGGATGCGGTGGCCTACACCATGGCTGCGACCAGTACGCGTAATCTCCAGGAAGGTGACGATCCTGACCGTGGGCTGCGTCTTTTCTGGTGCGTGGTGATCACTCTGATCCCGCTTTCCATCTTGTTTACCGGTGCTTCGCTGGAAACGATGAAAACCACCGTCGTGCTCACAGCCCTTCCCTTCCTCGTCATTTTACTGGTGAAAGTCGGCGGATTTATTCGCTGGCTGAAACAGGATTACGCCGACATTCCGGCTCATCAAGTTGAACATTATCTCCCGCAGACACCGGTTGAAGCCCTGGAAAAAACGCCAGTGCTCCCTGCGGGAACCGTATTCAAAGGCGACAACTGAGCGCCATCATCCTAACGATAAAGGTATCCCTATGAGCAATCTGAGCCCTGACTTTGTACTACCCGAAAATTTTTGCGCTAACCCGCAAGAGGCGTGGACCATTCCTGCCCGTTTTTATACCGATCAGAACGCGTTTGAACACGAAAAAGAGAACGTCTTCGCCAAAAGCTGGATTTGCGTCGCTCACAGCAGCGAACTGGCGAATGCCAATGATTATGTGACGCGTGAGATCATTGGCGAAAGCATCGTGCTGGTACGCGGTCGTGATAAGGTTTTGCGCGCGTTCTATAACGTGTGTCCGCACCGTGGTCATCAGTTGTTGAGCGGTGAAGGAAAAGCAAAAAATGTGATTACCTGCCCGTATCACGCATGGGCATTCAAACTCGATGGCAATCTGGCCCATGCACGTAACTGCGAAAACGTCGCCAATTTCGATAGCGACAAAGCGCAACTGGTTCCGGTGCGTCTGGAAGAATATGCCGGATTCGTCTTCATCAACATGGACCCCAACGCCACCAGCGTAGAAGATCAGTTACCCGGTCTGGGCGCGAAAGTGCTGGAAGCCTGCCCGGAAGTCCACGATCTGAAACTGGCGGCCCGCTTTACCACCCGCACGCCTGCCAACTGGAAGAACATTGTCGATAACTATCTCGAGTGCTATCACTGTGGTCCGGCGCATCCAGGTTTCTCCGACTCCGTACAGGTTGATCGTTACTGGCACACCATGCACGGTAACTGGACGCTGCAATACGGTTTCGCCAAACCGTCCGAACAGTCGTTTAAATTTGAAGAGGGTACGGATGCGGCATTCCACGGTTTCTGGCTGTGGCCGTGCACGATGCTGAACGTCACCCCGATCAAAGGGATGATGACGGTCATTTATGAATTCCCGGTGGATTCTGAAACTACCCTGCAAAACTACGATATTTACTTCACCAATGAAGAGTTAACCGACGAGCAAAAATCGCTGATTGAGTGGTATCGCGATGTGTTCCGTCCGGAAGATTTACGTCTGGTTGAAAGCGTACAGAAAGGGCTGAAATCGCGTGGCTATCGTGGTCAGGGGCGCATCATGGCCGACAGTAGCGGTAGTGGCATTTCCGAACATGGTATCGCCCATTTCCATAATCTGCTGGCGCAGGTGTTTAAGGACTAATGACATCGGCGGCGGTATTTTCCGCCGCTGGGCTGATTTTTGATGGAGTACAGCAATGTCAGACTATCAAATGTTTGAAGTACAGGTGAGTCAGGTGGAACCGCTTACCGAACAGGTGAAACGCTTCACGCTGGTGGCAACCGATGGCAAACCGCTGCCTGCGTTCACCGGAGGAAGTCACATCATTGTGCAGATGAGCGATGGTGATAACCAGTACAGCAATGCGTATTCACTACTGAGTTCGCCGCATGACACCTCTTGTTATCAGATTGCCGTTCGGCTGGAGGAAAACTCGCGCGGCGGTTCCCGCTTTTTGCATCAGCAGGTAAAAGTGGGCGATCGGTTAACGATTTCAACGCCTAATAACCTGTTTGCGCTAATTCCCTCAGCCAGAAAGCATCTGTTTATCGCGGGCGGTATTGGTATCACCCCTTTCCTGTCGCACATGGCAGAGCTGCAACACAGCGACGTCGACTGGCAGCTACATTACTGCTCGCGAAATCCAGAAAGTTGCGCATTTCGTGATGAGCTAGTCCAGCATCCGCAGGCTGAGAAAGTCCATTTGCATCATTCATCAACCGGAACACGACTGGAATTAGCGCGATTATTGGCGGATATCGAACCTGGCACACACGTTTATACCTGTGGCCCCGAGGCGCTAATTGAAGCGGTAAGAAGTGAAGCTGCGCGTCTGGACATCGCCGCCGATACGCTGCACTTTGAGCAATTTGCTATCGAAGACAAAACCGGCGATGCATTTACCCTGGTGCTTGCCCGTTCCGGAAAAGAGTTTGTGGTGCCGGAAGAGATGACTATTTTGCAGGTTATTGAAAATAATAAAGCCGCGAAAGTGGAATGTTTATGTCGTGAAGGGGTATGCGGAACCTGCGAAACAGCAATACTGGAAGGTGAAGCTGACCATCGGGATCAATATTTTAGCGATGAAGAGCGTGCCAGCCAGCAAAGTATGTTGATCTGTTGTTCGCGTGCGAAGGGTAAACGCCTGGTGTTGGATTTGTAGTTTGCCGAAGCCGGATGTGGCGCTGAGCGCGCCCAGTCCGGCTTCGGAAGATTTTACTGCGGATATTCCTGCAATAAATTGTGTAATGCTTCCGCCATCAGCTCACCACGCCAGCCGGAAATCAGCTCCGGCAAATTGTTCTGCGGTTTCAGTTTCCAGTGCCAGTTCAGCAGTTGGTTGATTTGCCGACGCGATGCCAGCAATTCGGCGCTGATCTTATGCGTTTCGCTCACGTCAGTAATCAGCGACTTAATCGCTTTAAACGCTTTACGATAACCCGGCATGTCCATCAGGTTAAGCATCGGCTGCGGTAAGGCCTCTTCCGGCAATGTCTGCGCTTTTTCCACCAGCGCCAGCAGCGTTTTACCGTGAAAGCGGATTTCGCTACCGGATAAACCCAGGCTGTCCAGTTCGCCTAAACTTCCCGGCATATAACGCGCTACCGACCACAAATGCTCTTCACGCACGACAAAGTTCACCGCCAGATCGCGCTCTCGCGCCTTGCGCAGTCGCCAGTCGGCTAACAGTTGCAGACAGGCCAGTTGGCGTGTGCGTAATTGCCAGGCATTGGTGATATCACGCCAGGCATCTTCCGGCGCAACGACTTCCTGACGACGCATTTGCATCAGGCGGCATTCATCCAGCGCCGCAGGTAGCCAGCCGGAGGCCTCCGTTTCTACCATAAGC
>ERZ1034755.806-NODE-806-length-10017-cov-13.105300_pt1 | contig 10017 bp, 3 predicted proteins | sample MGYA00520596_ERZ1034755 | MGnify/ENA primary metagenome ERZ1034755 (study PRJEB33766, sample SAMN09781701) | gut metagenome | biome: gut microbiome | host: Homo sapiens | place: Madagascar | study: EMG produced TPA metagenomics assembly of the PRJNA485056 data set... | reverse complement strand
CCTTAAAAACATATAAAAGAATATATATATATTATAATAGACGTTCACAACTTCACAAAATGATCTCAAGCCCGATAAGTTATTCGGACCTGTCAATGACTTACAGAGATTTCCCGGTAAGTCATTGAGACATCTCAGTGACTTACCGGGACATGCTAACTATTAAACTGAGGTTTCGTCCCTTCAGCCCGTACTTAAACCACTTGCGAAACTTGAGTAACTTCTATACTTGCTAAACTTCCATAACCAATAAATAGGCGTATAAATACCTGAAAGCATGAGAATAAGAAAAAAGACATATCGCAAGAACCAAAAGTAAGCCATACGCAAACGATTACGTAAAAAATCTAATTTTAGACAAAATGGATTCATTCCTATTTAACATATTTTTCGTATCTTTGCAGCCGAAAAGAAAGTGTAATCGATTGCACAAAAAAATTATCGTATAAGTTCTTGACAGCACCCGCTCTATATGGATGTTTAAAACAGACTACCATCAAAAATAACTAAAGAAAACAATCAGCGGTGCATAAACTTACCGTAGAAGTATGAGATATTTAAAACAGCTAAATAAGCACAAAAACAATAAAACTAAAAGTGAAATGAAACACGAAACACTAACATTCCGCTTCCTCGACATGAGCCGAGGCGGTTTCGCTCGCCTGTTTCTTCTCCTTTTGCTCCCATGCCTCAGCGTCATTGGAGTAAAAGCGGCAGATAGCAATGGGGGGGTAAAGGTAACATTCAATTCTGCCGTCCGCTACTCGCAGTGGGCGATTAATTCGCGTCTTTATGATTTCCGTGGAAATCAAAAAGCTTATGGCTTTGCGAAATGGAATTCAGAAACTGAGTCATTAGAAGAGTATGCCAACAAAACGAACATGAAATTGGATTATGTCGCAGGTCTTGTTGGCAAAGCCACTCTTGAAGCTTCTGATTACTATGTAGATTTCGATTGGGCAAAACCTTGGTTTAAATCTGCACAGGCCTATGCTAATGACTATAACTATTCCGCACAAAATCAAGACAAGATGACCCTTGACAATATGAATGCTGCAAAAATGGCATTTCATATTATCAATAATAGCAAATGGGGCGAGGATGCAGCAAAAACTAAAGCACAGAATGCTATAGAAGCTATTATCACCGATTTAAAATATTATAACAAGAACTATGTTATAGGTGGTACTAAATCTAATGTCAAAGAAGCTACAGCCAACGAAGTTCAAAAGACAATGTTGGATGGTTGGTTCCATAAATATAATTATGTAGACCAAGTATGGTGTGATGGAATGTATATGGGACCTGCCCTTCTTGCACAATTAATAAATTATAAAAAGGCGACCAATAATGTTTCAAACGATGATTGGAGTCTATTGACAAAACAGTTTTCTATCACATGGGCACAGTTGCGCGATTCCAAGACTGGTCTTTTATATCATGGAATGACAGCAACACCTACTATCACAGATTGGTCTAAAGCTACAGATGCTACTTCTTATCATTCTGGAGCATTCTGGGGAAGAGCCAATGCTTGGTATATGCTTGCTTTAGTCGATGTCCTTGAGCTTATGCCAACAAGCAATACTAATTATTCTACTCTGAAAGGCTATCTTGAAAAACTTGCAGAAAGCATCGCATCTTACCAAAACGAAGATGGAACATGGTATCAAGTCTTAGACCAAAAAGACAATGCACTTGATGGGAACTACGAAGAGTCATCATGTTCTGCTCTTTTTACAGCTGCGTACTTGAAAGCCTTACGCTTGAATTTACTTGAAAGCAGCAAATATGAGACTATGGCAAAGAAAGCATACGTTGCCTTAGTAAATAAATTTATGGCGTATGACAAGGATGACAACAATAAAATCCAAATTTTGGGAAGTTGTTGCTCGGCTGGATTAGGAACTAACAATAAAAATTTACGTGATGGTTCACGCAGTTATTATATTAATGGTAATGACGCAAAAGCTGTAACTGGCGAAAATACTGGTTATTATTATACCGAGGGCAAGGTTCTCGGTGGCTTCATCATGGCTGCTACTGAGTACGAGCGTGCTTATCAGAATCAGGACAGCAAGCAGATTCTGTTTGCCAAGGACTTGGCTCCAAAATATGACTTCACTACTACTGAAGGAAAACTCGATGCAACTGCTTATGGAAGTGCTAATGGTACCATTACTTATCAGTGGTATAAGAATGGTAGTGAAATAGCAAATGCCACATCTGCTACTTTTGCTCCTAAAGAAAGTGGAAAATATTACTGTAAAGCCACATCGGGTAACACTACTATCACTACTAACACCGCCGATGTAACCGCCAATTCGTCAAATACAGGTGGCGAACAAACACCTATATATACCATCAGTGCAACAGCTGGCGAAGGTGGTACTGTATCTATCAAAAACGGTAACGAAGACGTCACCTCAGGTTCTACTGTGGTTGCAGGATCAACTATTACGTTTACTGCAAATCCTGCAAGCGGCTACAAGTTCAAAAATTGGACTGTAAACGATGCTGCAAATGAAGAGACAAGCACTACACTCACAATCTCAAATATTGCCGCCAACACTATTGTTGTTGCAAACTTTGAGAAGAATAGTGCGGATACTCCAGTTGGAACATCCAAGGCGACCTTTAGTAACTTGAATGAACTTGCAAAGGGTACAATAACTGATGGGGCTATAACACTTACTCCGAAAGCATCTTCTGGCATAGAAATTTCAGGCAATGGTTTCAAAATTAGGAATGGAGGCTTTACCATAACTGCTACCAATGGTGCTAAAATTAAAACAATTAAAGTAAAACAAAGTTCCACAAATAGAGAACTAACGTTCAATCCATCTGGAACAAAGTCTACATCAAGTGACTTTACGTTTGAATATTCTTATACGAACTTACCCGATAAAATAGATGTTACAGGTCCAAGTAGTTCTTTGACAATTTCTGACATAGAAATCGAATATGAGACTACAGGCTCTACAACCCCTGCAACCGACCTCACAGCAACATACGCAGAGGGAACATTATCTGTCGTTGCCAACGAAGTGGCTCTCACTACTCCTAAACTTACAGTAAAAGCAGGAGAAACTATATTGGAAGAAGGTACTGACTACATCGTAACCTACGCTTCAAGCAACACAAATGCAGTGAGCGTTTCTACCGATGGTAAGACACTTACTTCTGTCAATAAGGGAGGATCAGCTACCATCACAGCAACCATCACACCTGTCGATAAGTCCAAATACAACGCTACTACTGCCCAATTTACCATCAGCGTAACAGGAAGACAGCTCGTACCAGCATTCTCTTCTGCTTCAGTAAGTGCCAATGAAGGCGATGAGGCAAGAGTTTTGCCTACACTTACCGTCAAAGACAAGATTAGCGGACAGGAAATGACCGACTACACCGTGAAGTACACTTCTGGCAGTGAAAATATAGCCAAGGTAGTAGACGGCAAATTGACATTCGTCGGCATAGGAAAGACCACCATCACAGCTACAATAACACCCTACAAGGAGACCATCTATGACGGATGCACTTGTAGTTTTGATGTCAGCGTAGCAAAGAAGGAAGATGTCAACCCATCTGAGACAACTGTAGTTTACGACTTCTTGACGAATATCGGTGAACAAGAAACTACCAACACCAGCATTACAATTGGTACAAACAATATCATGTTGGGCACCAACTTCAAGCAAGGTGAGAATAAGTATATTACCATTACCCCTGCTGGTGATGGCGGTTTCCAAGCTGGCGATATAGTAACTATCAAGGGTTACTGTCCCAAGGCAACATCTGGCATTTTGCTCTATGCCAACCTCACAGACGATGAACCACAGTACCAGTCACCAGCATTCCCTGCTACAGAGAAGGAATATACCTTTACCGTACAGGCTGATTGCGACGCTCTCTATCTCGGACGTTTCGGTGGCAGTACGACCTACATTACATCTCTCAAGATTACACGCCCTGGAGTAACAGGCAACAAGACCCGTCTCACAGCAGCCTTTGCTGAGCATAGTAAAGTGGTCATCAACAAGACAGACAACTACACCATGTCATTGCCAGAACTTACCGTGAAGGCTGGCGACAATGCATTCAGCGCCTATACAGCGGCTTACACTTCTAACGATGAGGATATTGCATCAGTAACTACCAACGGCGAAATCACAATCAAGTCGACAGGTACCGTCACCATTCTCGCAACCATTACTCCAACAGACAAGGATAATTACGAGGGATGTACTGCTACCTACACCATCACGGTAAAGAATGCGACACCTCTGATTATCACCACCAACGACGTGAACATCAACGCCACTGATGCCCAGATTAAGCAACCAGACATCAAGGTTTATGGTGACAACGACAAACTCTTGACTCTCGGAACTGACTACACCCTGTCGTTCACTATTGAGGGCAGCAATGTGACAGAGAGCAATGGTGTATTCACAGTTGCAGGTGATCCATACAAATGGACAGAGGGCACTTCCACTATCACCGTGACAGCAAAGCCAATAGGATCACTCAGCGAGTTGTTCACCGAAAGTACATTCACCTTTACATATAATGTGGTAAAGGGTAAGCTTACTCCCGCATTCCTGAACAACTTTGCGACGGAGACAATAAAGGTGAAATATGACGCGGACAAGACTAAAAACAAGTCATTCACCGTGCCACTGATCTATGATGGTGAGGATGTGAGCGAATACTTCAAATACACATACTATATCGACGATAAGAATGCAACAGAAGTAAGCAAGAGCAACAAAGTAGAAGGCAACAAACTCACAATGCTCCGTAACCTGTCCGAAGGAGATCACACCATAAAGGTAACTGCTGTCCCTAAGACAAGTAGTAAAGACCAAGATAACTATGCTGACGTTTACAATGCACCAGCAGATATCACGTTCAAAATCAACGTAAGCGCAAATTACATCATTCCTAAAGTAGATTTCAACCCTACAAATGTTACGATGTACACAGGAACTACTGAGGGTGCGCCTGACGTTTTGGTAACAACCGACGGAACAAATAAAATTGAAGAAAGTACATACACCACAAAATGGGTATCGTTTACACCAAGTTTCGTAAAGGTAGACATGACGACAGGTAAACTGGAGGCAGTAAACGAAGGAACTGGTAGTGTCAGAGTCACCGTAAAGGGAGATAATTTGGAAACGACCACTGCCTTCCTCACTGTATATGTAGATGACCCAGCCTTGTATCGCGCCAAAGAAAAAGAAAACGACGGCACCGATGTAACGTATGGCAACCAGAAGATCATGTGGAACCAGGATAAGACTATGGAGGTGACTCTTGGTGGATGGATGTTCCCTACCGCAAAGGTAGATACACCAAATTATTCAGATGAAGGCTTAAGTAGTACCTATCAATGGGCAAATACAGCTACTCAGCCCAAATGGAAGATGGCAGGTTTTGACCGCTACGTCTCTGGCGAGAAAAGCAGAAACGCACGTCAGGAGAATGGCTCTAACGCAATGCCAAACTCCACACAAATCTCGAAGGCAGACTTCAAGACTAATGTTAAGACTATCAGAGACAAGATGTTCAATGTACCATGCTCTGGTTCTTATCTCGTCTTCAATCCTGTCACAACAGGTATGGTTACGGTACATATCTTCCAGAATGGTGCGTTTGACAGTGGTGTCTATCGTCCTCAGCGTCGTGTGTTTGTCATGGACGAAGAAGGTAACTTCGTACAGTCTACTGCAAGCATTGCCAATGCCAATGGTAAGCCAACAGGAGGCCTGAAGGCTTTAAGTAGCTATCTGTGGGACATCAATCCTAATAATCCTACTGATGGGACAAAGGATCTCGCTCCTACCATAGAGCAGGTAAGAAGTCACTTTAAGAACCTCCCACCTGACTTCGACATGACAACTGAGAAATTCCAGAACAATATCTATGAGAGCAACCTCACAAAAGATGTCGCTCCAAACGATGCTTACAATGAGAAAGTGCCAGGTTCAAACGGATGGTGTGTATTGGCTGACTCGCCTGTAACTTATACCTTCAGCGTAAAACCAGGCAAGACATACTATCTCTACAACTTCGGTTCAAAGATTGGCTTCTATGGTTTCTCTTTTGAGAAGAGTGCAACAAAGCCAGTTGAAGATGTGGTATCTTATGCAGATAATCAGACAAATACTATCACAGCAACTGAGGATGGTCACGTGGCAAAGGTAACAGTCAATCGCAGCATGAAGGCAGGAGTATGGACAACTTGTGTTCTTCCTTTCAGCCTCAACGTACATCAGGTAGATGCTATCTTTGGTGACACTTACAAGAAAGGCTGTGAGAGCGGTACTCAGATTCTCTACTTCGACCGTGTAGAGAATGGTAAGGTTTACTTTGTACGTCATGCTTACAATACCATCGTGGCAAACAAACCATTCCTTATCAAGCCAAGCAAGGATGTAGAGAGCATCAGCACCGCTGCTGCAACAGAATATCCTTACGTAACTATCGAGGCAACCAAAAACGAAAATGGTAAACCTGCAGACTGGTGTACTGGCAATGGCTATACATGGGCTTCAAGCTACAGCAATGATATGACCGTACAGGAAGGCGATGGCTTCATAAGTAATCAGGATGGTTCGTTCAAGAACTTCGTGGGCGCGAGTGGTACACTGAAAGGGTTCCGCGGTTATCTGAAACGCCTTAACACCCAAACAGGAGCTAAACCTATGATGCTGCAGGTGGTAAACAGTAGCAACGTAGATGGCAACAATGGTGAGACTACAGGTATCGAAGACTTGATCATCGATGCTGACGGACAGTTGATGCCAGCCAATGGAAAGGTTTACAACATCAACGGACAGTTGGTTAGCGAAGATGCCAAGAGCTTCCAGTCGCTGCCAAGTGGCATCTATATTATTAATGGTAAGAAGTATATCAAATAAAAACATTTGAAGAAATGAATAAAAAAGTATATAAACAGCCACAGATATTTTACATTCCGTTACAGACAGAAAGTTTGCTGCAAACCTTTTCAAAGACTGGAAATACAGATAATACAGGTGGAGGTATGTCAGGCGGAGGTGTTACCACTGACAAAGACCATCTAACAGGCGGAGCTGAAGAATTGTCTAAGGAGCACTTTAACGACTTTGACTCCTGGGATTCCTGGGATTAAGAACTACCAATAATAGAAACAAGAACAACGAGGGAGCAACCTAACAGGGTTCGCTCCCTTGTTTTTTGCAGTTGAAATTTGGGTAACATTCAAAAAATTCGTAACTTTGCCGCCTGAAAATAAGAACAACATGATATATCCAGATAATTTTGAACAAAAGATAGGATTCAACGAGATTCGTAACCTGTTGCGTGAGCGATGCCTCTCCACCCTGGGCAAGGAACAGGTGGAGAAGATGCACTTCAGCTCTGATGCCGACGAGGTGAACGAATGGCTGTTGCAGACCCGAGAGTTTCGCAGACTCATGGAGGAGGTGGAAGACTTCCCCCTGCAATACTTCTACGATGTGAGAGAGTCAATAGTACGCATCAGAGTGGAGAACACCCACTTGGAGGAAGACGAACTCTTCGACCTTCGCCGCTCACTGAGCACAATCGACGGTATCGTAAAGATACTCAACCACAGCGATGACGACGAGGCTGAGCAGGAAGACGGTTGGCGCAGAGAGAAGAAATATCCCTACCCTGCCCTGCACCGCCTGTCGGCTGACGTCATGTCTTTCCCCCAGCTGGTACAACGCATCGACCAGATACTCGACAAGTTTGGCAAGATACGCGACAACGCCACCCCCGAGTTGCTGCAGATACGCCGAGAGTTAGCTAAGACCGAGGGCAGCATCTCACGCACACTGTATGGCATACTGCGTGCAGCACAGAGCGAGGGAGTGGTAGAGAAAGATGTCACCCCTACCCTGCGCGACGGACGACTCGTCATTCCCGTCATTCCTACCTTGAAACGTAAGATAAAAGGTATCGTGCACGACGAGAGTGCCACGGGAAGAACCGTATTCATAGAACCTACCGAGGTGGTGGAAGCCAACAACCGCGTGAGAGAACTCGAGGGAGAGGAGCGCAAGGAGATTATACGCATCCTCACCGACTTCACCAACAAGGTACGACCCTTCTCGCGCGAGATATTGGACAGCTACCGATTCCTTGCCATCATCGACCTGATACAAGCCAAGGCAAAGCTTGCAGAAACCCAGCAAGCCATAGAACCAGAGGTGGAAGCCCACCCACACGTAGACTGGACCAGAGCCATTCACCCCCTGCTCCGACTCTCGCTGGAGAAGAAAGGCGAGAAGGTGGTGCCACTCGACATCATGCTGACACAAGAGAAGCGCATCCTCATCATCTCAGGTCCTAACGCCGGAGGAAAGTCGGTCTGTCTGAAGACCGTGGGACTGCTGCAATACATGCTGCAGTGCGGACTGAGCATCCCCGTGAGCGAGCGTTCGAAGACGGGCGTGTTCCAAAACATCATGATCGACATAGGCGACGAACAGAGTCTGGAGAACGACCTGAGTACCTACTCCTCGCATCTGCTCAACATGAAGAATATGATGAAGGCTGCCAATGGCGACACCATTATCCTCATCGATGAGTTTGGTACAGGCACCGAACCTGGCATCGGCGGAGCTATCGCCGAGGCTGTGCTCGACCGCTTCTGCCAACAAGGTGCCTATGGAGTCATCACCACACACTATCAGAACCTGAAGCATTTTGCCGACAGTCATGAGGGTGTGGCTAATGGTGCCATGCTCTACGACCGCCACGAGATGAAAGCTCTCTTCCAACTTGCCATCGGAAGACCTGGTTCTTCCTTCGCCATCGAGATAGCCCGCAAGATAGGACTCCCCGAGGAGGTGATCAAGGAGGCCAGCGACATCGTAGGCTCCGAATACATACAGAGCGACAAGTATCTGCAAGACATCGTGCGCGATAAGCGCTACTGGGAGAACAAGCGACAGAGCATACACCAGCGAGAGAAAGACATGGAAAAGACAATCTCGCGATACGAGAGCGACATCGAGGACATAGAACGAAGCCGCAAACAGATACTCGCCAAAGCCAAACAACAGGCAGAGGAACTGCTGAAAGAGAGCAACAAAAAGATAGAGAACGCCATACGAGAAATACGCGAGAAGCAGGCTGAGAAGGAGGAGACCAAGCGCATACGTCAGGAACTGGATGCCTTCAAGGAAGAGATGCAGGACATCGACACCAAGGAGAATGACGACAAGATAGCCCGCAAGATAGCTCAGATACAGCAACGCAAGGAACGACATGCCAAGCGTAAAGCCGAAAAAACTCAGAACCAAGAGAAGGCTGCGGCGGCGCTGCGCAATGCTGTCAACAAGACGCAACAGGAAAACCGTCCGCTCTCAGTGGGCGACACCGTACGCATCAAGGGACTCTCCACCATAGGAACCATAGAGAGCATAGCGGGCGATATGGCTACTGCTGTCTTTGGAGGTATGCGTACCAAGATGCGCCTCAACCGTCTGGAACATGCTGTCGCCACCACCGAGACCGACAAGACAGAACAACGCAAGGAGAACTTAGGCTCGTATGGCATCAGTACCGAGACACGCAACACGATAGACAAGCACAAGACCAATTTCCACCAAGACCTCGACGTAAGAGGTATGCGTGGCGATGAGGCGCTCAATGCCGTGCAGTATTTCATCGATGATGCCATCCTTGTGGGAATGCCCCGTGTGCGCATCCTCCATGGCAAAGGCAACGGAATCCTGCGACAGCTCATCCGTCAGTATCTGAGCAGTGTGCCCAATGTCACCCACTTTGCCGATGAGCATGTGCAGTTTGGCGGAGCAGGAATCACGGTGGTAGACTTTTAAAGGAGTTTTTCCTTAACAGAAGTTAATAAAAGGAATATTTCTCGGAAAATATTTGGTAGGTTCAAAGGAAAGCAGTACTTTTGCACCCGCTTAAACGCAGAGACGGACAAGTCTCATACGACCAGCTCCCTCGGAATCCCCCAGGATGGGAACA
>ERZ1034755.804-NODE-804-length-10029-cov-8.732304_pt1 | contig 10029 bp, 14 predicted proteins | sample MGYA00520596_ERZ1034755 | MGnify/ENA primary metagenome ERZ1034755 (study PRJEB33766, sample SAMN09781701) | gut metagenome | biome: gut microbiome | host: Homo sapiens | place: Madagascar | study: EMG produced TPA metagenomics assembly of the PRJNA485056 data set... | reverse complement strand
GAACAAATAAATATAACTTAAATTCTATTCTATAATTTAATTTGCTATATCTAATTTCTCCTTTATACAAATGAGATGTTATCCTTGGGTTTATTTTCCCAGTGCCGCCTAAACTCTCTACAATTTCCAAAAAATCATTCGCTAATTGTAAAGATGAGGTACTATAAGAATAAGTCCCATTATAAATTGTTCCGTCAGTGTCAAATAAGCCTTGTAAAACAGCAAGTCGAACTTCAATAGAATTATATTTATAATCATTAGGAATATATTTCTTTTCAAAAGTACATCCGTTTAAGCCCATTTTTCTTATATGATTAAGAATTTCACCGCCAACAAATGAAAAAGAATATTTATCTCGTTGATTTAGTTTATCTGTTGTTAATGATTTAACTTTCAAAATGATGTCTTTTTCAGTTGCAGACAATGTTACTTCTTTTTTCTTAAGACTCCCATCCCCTAATAACACTCCCAATAACCACGGATTTATAGTGACAGGTTTAGGATTGAATTGTACGGGTTGAACTATAGGTATATACAATTCTTTACTCTTTTTGTCTATGGAATTATAATATTCATATAGTTCCGTTGCGGTTTTTATTTGAAAACCTCTTTTGTAAGACCTTGCTTCCTGACTTTGAACCGCCCATAAATGGTCTTTATCACAGATAATTTCGGTTTTGTCAGTAAACGTTAATTTGTATGCAGGGACTTCGCCTTTATCGAAAATTCCTGTAACGGTTGTTTCTTTACCGTCCGAGCCGATAACTTTATCTCCGATTACTAAATCGCCATTTCTTTTCCAGCCGTCAGGCGTATAGATTTTGGCATCCAAGGGCAGTCCTTTCCCTGCCCCACAAGGAGCAACCAAAACGCCGCCTTTTGCTGCGATAACCGCCTTAACAGCCGTTTCCTGATAATCGTATAACGGCGATGTCGGTTTGCAATCTTTTATGCTGATTTCGCCCGCATTATTAAAGCCCGTATCAAACGGAGAGTCCTTGATAAATCTCCACACAGACTTTAACAACCCGAACGGAAGAATCAATTTGTTCCCCTTTTGAGCGTATAAATACAGTTTTTCGGGGATATGTTGCCATTTTATAAGCCGTTCTTTCCCCATAAGCATTAACTGTTTGTATTCAGGATTGTCTAAAATCAGTCGAGATTTCGCCCAATCGAGAATTTCCCGCGACGGGTTGGTTATTTCTATTTGACTTCCGATAAAGGTTTGCATATCAATTCTCCCATATTAACCGACTTATTGCCCGCCTTTTCAAGCCCTTTATACATTCGGTACGGCATATAATAAAGTCGGTCGGGACTTCTATCCCAATAAATGAAAAATCCGACGTTTGCCATATTTGCTCTTTCCGTCGCAATCTTCATCGCTGTTTTTTGGTTCGGCTCAATCCGTTCGAACGAAAACGACGCTTTATTTTGCTCTAAATGTTTTGCGTCGACAAACCAAGTCTCCTTATCTTTGCTTGCTATAATGTCGAACGGTTGTCCGCCTATTTTTTTAGGTAAAATATATACCCAAAATCCTAACGATTGAAAATAATCCGCGATAATCTGTTCGGTTTCGTTTCCAACCTTTAATTGCTTTGATTTTATCATATCTTATCCCCGCCGATATATACGCCGTTAAGTCGAATGCCGCAATACATCCGCGCTCCCGTCGACGTCATCTCGGTTTTTATATTTGCTAAACGCTGTAATCTTTCTCGAAATACAGTTTCTTTGAGTTGTAATTCGTTATTATCTTTCGCCCAAGTCTTAAACGCCGCAAACATTTCTTTTGCTTCCGTTTTGCTATGCGGAGTAAGTTTACATTCATCTTTAACAAATTGAGCAACAACATCCATTTTTTGTCTGTATTTCGCTTTGTCTTCTGTGAATATCTTACTTTCGGCAAAATTGCAGTTCTCGCCTTTTGCATTTCTTGTGTTCCAATACTTTACAAATCCCTGAATACACCAGCCGAGAATCTGCGGGTATTCTCTTTGTAATTTTTCAGGTAAAAATTTATCTTTTTTATCGCCTGTAAATGAATTGATAAACGGCAAAGTCTTCGGTCTTCTCCAAATGCCTTCGTCCGTACCCGTTATTATAGGACGGTTATTCGTCGACATCCAAATCTTAAACTGCGGATAAAATTCAAAAGGCTGTCCGAATTTGAACTGCGCTTGTATTTTATCTCCGCCCGTCAAAAGTTTAATTTGTGATTCTGCGAGTTTCCCGCCGTTATCCGTTTCGCCTGTTTCGACAAATCGAACTCCGCGAAGTCTTGCCAATGCAAACTCTACCGCTGACGAAGTATTATTTTTTTGTGCCATTAAAATCGCACTCGGAATTGCAGACGAATAATCGCCCATAATCTTCGCTACTGTTTCGGTCAAAGTTGATTTACCGTTCGAGCCTATACCGTAAAGCAGAAACATTACCTGCTCTTTTGTCGAACCTGACAAAGAATAACCCAAATAGGTTTGTACGGCATTTACACACTCTTCCGCGTCGTACATATTATTATCTGACGGCATAAAGACGCTACGAAGAAATTTTAACCATTCTGTCGGTTCTTCAAACGAAACTTTAATATTCGTATTTTTTGACATATAATAATCTTTTGCTGTTTCTTGCGGGAGTATTTCACCCGTTCTCAAATCAACAACGCCAGATTCGGTGTTAAGCAGATACGGGTCCTGGTCGAACAAAGTATTTTCAACCGCCATTTTACCCGTATGCTTTAATTCGGCGAGCATAGCGTCTTTCCCCGCCTTATTCGACACCTTTTTGGTATTTTTAATAAGTTCGGCAAGAAACGCTACAAGTTCCTGCGATTTCGCGTCATTGCCTTCTTTTTGGGCTTCTAATGCCTGTGCGTGAATTTCGTCTTCTTCGGCTTTTAATATTGCGATAAGTTTATCCGCATATTTACGGATAATGTCTTTCGTATCTTTTACCCAAGTCTTGCCCGTCCAAAACATAAAGCATTCGTCGGTCGTATTATACCTGAAGATTTCTCCAAAATAATCGTAAAACCGCTCTGCATTGCCTGTATCGGTCAAGGGGTATCGCTTGAATATCTTTTTTATGCGGAATATCGGCTCGCCTTCGTCGTCAATATTCATAGTTAAACCGTCAGGATTTAATTCGGTCGACGACAATTCGGTATTCCCTGATTCAGAACGGATAGTAAATTTTTTATCCGCAACAGTCATTCCGCGAGTATCGCCGTTTGTGAATAGTCTTTCACCCGAATATCCGCCATCGCACGTTTGAATTGCTTTTAACAATGTCTTTTCGCCATAAGTGTATTCGCCGCGATATTCGTCCCATTTGTCACGCATTAAAGCCGAACTACGAAATATTCTATCCATTTGCGCTTTATCGCCGTTGCACCACCACGCAAGCATATTACAGAAAGACATATCCGCCGAACTTGCATCTCCACCGTCCATAGATATATCGCCATCGTGATAATACGCATAGAACTTCGCGCCCTGTTTACTCGCCAATGCAGTGTTAAGAATTTCATCATCGGACAGCACCAATGCGGAACGGTTCGGCTCTCTCTTAACTACGTTTTGAGCGTATTCGGATTTAACGTACTTCTCCCATAACGGTTTGACTTCTTCGGAACGTTCGTTAATCGTCGTATTACGAATTGTGTTGCCCGTAAATGCGAAAAAACGACCCGAATCATACATTTCTACACAACCCTTACGACGACTGCCTTCGGGGAGTTGTCCTGCGCAAATAATGTGTATACCTTTCCCGCTTTGCGAATATTCGGTGTAAGAATCTAACGCGTCAATAAATTGAGTCGAAAAGGTTTTGAACTCTTCGTCGCTCATCGGGATATTGCCGTCTTTATCTGCGTGGTTATCAAGGTCAATGCCGAATATCCCAAAACCAAGAACAAATCCAATACCGTCGTGATGATACTTTACACAGCCGTTTAATGCGTTGTTAAAAGTCGTCCATGTAATTTCGTCGTTGACTTTCGCCTTTTTGCCAGTCAAAGCATTATAAGGTCGTTTTGTCGTTTTCCCGTCTTCCGTCCCTTCGACGTTAAAGCACACCCATCTCTTCAGTGCTTTAAGTTCGCTCGGAACGCTTTTATATTTTTCTTGTAATGCATGTAAGTCCATATAGTACACCGATTTTTTTAATGAAAGGCGGCTACGGAATTGAACCGCAACGAGCCGAAAGGTAATATGCTGTGCTTGTGGAGACCTTTTCTCTGCCGCCTATAAAAGTCCGCAATACTCTTTCTTATCACGGACTTTGCTGTGTTGATATTTAAGAATTAGAAAGGCAAATCCTCATCTTTGACTTCCGTAAGTTTCGGCTTTTCGGTTTTCGGAAGGTGTTCCGTCGTTCTGTACGAACAATAGCCGACAATACTTTTTGCGGGATAATCGCCTTGCGCTTCTTGCGTTTCAATCGATATAATCATGTTCTGACCGTTGATATACTGAATAAGTTCATCGTAATCGTTGAAATCCATCTTTGCGCAGGGAATCGCCATAAGAATAGCGTTAATCTTCGAAGCGTTGTATTCGCCTGTCGTTTTACTTTTGTAAATCCCGTCGAATACCATTCTGCCGCCGAACTTCTGTTCTACGTCTTTACGAATTGTAAACTTACAGTTTATGTAAGGCTCATTCGTCGATTTTGTTTTTGCCCATTCCGCTTCGAGCGTAACTTCGTAATCGCCTTCCGCGATGGGTTCAAATTCTTTGTTTTCCTGTACTTTTCCGTCAAAATGCAACATATTTTTTTAATCTCCTTTTTAATTATTGTTTTCGGTGTTGCCGTTTTTGCTTAAATATTCTGCCTTACATTCCGCCGAGCAAATGCCCGCGCCGTATGCCTTTTTCGTCGCAAGATAGGTTTTTTTATCCATAACCTTTCCGCAAACTTCACAAGCATAAACTTCTTCTGCAGGGACTTCCGCTCTGATACGAAGACAAGGAACTATATCTCGTGCGAATTTCGTAGTCGTAGCAAAGATTTTAATTCTCTTGCCTATCCAATTTTCGATTTCGCCCGTCTTGTAGATTTTCTCTATGGTTTTGCAATTTGTTTTATTGAGAACCATAGGTTTAACTTCTACGCCGTCTACGTTCGTTTCTTCAAAGTGCGCGACAATACAGTCTTCGCTCTTTCCGCCCTCGGAAGTTACGCGTTCACGTTTAATTTCTTTAATCGTAAGTACAACGTCTTCCGTTCTGCCTTCAAGCGAATACGCTCCAAGGTAGTCATAATTTGCCAAATTTTTCCAGTGCATAATGATACTCCTTCATTTTATTTTACCGAATTTTCTTCGGGTTTTACCTTTTCATCGTTACTTTCTATGCCTTCTTCGCGAAGTTCATCTCCGCTCATTCCCGCATACTCGTAACTTATCAATCTTGCCTTTTTCGACGACCTGCAATACGGACATTTCTCACAACGATGCGGAGCGACTTTCCCCTGTCTTATTTGCGTATATCGCGATAAATTATTTCTAACCGTCCGCAACGCCTTATCCAATGTGTCCTGCGGAATTTCAAACAGCCCTATATCGGGCGGATTCTCTTTCGTCGCGCAGACTAAATAGCAGGGCAATACTTTGCCTGTATTCTGTCGTACAATTTCTTGAAAGATAGCAAGTTCGATATCGTAGTCGAAAGCCTCCACAAAATTAAGATACGCTCTATATGCGTCCGACCAAACTTTGTTAAAGTCTTTCATAATCTTCAAGTCGACTATCGCTTCGTCTTTCAGATATGAGTCCATTTTAATTTTGAATGGAACGCCGTCTATCTTTCCCGACATTATCGCTTGCTTTTCGCCGCTCATATAATGAACAAGTAACGGGTCTTGCTCTATTCGTGTGATTATCTCGTCTGCCTTTACAAAATCTTTTTTCAGTTCGCCCGTCCTACTGTTATACATTTCGGGATGAAGTGCCTGAAATTCGGGCATTTCGCCGCTGAAATGGGCATCCACATAAGACCCCACTAAAAATGCAGTAGTCGGTTCCGTTTTGTAGTCGGCAAACGCCGCCGCTTCGCAGTCCAAAAATTTAGAAAACCGCGAGTAAGACAAATAATAATGACTGTCTTTGTAATTTTCTTTTGTTAAAATCTTTTCTTCGTCTATCACTTCTGTATTGTAGAAGCCTTGAAAAGCGCGTCGTAAGAACAATGCAACGCCTCGGACAATTTATATATTGTCTGCGAAGTTGGTTCGCAAATGCCTTCGCGTAAATTGCGTAACTGTCCAACCGAAATTCCCGACATAGTCGATAGTTTCGTCATTGACAAGTCTCTCTCTTCAAGAACTCTTCTAAACTCCTCGCTGAATTTACTTTTCGCTGTCATAAACACTCCTTTTATAAATAAAATATTTTTGACAGCATATATTTAATCTCCACTGATTATTTTAGCCCTTTGTATGTTTCAATGCTTCATCTATTTTTGTTTGAATTTTCTTCATATCGCCTAACGATATCAAATCCAACAGATTGATAGACTTAAACATATCGCTCGCGACGACCTCGCCGCTATCGGTTATATAAATCAACGCGGGCGGAATAGCATATTCTACTTTAACTCCGTATACAGCATTCGTCGCGTCGAAAAACACCGCCGCTTTGTCTACGCTCAACTTAATATTTTGCAATCTTTCTTTCTGTTGGTCGTAGAGTTTAGCCTTATGCATCGCGCCGTCATTCATGTCGGCAAGCATTGCTTTAATCTCTTTTATATCCGATTTTACCGTAGCCATAATTTATTCCTCGTCGGTCATTTCTTCGTTAATATAAGCAATCATCCGCCGTCTTTCTTCGTTGTTCTTCGGTTTAATCTTAAAATTATCCGCGCCGTATAAATCTATCGGATTACAATTGAATATTTCGCACATTACCTCTTGTATTCTCGGCGTAAGACTACCGCATTCGGGGCTTTCCCACCAAATGACCGACGCACGAGATACTCCGATTCTGTCGGCAAAATCTTGCTGTGATATTCCTAATGTGCCTCTCAACTTTTTAATATTTAACATTACCTTCACCTCACTTGCAAGGGCATTTTAACATATAAAAAAAATATTGTCAAGCGTTTTGTTGACAATATTTTAATTTTTTTAAGATTTTTATTTTGCTTAAATAGAACGCGGATAACGATAATAATTTTTTATTACGCGATTCAAAAGTCCACACGATTGAAGCGCATCCGTAGCAGGTACGCATAACCCGATTTCCTCGATTTCGGCACGAGTTATAACTTTGCCTTTCTCAATATCGTAGCCAGAATCGGTCATAAGGTCGCCATTGCGCAATACATATTCCGCCTGTTTTATTATAGCGCGTTTCAGGCAGGACAACTGATACTCGGTCAGATTATCCCATTTATAAACTCTGAAAGATAAATGGTCGACGCGGAACATTAAGTCCTCTTCGACATTTTTCAAGAATAAATTACTTTTATTTGACTCGTTTTCGTTCGGTTGTAAAATCGCGTCAAGGCTCCTTCCCGTATAGTTAAAAAAGTCGTCGGGAGTTACAAATTTCGGAGCGGTAGTAAATTCGGTCATATTTCGAACACCTCGCTTGATTATAATATACACCCTTTATTTTTATTTGTCAAGAAAAACCCCGAAAAAACTTTCGGGGCTGTAAATTTAACACATTTCGATTTTGCAACCGTCTTTTAATCTTCTTTCGTACTTTTCGTGCAGTTCCTTTTGGTCGTACATAACATAATTCGCGTCATAATTCACCGCTTTGTAGTCGAGCATAAGTCTTGTCGCGAATTTTAATTCTTTATCTACAGTCTCAATCAATGTATTGATTTCATCCGCCTCCGCGATTTTAGCGTTGTCGGTCAACATTTTGAATTTCTCTTCATAGAATTTCTTTGTTTCCGACTCCCACATAACCCATTTCTCGACTGATTCGATAAGATATTTCTTGCGCGTTCCCGTATCGACATCGGCACGAATATGATTATACCATGACAAATCGATATAGTTTTCGCGTTTTATCTCACCTTCGTTAATCAATCTATTCAAATGATTCAAAGCATAGCGGTGCAGTCCTCGCCGTTCGCAAACCGTTTCGATATGTAATGTTTCCATAACTCGTTTTAAGCCGTGCAACGCCAAAAAGTCGAACATATCCGCCATTTCGCTGTAAAACATTATACCGCGAGTCATTCTGTTGCTTATATCGTTAAAAACTTCAATCATTTTCGGTCAATCTCCTTTAACATTTTAATAATCTGTTCGTTTTGTTCGATGATTTTGGAGAGCATTTTGTTTTGGTTGTTTTGCATTTCTCGCATTATATCGTTGACCTGAATTTTGTTTAGATTCAAGTTCTCAAGCCCAATAATAAATGAAAGCATTGAAACAAAATCAATTATTGAAAATTCCTCTCCAAAATTCATCTCGCACCCTTTTATTACAGACTTTCTACGTCAAATTCAACGTTACTTGTTGTGATTGCAAGCGGTCCAGTAATAAGCGTTATGACGTCGTTTGTACAACCGCTCGTCGATTTGATAATCGTGCTGAACGAAAGATTTCTGACTTCGGTCGTTGCGGTCGTTATAGTTGTAGACGCTGTTGCTCCTGTTATTGTCGCACCGTTCTGTTGCATTAAAAGTTCTACCGTCCCAGCGACAGGCGCGGTAAACGTTACGTTTGCGGTTATTTTATATCCGTTCGAGCAACGGTCATAAATAACCACGCTATTGCCGACGCGTTCAATGTTGCAACGGTTATAGCCCGTTGTCAAGGTAGAACCAATAGGCACTATACTGCTTGCAAGTACCGAAGTCGCGTTTGCGTTTACAGTTTTTACATAAGATTTTCTACTCATAATATTTTAATTCTCCTTAATTTAATTTGAAAGGGCGAACGGTTCAAATCCGAGCCGTCCACCCCTTGCTTAACAGTTATGGCTCGTACAGCCGAATGTCTTATTTAATTTTAGTAACTTGCGTTGTTGCAACCGCACGTTCCCGCGCAGAACGGGGACGGACCTGCGCTATATGCGTAAGTCATAGGATATCTTACGACACCCGCAACTGCCTGCTGAAGTTCAAGTTGGTTAATCTTGCTCTGCATTTGAGCCATTCTGTCCTGCGAAATCGCGTCGAGGACTTTCTGAATGCCCGCAGTCGTGTTGGCGTTGATAATCGCCGTACTGTTAGCCAACTGAAAGTTGGTTTGGTCGGACGCGCGAAGTATCTGACAGCAACATTGCTGTGCTTCTGCGTTACCAGCCGCGACAGCCGCTTCCAAATCTCTTATTTCGCTAAGAGTATTGTAATTAGCGTCTTTAATCGCAGTCTGCAAGTCGTAACCAACCTGACGGGTCGCCGCAACACCCTCGTTGTTCTGTCTTTCCAATGCCGCAAAGTTAGACGCTTGCGTTACATCGTTTGCCGTAGCGGGTCTGTCAGTCATAAAACCGTCATAAACACCTCTACCTGCGCCGAAACCACCGAAGCCGCCCATTCCGAACAAAATGAGAAGAGCGAATAACCAAATGGCGTCGCCGCCTGTGCCGAAGCCCGAATAATTGCCACCTAAAGGCATTACGGGCGTGATTCCCGAAGAACCATCCATTTTTCTTTATCTCCTTTATATATTTTTATTTCAAAAAATCACCGTACGCTTGATTTCTGAAACCACATTAACCACGCAACGCTCTTATCAAAGCATCGCAATCTATTCCCTTTTGCTTGCACATTTGCCGTACAATCGTTTCGGGATTCTGACCTTGAACCATTTGCATTGCCTGTGCCATTTGCGGATTTTGAGCGATTATGCGTTGTATTGCGCCGTTCATATCCCCGTTACACATAGCCTGCATTTGTTTTATCTGTTGTATACTTTGTGTGAGTTGAGGCGGTAAATTCGCCGCACCCTGTTGCATAAGACCTTGATTCAATATATTCATTTAATTGTTTCCCCCTCTTTTCAGGAAGTCCGTAAACAACTGTAACGAACACTTTAATTTTTTGTTTT
>ERZ1034755.796-NODE-796-length-10082-cov-5.183205_pt1 | contig 10082 bp, 5 predicted proteins | sample MGYA00520596_ERZ1034755 | MGnify/ENA primary metagenome ERZ1034755 (study PRJEB33766, sample SAMN09781701) | gut metagenome | biome: gut microbiome | host: Homo sapiens | place: Madagascar | study: EMG produced TPA metagenomics assembly of the PRJNA485056 data set... | reverse complement strand
ATACACAGTGGCAGCCGGCGAAGTGACGTCGGTGAGCGATGTCTTGCGCGATGTGCCGGGCCAAGGGTCGCCTGCGTGTGTGCCCAGAGTGAGCAGTCCGTCGGCAGGGATAATGGTCATGCGCTGGTGGTCGGCAATGGTGTTGACACTGTTGGACCGCCATGCATACTCGTCATAATCCACATGCACCACCAGGAGTCCATGCCCGTCCTGACCGCCATCCCAGCCCTTCTGCTGGCGGTTCTCCAGCAGGTAGAACTCATTGGAGGCATAGTCATTGTAGAGCACATAGGCTTCGGGCTCGTCCTCCAACGGTTTCATGGCCTGCACATAGGTGGCCTTGTTGATTTCCACAGGCTCGAGCCAACCGCTCACCCAACGCTCGTAAGCGGTGTAGGCACTGGGGGTGCGGGAGTCATTATTGTAAGAGCCCGAGCACATCACGTCCCAATGGCCCATGCCGAAGTTGTCTCCGCTGGTGTCGTAATGGTCCATGATGCCCATGCAGTGGGTAAACTCATGGCAGGCAGTGCCTATACCGTCCATCTGCTTGCCTTCGGTTCCGCGCAGCTCGCAGCTGCAGGCGTAGGTGCCTATACCTGTGCCGTCGAGCTTGAGCCCCTGATAGGCAATGGTATGCTCGTGAGGCCAGATGCACTCATCGGGTGCTCCGAAGTTCTGGCCATATCCGGCATAGACGAAGAATATCTGATCGACCCAGCCGTCGCCGTCCCAGTCGTACCGGGAGAAATCCACCTGTGCATCCACAGCCTGGCAGGCATCCCTGACCATCTCATGTACATACACATCCTTGCTTCCATTCTGGTCGGCGCCATAATATCCATGGGGCTTTCTGAGGGTAATGGGACCAACCACATCAAACTGGAGGTCAAACTGCCCATAGCTCTGGCTGTAGAAGTAGTCGTGTACAGAACCTGTCATGCCACCCTGATTGTAGCCCACCTTGTTGAAGAAGTCATTGTAGGTGGACTGTGGATTGCTTACCGACATGGCGAGGTCGGAGAAGTTGACCAGTATGACCAGTCCGCGCTTCTGCCCCTGATAGACAGAGTTGGCCTTGTGCGCCTTGGCACGCAAAGCATTACTGCCGGCTCCCTGCCATGTGTCTGCCTGCCGGGTGAGTGTCAGCAGTTCTCCCCCACGAGCCTTCTGGAGTCGTGCGGTCTGTCTCTCACGGGCCTCCTGCATACGTTCTGTCCACACCTCACGCACCTCGCGCAGGGTGGATAAGCGATAGCGACCGCCATCCTGAGGTATTGCCACCCGTCCGTCATCCAGACGGAAGAAGTGCAAATGTTCATCACCCTGCAGGGTGGCCTCTACCTTGGTACCGTCGGCCAGAGTCACTGTGCGGCGCACAGGCTTGGCAGGAACGGCCAACAGTTCAGCCGGCGCAACGAGCAGCGCCGTCATCATGACTGCCTTCACGGCAAGTCCTCTGAATCTCTCTCTCATATTATATATATACTGTCTTATATTGTCTGTCGGGGCACAAAGTTACGGCTATAGAACCACATAAACGACATTTTCATCTGTCAAAGTGAGCAAAGGGAAGCAAAATGTTGCCCCACATGCCTATATGGCGCGAATATGTAAGCAGCCAGAGGCAAACCAACAGCACGAGGAAAGCCTTTGCCGTGGCAGCGCATGTGCCATCACACAAGACGAAGAAGGGGACAAGACTCATTGGCCTTGCCCCCTCCTTGGGTTTTATATCACGCCTTTGCGGGCGCTTTGGTTCGAATGCTTACTCGCCCAGGAAGAACTGAGGAGCAGCACTTGTCTTGACAGCCTTCAGATGAGAAGCCTTTGCCTTGCTCTTGACGCTGTAGCAAGTCCAGGGGAAAGCCACATTGAATCTCTTCTTCACACTGCGCAGAACGCTGGTGTTGTGATGCTTCTTGGCAGCCTTCTTCACAGCAGCAGCTTCATCGAAGTTGAGCTTGATGGTCTCCACACCTGGCTTCAGACCATTACCATTGCCCAGATTGTAGAACAGGTTGGTACTGATGGTCTTTGTCTCTGGGTCATACTCGCTGGGGTAGCTCGGACGATACTGCTCGCCCATCAGAGTAGCAACGTCAGCAACATAGAGAGACAAGCCATCCTCGGAATGACCTGTGTACTGCTGGGGAATACGCACGATATTGTCGGCGTCGATACTGAACTTGATGGTCACATCTTTCAACGCATGCAGGATGCAGTACTGGGTGGGATCGTCATCACGCTGCTGCAGCTCGAGGCCGGCATCAACGTTGGGAGTTCCATCCTGGTTGGCAAAGAAGATTGTGTAAGTCCAATCGGCAGTACCCACCTTGCTGTAGTGGACATTGCTCAACACCTCGTCAGCTGTACCGAACTCCTTCTCACCGGTCTCGTCGGTGAAGGTGATGTTCAGAGTTATCACAGTCTTGGTGTATTTGGACTTACCCATGTTGATCTTGGCAAATACGTTCTGGCCCATAGCCTTCACACCAATCTCCTGCAGCTCGTAGCCCTCGGGTACCATGATATTGCCATCCTTCACAGTGAAGATCAGGTTGTAATCCTCAGCGTAGGGAGACTGTATCGTGTAAGCAGTACCATACTGGGCAGCGAATGTACTGTCGCAATCATCGGTCTTGTTTGTGCAAGTACCCTTGTAGAGAGTCTTCTCTGACTCTGTGCCCAGCTGCTCTGAAGTGAACACGCCATTATAAACTTCCTCCCATTCGAAATCCTCGTTCAGGTCAGCCTTGTGGGCAGGCTTGTAACCGGGGAAGTAGAACACCAGAGACTTGTCGCGGAAATCATAACCACCCTTGGCAGCTGCGTAAAGCATGCAACCGAGGTTAATCTCAGCAGGCACCTTCTCACCGGACTTGAACTCTGTGTCAACACCAGTGGTGGGGGCAGCCTGCCAGCTCACAACCTTACTGTCCTTCCAGTCATCCTCTGTTCCAAGAGAAGCGAAGATAGAGGGATGGCAATAAGAAAGTTCACCAATTGTGGCATCAGGCACCACAGCTGTGTAGTAGCGATCAAACGCCACCAGGTCTTCACCCTGAATCTCTGCAACAGACTTGTAAGACTCACCCTTCTGGAGAACACGGAATGTGAACCACTCGCTTATGTCTGCAGCCTCTTTCTCGGTAATAAGACCGCCCACGAAAGGAAGAGCCTGTCCCTGATAGAGGAGGGTGCAAGAAAGAAGAGGAGACTTCACACGGAAACGTGTGTGGTCATCGTCACGGATGAAGAACTCGGGCTCACCCTTCAGGTCAGTGAATGAGCCGAAGAACTCAGGAAGAACATTGTCGATATAAGTACCCTTGCCCAGAGAAACCCACTTCACACGAGTCACGCTGTAGTTGAAGAGCACAGCCTGAGAGTAACTTGACACAAGATTCTTGTCGGTCACTGTCAACTGCAGAGAATAGGGAGTGCCAATCTCGGCTTTGGGGAAGGAGATGGTGGCAGTAGCCAGAGAATCGCCATCAGCAAAGTGGAAATCGGTAACAGTGAACACACTGTCGTCATTGACAGTCACCTCGGGAGTCACTACCAGTTCACCCTTGGTGTTCTTACGCTTCATAGTAACAGTGGCAGTGGTGGGGTCTGTGGGATCCAACTCATCTACCACAGAGGTCTTGCCTACGAACGAAACGTCCTCGAAGCCTCCTGCTGCATCCCAAGACCCTGGCTTCCAGTCATCGCTGACGGTGTCGCAAGCAACGAATACCAAGGCAGAGCAAAGGACAAGCCCAAGTTTCTTTATTGTTTTCATAATCTATTTAATTCACTAATAAGTTATACACGAAGATGATTACTTAGCCACAGGAACGTAGAGACCGCTGGGATCGGGGTTCATGTAGTCTGCCAAAGCATGGTTCTGAGAACCCTCGCTATAAGGAATGCTCCACACCATCCATGCAGGACGACCATCGGTCTTGAAGTTCTCTGTAGCATCCCAGTTGGCGCTGGTGGTACGGTCAACACTCTTGTTCAGACGTTTGTAGTCGAAGAAGGTCAGACCCTCACCGAAGAACTCTATACGCTTCTGCAGGAATACTTCCTCGGCCACTTCCTCGGGAGTAGAAGCCTTGCAGTTGTAGTTGGGATTACGAGTGGACATAACCTTTGTGAGGATAGTCTTGGCAGTGGCAGCATCGCCCAAACGAGCGGCAGCTTCGGCTGCAATGAAGAACATCTCCTCGTAACGCATCATGGGGAATGCACATGCACTACCCACAGTATACTCATTGATGTTGCCCTGACCGGGACGGAACTTCAGGCTGGCATAAGTGGGGAACATATTGAAGAGTTCCTCGTCGATGTAAGGCTCAGAGCCACTCAGAGGATTGGTGACAGGTGCCTTGAAGGACAGTTTACGGAAGTCGTTGTTGTCAATCTGGTTATACAGAGCACTTGCAATCATGACGAAAGGTCCCGCGCAACTGTAACCATACGAAGTCTCATTGCTCATCCAAGAAGTCCAGTTGGCAATACCTGTCTTCACCACAGCATCCTCCTTAGAAGTCTGAGAACCCCACATCCAAGACTTGCAAGACAGGTCATTGAAACCATTGGTAGTGCTCAGCCACTCGTCCTGAGTGGTGATGTCGAAATCGTTGTACTTATCCTTCAGGTTGATAGCCTTCACAGCATAAGCGTAAGCGCTGTCATACTGACACACCCACAGGTAGGTGCGAGCCTTCAGACCATACACACAACCCAGATGAGGAAGTGTCTTGGAAGCAACGGTCAGGTTGGGAATCTGTGCCTCTGCCTTGTCCAGCTCCTCAATGATAAAGTGAAGCATGCTGTCGCGTGTAGCACGTGGAATGTTACGAGCCTGAGCTTCGGAGGTCTTCTCTGTCACCACAGGAACGGTCAGATTGGTGATGCTCTTGCCTGCATCGCTCACTCCATCCTGATACTTGTCGCTGGGCAGGAACTCATAAAGCTGAGCTGCCTCGAGATAATACAGAGCACGGAAAGTGTGAGCTACACCCAGATAGCCCAACTGGTCCTTGCTGGCCTGGGCCTCATTTACAGCACTAATCAGGTTATTGGCTGTCTGGATACCCTTATAATAGTATGCCCAAGGCATGTAGGGAGCCACATAACGGTTACCCAAATTAAGGTTGCTACTCCAAGAGGTGTACCAGTTGTAACCACTAGACACAACGGCCATATCTGCTGTCATCACATCACGCATGTGCATGATGGAACCATATCCCCAGTCGTAGTGCATGTTTTTATCGTATGTGCCCAGGTTGTTGACGAACGCAGGCATTTCCCACATAAGTGCCTCGGTGGCCTTGTTTGAGGATGCCAGCTGGTCGGCGGTAGCTCCCGAGGTGGGGAAAGTCTCCTCCAGACAGCCAGTCAGTGCCATGGTGCTTGCACACATAGTGCCTACAAGCATATTTCTGAATATTGTTTTCATTGCTGTTGTCTCCCTTCTGATTAGAATGTCACATTAACGCCTGCGCTGATAGTACGCACGGTAGAGTAGAAACTTGCGTTGCTTTCACCGATTTTACCATTGTGTGATTCAACCATAGCGGTACGGGGATCCAAGCCACGGCGTGCACTCCAGAGCCATACGTTGCTGGCATTCATATATACACGAACCTTCTCAATCTTGGCCTTGCGTGTGATGCTTGCAGGCAGGGTGTAGCCTACGCTCAGGTTCTGCAGGCTTAGGTAATTGCCCTTGGTGAGGAAACGGCTGCTAGTACCGCTTGCGTCCGTGTCATTATACTGGTAGCGGGGCAGGTTGCTTCCCTGATTGCTTACGCTCCATGACTTGAGGGCATCCTCGTGGATATTGAAACCTCTGCTTGTGCTATTTGCAGGTGACATGAATGAAGCATACTGGCTGTCATACACCTTACCGCCCAGCTGATAAGCGAAGTCGGCTGTTACGTCAACACCGAAGAACTCAACACGTGTATTGAAACCACCATATACCTTAGGCAGCATACGACCTACGATGTATTCCTTGGCTTCGGCATGAGTGGTGGTAGTGGCACGCTTGCCGCTCTCGACCTTCTCGCCATTGGTATCCTTCACAACCTCACGTGTACCGTCGGGCTTGGTTGTCATCTGGTAACCTGTGGTGTACCACATTGAGAGACCGTCCTTAGAAGCATCATACTTGGTATCGTTGGTCATCTGCCATGTGTTCTTGTTATACACGCCAGCATACTCGGGCATATAGAATGTGTACATGCTCAGACCCTCGCCCAGAAAGAAGATACTGCTGGCATAGCCCTTGTAACCCTCGGTGGTAGTGGTGGTCTTGCGCTCATCGGGCAGCATAGAGATGTGGTTCTTGTAGTGAGTCAGGTTCAGACCGAGATTCCACTTCACATCCTTAGTCTTGATGATAGTACCATCCAAGGTAATCTCGATACCGCTGTTCTTCATGTCACCTACGTTGGCATAATAGCTGGTGTAACCAAAGCTGGTGGGCAGACTGAAGCTGAAGAGCATGTCGCTGGTCTTGCGCCAGAAGTACTCGACGGTACCATTCAAACGATTCTTGAAGAGCTCGAAGTCAACACCTACGTTGAGGTTGCCACCCTTCTCCCATGTGATATCCTTGTTACCCATACGTACGGGCTTGGCAGCAGGACCACCTACAGAGTTCACGATGCTGTATGTGTTGGTATAGAGGAAGTCGGGGATGTTGTCGTTACCCTGCTCACCATAAGAGAACTTCAACTTCAGGAAGTCGATGGGCTTGATATCCTTGAGGAAAGACTCCTCGCTCATCACCCAAGCAGCACCCACGCTGAAGAAGTTACCCCAACGGTTGTCGGGATGGAAACGTGAAGAACCATCACGACGGAAGCTGAAGCTACCGAAGTACTTCTGTGCGTAGTTGTACTGTGCACGGCCGAAGTAACCTTCGTTGTTGTACTCTGAAGTGTGAGAGTCAGAAGATATCTCTGTCACAGCACCAGCCAACTCCATATTGGTGGGGTCGAACATATTGCTCTTGTTGGCTAACAGCTCATAGTACTTGTGATAATAAGACTCGTGACCAATCATCACATCCACATCGTGCTTGCCATATACATGCCCCCAGTTACCCAACTGCTGGAATGCATAGGTGAAGTCGCGAACGTGAGACTTGCTCAGCATGCCATTGGAAGTAGCGTACAGACCATAGTAGGGGTTGGTGAAACCGGTACCTCTTGACTCATCCAGAGTGATGGTATTGGTGCTGGTAATCTTGAAGTCCTTAGCGATACGAACCTCGGCAAAACCATTGGCAGTAGCAGCATTGCCCTCGCTACCCTGCTTGTTCAGAATCTGATCCAGAAGCGCGTTGCTATCATCCAGCACAGGACGACCGATGCCCATCCATGTACCGTCCTTGCCACCGTAGTCATACATGGTGAAGCCGTTCTTGTCCACCATCTTGTTGCCCTTTGCATCGCGCAGATACAAGTTATAGATAGGAGCTACCTGGCTGGCCGCAGCAAAGACGTTGCCAGTTGAGTTGCTCGCACCATCCTCGTTCACATTGTCGGCGCTGTAATGGGTGTATGACATATTGGCACCCACCTTCAACCAAGGCTTAGCCTGCAGGTCAGCCTTCAAACGGCCATTGAAGCGTGTGAAGTTGCTGTTATCCACGATACCGTCATTGTTCAGGTAGCCGAAAGAAGCCAGGAAGTTGCCACGCTCTGAAGCGTCAGTTACGCGCACATTGTACTCCTGACGCAGACCATTGTGGTAAGCCTCGTCCAACCAGTTGTCGCCAGTCATCAGATAGTCAGTACCATCGTAGCTAACCACACGACCGAGAGTAGCATTGGGGTTCAGACGACCATTGGTACCAATCAGAGTCTGACCTTCGGGTACATTATATACATTATAGCCCAAACCATAGTTATTGGTAGAAGTCAGGTTGTTGTTGGCCCAAGCGTGTGCCTGTGCATCGGTGTAGCCCAACTTGTTGGTAGCATAGTTCTTCAATCCTGCGTAGTACTGCTCATAATACAGACCAGGCTCGCTGAGCACCTTGTACTGACGCTGTGCGCGGCTGTTGGAGCCCCACTTGGCATCCAGAGTCACCTTGGCACCCTGACCGGCCTTACCCTTCTTGGTAGTAATCACAATCACACCGTTGGCACCACGTGCACCATACAGAGCGTTGGCAGCAGCATCCTTCAGCACTGTCAGAGACTCGATATCGTTGGTATTGATGGTGTTCATATCACCGCTGTAGGGAGTACCGTCCAGTACAATCAGAGGGCTGGTGCCAGCGGTGATAGAAGAAATACCACGCACACGGATTGTGGGGTTGTTGTTTGTGGGGTCACCTGTAGGATTGAACATCTCCACACCAGCCACATGACCGTTTACAGCCTCCAGAGCATTGGACGACTGCAGCTGCTCAATCTGCTGCTCGCCGATTTTGGCAGCCGAACCAGTGAAGCTGGCCTTGGTGGCTGTACCATAAGCTACCACCATCACGTCCTGAAGGTCGGTGCTTACAGGCTCCATGCTGATGTTCATCTTTGCCTTGGCATTCACCTCCACGGGCTTCATGCCCATGCAAGAGATAACCAGGGTGCTTCCCTTGGCAGGAAGGTTCTTCAGGGTGAACTTACCGTCCATGTCGGTCAAGGCTCCCTGAGTAGTACCTTTCACCTTCACGGTGGCACCCACCAGAGGTTCGCCCGTCTCGCTATCGATGACAGTACCTGTCACCAGCTGCTGGGCGAATGCCAAGCCTGCGCTCATCATGACGCAAGCAAGGAACATAAGAATTTTCTTACCCATGTTGATTTTTGATAAGTTGAATTATTAATACTGTTTGTTTACTTTTTCTTTCTTGTGTGTGTGCTTTCTGTTCCCCTTCCCACCCGCCGACGGCTGTCCGACTGACGAATGTACCAGGTTATGCAGCTAACAACTTAATACCCCACGGCTGCAAAATTAGCGTTTTTTAATCAAATAGCAACACAAATGTATAAATTTGTTCCCATATGATACAAAATTGTGTGTTTTCTGTGTCATTTCATCGAAAATCGCAACTTAAAAGCCCGTTTGACATCATACATTGTACTTCTCAGGATGATACTGTACACGCCTCCTGCCGGCAGGAGGGAAAAGAGGAGGCAAGGAAAGGTACATGATAAGGAGGATTTATGTAACTTTGCACCACCACAGAATATCGGACACGGAAAGCAATATACTTATATATATAAATAATGAGAACAATGATGAAATGCCTGGTCATGCTCATGCTGGCCATGGCAAGCAGTCTGCAGGCTGACGCTCAACTGAAAAACCTGCTGAAGAATGCAGCCACTGAGGCTCTGGGAAACATGTCACACGAGAACGGAACCGCCGAAGCATTGGGCAAACTGACCTCGAAACTCCTGGGAACAGACACGCTGGATGCCAAACATCTGGTGGGCACATGGACCTACAGTGAGCCTTGCATCGCCTTTGAGAGCGAGAGTCTGCTGGCCAACGTGGGCAACACACTGGTAGGCGAGAAAGTGGAGGCTACACTGGCCAAGCAGCTGAAGCACCTGGGATTCAACGAAGGCAAACTGGCACTGAAACTGAATGCCGACAGCACGGGAACGGTGACTCTGAACGAGAAGAAGGTAGAAGTACACTGGAGTGTGAGTGAGAGCAATCTCATACTGACCTTCCCCCTGACCAACAGGAGCATTCACATGAACGCCAAGCTGAGCGGCAAATCGCTGCAGCTGGCCATGAGCACCGACAAACTGCTGGCACTGGCCACTGCCATCACAGAGAAGGCTGGCATAGTGAACAGCACACTGGGTATCGTGAGCGCTCTGATGAAGAACAGAAAAGGAATGCATGTGGGACTGGAGTTCAAGCGTTGAGAACTCCTCTCCCCCACACCTGTAACTGACTAAAACAAGTTTGCAATGAAGACAATGACCATTGCCCTCGCATGCTCGCTGATGACGCTGGCTGCTGCGGGACAAAATGCCAGAAAGTACATCGTACACACAAGCAAGAACGTATTGGGATGCACATCCGACCCAATACGTTCTTGCTTGTGTGTACGA
>ERZ1034755.795-NODE-795-length-10086-cov-5.747283_pt1 | contig 10086 bp, 17 predicted proteins | sample MGYA00520596_ERZ1034755 | MGnify/ENA primary metagenome ERZ1034755 (study PRJEB33766, sample SAMN09781701) | gut metagenome | biome: gut microbiome | host: Homo sapiens | place: Madagascar | study: EMG produced TPA metagenomics assembly of the PRJNA485056 data set... | reverse complement strand
ATATCTTATTTCTCAACTGCTTGTGATAAGTCGTTGAGTTATATGCCCTTAAAGCAATTAGGTAATGCGCTACATACGCAGATTTAATGCTCCGACCAGTATGTAGAGAAGATGGCTCGATACCATCTAAGGGCGCATTTTTACTTTGTCATATAGAAATGATTAAATTTTAAAATTAAGCTGTTTTCCCTTGGCGGTCAGATTATTAAGTTAGTCTGCCGCCAAGGTTTTAAGCGAAAAGAATATGAAGATTATATACGAGACCACTTAAAAACGCTGCAAGGGTTTAAACATCATTCGATTATGTAATATTAATTAAATGTTGTATGTATGGATAAAACAAAAATTTCAAATTCAAAATTAGGTGTAATTGAAGCATATCGTCGTGGGTATAGGATTAACGAAGACGGAAATATGGTTCACAATGGAAAGATTATCCCAGGAACGATACGTGCTATTCGTTATCTTGGTACAAATATTATGATAGATGGGAAATGCTATCACGTTATGCATCATCAATTATGCGCTTTTCAAAAATATGGTGAGGATTTTCTGAAAGCTCAAGTAGTTAGACATTTGAACGATGTTGCGACAGATAATAGACCTTGCAATATCGCTATCGGTTCTTACAAGGAGAATTATTGGGATATGAAAAAGGTGAATAGAGATAAGAGCTTGAAGATTGCAAAGTTATCAAGAAAAAGACGTTATGATTATTTAGATGTGTTGGAATTTTACAATAATTGCCATTCGTACAAAAAGACGAAAGAGAAATTTGGGATAAAAAATAGCGCATCTTTGTTTTATATAATTAACAGAATGAAGATAATAAAAGATATTAGGGTAAAAAAAGAAAATATTGATATAATAAGAACCCTTGAATGTTATAAATCAGACAAAATAGTTGATGGTATTTTGACTGTTTATCTGAATGCAACGGAGACAAAAGGTAGCCTTTTTGTTAGGGAAGGTGATTATATAGTTCAGTTTGCAAGCAAACAATGGCAGAGAGTTGGATGCGAAGCATATAATAGAATTTTCAAAAATCCAGCAAAAGAAGGAGACCAATGGGTGTAAGAGTTGTTCAACACAAGTACACACCGAGAGATGGTACTGAGTACGATAGTAGAGAAGAATATCTGTATCACCAAATTCTTCTTGCTGATAAACGAGTTTCTTGTATTCATAGGCAAGTGAAACTCAACATATTCAAATCCCTTTATATGCTTGTGCCGAAACAACTCAAAACAAAGATTCGGTACGATAAAAGACTGATGGTTAGCGGTCATAGCTATAAACCAGACTTCATATTTTGGGAAGACGGAAAATTGATTGTTTGTGACGTAAAATCAAAGTACACTCATTCTCTCAGGGAGTTCAGAATAACTGCCAAGGGGTGTATCAGTAAGATTGTCGCACACAACAAGAAACGTCATAATGGTGAGCCGTTTGTGGTTTTCCGTGAAGCTATCCATATCAAGAAGAATGAATGGAAGATAATCGACTATCCACCTGACGGAAATAGTTATTGTTTTAGTTAGTTAGTTGTGTAAAACCGCCCCTACGCTGACTTCGGCTGTCGTAGTTTAGGATGTGGAGTTGCTCTTTGGGCAAGAGTATGAATCGAAAACACACCAAGGGGAAATAAAACCTCTCGTAAGTTTGGCAGATGGTGTGCCTTTTGAAACCTCGGAAACGAAGCATCCTTTTAAAAACAGTTTAATTATATGAATACAAAAGAATTAGACGGTTACCTGAAATTCCTTTCTGAGAAACAGACTGCCGTTCAAGAAAGCGGTTTTGATGTTGAGGATAGCGATTTGAGTCCTCAACTATTCCCATTTCAGAAGTATTGTGTTAAGCGAGCATTGAAAGTTGGTCGATTTGCGATGTTTGAGGACTGTGGATTGGGAAAGACGTACCAGCAATTAGAGTGGGCACAGCAAGTGGTTAACCACATTAATAAACCTGTTCTTATTCTTGCACCATTGGGTGTTATAGGTCAGACAATCAAAGAAGGAGTTCATTTCGGTTATAAAGTAACTGAGATTGCCCTTACGGCATTCGACCAAGACTTGGATGCTGGTATCTATATTACCAACTATGATAATATGGATAACATTGATGCTTATCTGTTTGGGGGGGGGTCGTTCTTGATGAGAGTTCTATATTGAAGAACTTTGCAGGAAAGACAAGAACCGCACTCATTGAGGATTTCAAGAATACACCTTATAAGTTGTGTTGTACCGCAACTCCTTCCCCAAACGATACGACTGAGCTTTGCAATCATGCTGAGTTCTTGAATATCATGACAAGAAACGAAATGCTTGCGATGTACTTTGTACATGATGGCGGTTCAACATCTGACTGGAGATTGAAAGGTCATGCTCAACAAGACTTTTGGGATTTCGTTTCCACTTGGGCAGTCATGCTCAGTAAACCATCAGATATTGGTTTTAGTGATGAAGGATATATCCTTCCACCGATGAATGTTATTGAAGACTACATCGTTACTGAGAAGAAAGATAACGGTGCTCTCTTTAATGATATGGCAGTATCTGCAACAGATTTTCACAAGGAACTTAGAAGAACCATCAAACAACGTCTTGAAAGAGTTGCTGAGATAGTAAACGGCTCTTCTGAGAATTGGATTATCTGGATTGGGCAAGATGAGGAAGGCAAGGTTCTTCGTGAACTGATTCCCGATGCAGTTGAGGTTAAGGGTAGTGATAACAAACAATACAAGAAAGATAAGTTGTTAGGATTCGCCAATAACGAGTTCAGAGTGCTTATCACTAAGCTGAAGATTGCATCATTCGGTCTTAACTATCAGAACTGCCGCAATCAGATGTTTGCTTCACTTGATTTCTCATTTGAAGCTACATACCAAGGTATTAGACGTTCATATCGTTTCGGTCAGAAAGATGAGGTAAATATCCACATCATTACTCTTGATACGATGCAGAACGTGAAATCATCATTCGAGGAAAAGCAAAAGCAGTTCATTGAAATGCAGAAGTCTATGACCGAAGCTATGTGTCGTAACATCAATAATCAGATAAAGTTAAAGAAGATGGAAGTTGACAACAAGTATCAATCAAAAAACTGTGACATTCGCCTAGGTGATTGCGTGCAGCTCATTCAGAATGTTCCCGATGAGAGTATAGGTTTCTCTATTTTCTCTCCGCCATTTGCGGAACTTTACACATATTCCGATAAGTTAGAGGATATGGGTAATTCAAAGGACTATAAGGAGTTCTTTACTGCCTTCAAATATCTTGTCAAGGAATTGTACAGAGTTCTTTGGAGCGGTCGTAACGTTGCTGTTCATTGCATGGACTTGCCTATTCAGAAGGGTAAGGAAGGGTATATTGGTCTTCGTGACTTCTCAGGTATGATTCTTGAAGCATTCCAAGAAGTAGGTTTTATTTATCATTCAAGAGTAACGATTTGGAAGAATCCTGTAACTGAAATGCAGAGAACCAAGGCACTCGGTCTTCTCCATAAGCAAGTAAAGAAAGATGCGGCTATGAGTCGTGTCGGCATCCCTGACTATCTTATGGTATTCCGCAAGGAAGGAGAACATGAACATCCGGTTCATTGTGATATATCTGTTGATACTTGGCAGAAGTACGCTTCGCCAGTATGGATGGATATTGATTACTCTAAAACGCTTAATGGCGTTAAGGGGCGTGACGAGAATGACGAGAAGCATATCTGTCCTCTCCAACTGGACACAATCGAGCGAGCTATCACTCTTTGGAGTAATAAGGGCGATAAAGTTCTTACCCCGTTCCTTGGAATTGGTTCTGAGGTTTATCAGTCAATTAAGATGGGTCGCTTTGGTGTCGGCTTTGAATTAAAGGATAGTTACTTTAATGAAGCTGTAAAGAATTGCAAATCTGCTGAGGCTGATACAAATGCACCTACATTGTTCGATATGTAGTTTTTCATTTGCCCTTATATATGCTCACGTGAATCGGTGCGGTGGAACTTGCGTGAGGTTCACTTTGTAATAGTCTGAGCACTGCACCGATTATTCTTTGGATATTATTTTCTTTCATAACCAAGCCCAACCGATGATAGTGTTCCTTGGGCAAGAACGATAATGGTACGACACTGCTAGAAATAGTAGCACTCTTGAAATTTGGTGGCTATCATCGGTACTTTAGATGTCTTTAGAGTAGGTCAATGTTTAACGAGCCAAGGCAGTTCCGACCGACCATCGGGAAATAGTCAATACAATCCTTGTAGGATTCATCACTTAAATTTTGCCAACTGCCGAGGCTCATTTTTTTCAAAGTATGGGAGGTGTATAATGGCGAGATTATACGATTGAAGAATTAAAGAAAGACCCATTGACAAAAGGCGATTTTGAGCGTATGAAAATTATGGGATTAGACCCAAATGAGCCTTGGGCGTTAGTTTGTAAGATATTGGATTTTTGTGACGATGGTTACTTTAATATGAGAGCTTTGAATCTATTCTCCATATATGTAACTGGTTACTTCGATTGTTATCGTAGATTAAATTCTGAAAAGATAGAAAAGATTAAAAAAACTTTTGGATAATGAAAGGTATGTATTATATATGCTATCTTGTTGTTATGCTTGTTCTTGTAGTTGCTGCTGAGATAATTAACTTCACAAGCAAGGCTGTATGCGGCAAGAAAGTTATCAAATATTTTGAGTTATGATTAGTGAGTTCGGAAAGAAAATGATTGCAAGCGGCATTCCAGAAGATGTCGTGAAGCGAGCATACGATTTTATAGAAAAATCAGGGGTAGGAGAAGGTCTTGTTGGCGAGGATAGTAGTTTATATCAGACTATTAAAGACTTTGCTGCAACTGCTTATATTACTGGTGCTAGAGAACAAAAAGAAGAAATGTTCAAAAAGATAATGGAGAAATAATCGGTATGAGCATAATATTATTTGCGCTTGCTGCAACCTTTCTTATGTTCGCAGTTGCTGGCGCAATAGCGATGATGCTAGGTCTTGATAAAGAAGATTAGCAAAATGAGAAGTGAATCAAGGCGCAGTCAGCTCGACCACGAAAGATATATGAGAAATCGTGAAGAAAGACTGCAAAAGCAAAGAGATTATTACAGAAATAATACTGAACTTTGCAAGGCTAGCGTAAAGCGATGCAAAAAGAAAAGAGTAGAAAGAGAAAGATTATTATTGTTTAATTAAATATGTAGCTATTATGGCAAAAGACAAAATTAAGTTGGTTTTTGAGATTGACCGTTTTAAGGTTATCGGTTGTGTCGCACGTTACTGTGAGACAAAGGAAGAGTACGATGAATTGGTGAAAATCATCAATGGTACTGATGAGGTTGTTCGTAATGACGCAGAAATCGAGAAGACAAATTGTGTACTGATTCTCGACCAGTTGTTGCACAACAACGAGAATTTGGCTCTTCGCAAACGCCTGGAGAGCGAGAATGAAACACTTCACAATGGCGAAGGTGACGGTGATGGTGACAGCAACGTAAAGTGCATCGAAATCAAAGGCGAGGTTGCCAAGGACTTATTCGATAAGCTTGCGTCTTTGGTAGAAGAAGGAAAGGATGGTGAGTAATGAGAGCAAGAACAGCATCTTGGTATGAGACTAGAATCAAGTACCAAAAAGCAATGGAGGATGGCTCGGAAAAAGTAGTCAACGAACTTTATGTTGTTGATGCACTTTCTTGCACCGAGGCAGAAACATCTGTCATTGAAGAAATGAGTTATATTAGTGGCGATTCTGCCGTTACAAGCGCAAAGAAAACCAACTATGGCGAGATTTTCTTCTCTGACTTGGATGATGATGATAAGTGGTACAAGGCAAAGTGTCAGTTCATCACGATTGATGAGAAGAGTGGGAAGGATAAGCGTTCTAACGTAACTTACTTGGTTCAGGCTAAGTCGTTGGCACGTGCTCTTCGATACGTTGATGAGGTGATGGGCAAATCAATGTTGGATTACGACATCGTAGGTCTTAACGAAACTCATGTCTTCGATGTATTCGAGCATCACGCTCCATATTCCGAAAATAAAGAGGAAAAGAATGAGTAGAATCAACAATCTTATAGCATCTATGCCGCCAAAAATGGCTAACGCAGTAATCCATCAACGCAAGTTACATGCTTGCTTGATGGAACTTACTGCAAACAAGTCAAGAGAAGTGGCGGCTAGAGCTATTTTTCTGAATTACCAAGATGGTGATGGCAGAAAGTTAGGTACGATTCCACATTATTACGAAAGACCTACAACTACTGGTTCGGTAATGGTGGAGACGTACTTTAGTTATATTGATAGAGTACATTAAATCCCAAAGCTATGGCAAACAGTAAACTAGCAACTTTCTACAAAAGAAGCTGCCACGATTGTATATTTCTCCAAGTCTGCAAAGACCCTAATGCAAGCTACAATGGTGATTATGTTTGCAAAGATTGGGAATGGAAATACGAGTGATTAATTTTTAAAGTTTTAAGTAAAATGAGTAATACACAAGTTGCGACACAACAAAACAATATGTCGCTCGGTGAGTTGATGCACTCGCCTGCCGTAGTCGGAAAACTCAACGAGGTTTGGAATAGCCCACAAATGGCTAATAGCTTTATGAGTTCAGTTATTAGTGTAGCTAACGGAAATCCACAGCTTCGCAATGCTGAACCTATGAGCATTATCGGTGCTGCCATGGTTGCTGCAACAATGCAGTTGCAGGTCATACCTACGCTTGGGCAGTGCTATATCATTCCTTATGGAAAGAAAGCACAGTTCCAGGTTGGTTACTTAGGATTGCTCCAACTTTGCCAACGAAGCGGTCAGTTTAAGAAAATTCTCGCTGTTCCTGTTCACGAAGGAGAATATGTGTCAGGTGATGAGTTCGATGAAGAGTATGTCTTCGACAAGAAACAAAAGAAGTCAGATAAGGTTATCGGTTATATGGCTAAGTTTGAACTTCTCAACGGATTCACAAAGGTTGCTTATTGGGATATTGACAAGGTGAAGGCTCATGCTACAAAATTTAGCCAAGCTTTCAGAGCTGGATTCAATTCTCCTTGGAAGTCAGATTTCGATGCTATGGCTCAGAAGACGGTTCTCAAATCAATCTTGAAATTTGCTCCTAAATCAATCGAAATGCAGGATGCTGTTACTTTCGACCAATCGGTTATCAATACCAATACTTCTGATGTTCAAGATTTGGATATTGATGCTTTCGCTCCAGAGTATGTTGACAACATCGAAAGCGAGAAGAAAGAGAATATTGCTGCAAAGGCTGCTGAAGCTGCCAAGGCTGATGCCGCTAAGAAGGAGGATAAGAAATGATTACCGACAATGTAGAACAACGGAGTTTGACGTGGTTCAGAAATAGGGTCGGTCACATTACAGGGTCTAAGGTTGCTGACCTTATGAAGACTGGGCGCAAGAAAGATGAGGTTTTCTCGGAGACAGCCAAAGCGTATCTTTATCAAATCGCAGGTGAACGTCTTTTTAATCCCGATTTCTTGAATGATGATGATATTTTTCAAGATTACATCGACCAAGTTTCCGTGAATACCAAGGCTATGCAGTGGGGTGCTGATATGGAAGACCAAGCAAAGGCTTGTTTTGTTCAGCTCAACGAGGGTGTAGAGATTGCGGAAGTTTCTTCTTGTAAGCACGACACAATCCCTTACTTCGCGGCCTCTCCTGATGGTGCAATCTATGGTCGTGATGGTGGTGATATTAAGATTATTGAGGTCAAGTGTCCGAATATCAATACTTATATGAAGTATCGCACACTTATCCACGATGCTGCATCACTCAAAGAAGTTGAGCCTAAGTACTACTGGCAGATGATGGCAGAAATGAGCTGTACAGGTACTACTAGCGGTATATTCATTACATACTGCCCTTGGTTATCTAAGCCTATTCATTGGGCTGAGATTGAGAGAAATGGAGACGATGTAATGCTTATGGAAGCTAGGGTTATGTTGGCAAATGAGTTTATTGACGAAATTATTAATATGTAATAATGGAACTACAAGGAAAGATTATTGTGGTGTTACCTGAAAGAAGCGGAACATCACAAAGAGGTAATCAGTGGCGTAGCATTACCTATGTTTTGGAAACGCAAGAGCAGTACCCTAAGAAACTGGCATTCGATGTTACAAACGATAAGATAGACCAACTTAACATTCAGTTTGGTGAAATTCTTACCGTCCAGTTCGACATCAATGCTAGAGAGTATAATGGAAGATGGTTTAACTCGATAAACGCTTGGAATGTTATCCGTCAGACGCAGCAAGCTCCTGCACAAGGTGGTGGGTATAGTGGTAATGTTCAGACTGGCGCACAGGCAGCACAACAAGCTATGGCAAGTTCTGCTAATATGGCTGGTGTGGCGAATCCAACGAACCCACAAAATCCGTACCCACCAAGACAGCAGCCAGCGCAACCACAAGGGAATTCAGACGATTTGCCTTTTTGATGCAAAGGTAGAATTAATTAAACGAGCATTCAACGCTTATGTGGTTCAATCTGAAAAATGTGTTTGAGCTAGAAAAGTTTAGAGCAAAAGTAACCGAGTTGGAGAACAAATGTGCTATGGTAGAACTAAAAGAGAAGCGTGGGCGTTCATTAAATCAGAATGCCTACCTTCATTTACTTTTATCTGCCTTTGCGCTTCAATACGGCTACACTCTAGACGAAGTTAAGACACATTTCTATAAGCTAGTAGTGAACAAAGATATTTTCCTCAGAGAAGGGATTGATAAATTCACAGGAGAATGCTATAAGTATCTTCGTTCTTCTGCTGACCTTACGAAAGACGAAATGAGCAAATCAATTTCTGATTTCAAAGTATGGGCAAAAGAAGAAGCTGGATTTGATTTTCCTGATTCTGATGAATATATCGCACTACTTCATATTCAGCATGATATAGAAAGACAACAAAATTACATACAATAAGCTTATGATGTTACCAACTAACATACGTCAGAAATCTAGCGAATTGTTTCCTAATGACGCAGAGAAACAGAGAATATTTCTTATGGGTGCTGCATTTTCGTTAGGAAACGTTTTATCGGATTTCGAGATTACTACAGAGCAAAAACAAGAAGAATATTATCCTTGCAAAGAAGCTCTTGAAATGTGGCTTGCATATAAGAAAGAAAAACGTCAGACTTACAAGCCACGTGGGTTAGAAGCTCTTAAAAAGAAACTTCTACAGTTGTCAAACGGAAATCCCGAATACGCAAAGGAAATCGTTGAGTATTCCATGGGCAACAACTACACTGGGTTGTTCAGCCCTAAAATTAATTATGCAAATAGTTATGAACAACAGCAACGAACTTTCAACAAAATTAGTTCAATCCTTGCCGACTGAATGTAGCCAAGCGGTAGCAAAATATGGCAAACAATATGCGCTATTCTTGGATAAATATCCTACTCTGCAAAATCGGACAGATGCAATTACATCTGTATATGATTCTGTAGCTAGAGGCGGTATGTCGTTTGTTAGTATTGATAAGTACTTCAAATATGGCGCAAGCGAGTTTTGGATTAAGATAATGCTTATCGACTTGTTTATGGTTATTGGAGCTATCGATTCGACTACTCCTTATCAGTTCAAGGCTATGGCACAGCGTATCAGACAAGAATACTATCACCTTACGCCTAGTGAGCTTACTAGATTCTTCTACGAGTTTTCTATGGGTGAGTATGGCGAAATCTATGTAGGAAAGACAGTAAATCCTCAAAAACTTTTTATTGCTCTCGAAAAATACATGTGTAAGCTCTATGAAAAGAGAGCTGAAATTGATTCTCAAAAGTTAGCTGAGAAACAAAAGAAAGAAGATGAGGAATCTAGAAGAAAAGCAATATCCTACGAAGAACATTGCCGCTTAAAGGGTGTTGATATTGAAAAATCGCCTCTTGAAAAGCTAAAGCAAAAGCTTGAAAAAGAATCAAAACGAGACCAAAATGGCAGACGTAAGTAAAATGGCAGAGGAATGGCTCAGTGAGCACCCTGATGCGACAAAGAAAGAAATATGGTTAGCTGGTTATTGGAAATCTACCGATAACTGGTGCAACCGAACCAAATAAATTTTAGAATTA
>ERZ1034755.789-NODE-789-length-10135-cov-6.405456_pt1 | contig 10135 bp, 10 predicted proteins | sample MGYA00520596_ERZ1034755 | MGnify/ENA primary metagenome ERZ1034755 (study PRJEB33766, sample SAMN09781701) | gut metagenome | biome: gut microbiome | host: Homo sapiens | place: Madagascar | study: EMG produced TPA metagenomics assembly of the PRJNA485056 data set... | reverse complement strand
CTCCCACAAAAAATAATCCAAACTCAATTTCAAGGAATCTGAGCTATAATTTCAGTTAAGTTCCACGGCGATGCTTGACTTGAATCGCCTCAGCAAAAGATTACAAACATTAAACAATGCTTTTCGCAATGTATCAATCATTACCCCCAGTGAGAAAATCACCATTGTAATCACTATGAGCCAAAGAACAGCATATGGTTTATCTATCACATCTTGAATCACAAAAATCTTTTCGAACAAAATTTTCATAACTGGAGGATACATATGGAAAAGATATATTCCAAAAGTTGCATCCGCCAACCAATCAATTGTTTTATTTGGTCTTAGTTTCCATGTGGATGCCCACATGAATAGACCTATGGATACTATCATTGAAACTGGTCGAAAATTTCCTCTCATAAAGTAACAACTATATTGTGCTGCTACATCAATTCTCGTGCCCAGCAAATCCAATACTATAATGCTTAAAACTGCTAGCATATACGGAATTACAATAAAAACACAATACATTTTACTGTAGCTCTGAAATGAGATATCTTGCCTTCTAATCAGAATCACAATTGCATAGAGCATTAAAAATGCTATAAGGTTACTCGAACCAGCATTTGCAAATGGTATTAAAGTCGAAATACTCCAAATAGAAAAAGCTATCAAAACAAACTTCTTCAAGTCTTCATCTGAAAATCTAAAAAGCGCCTGATGATAAAACGGCCATATCATGAGGAAAATCATGTACGTGGTTGGATACCACCACATTCCCGTTGTTACCGGAAATATAGACTTTAAGAGGATACTCTTGCTTACCCCCCCCATGAAAATTAACATGATTGCGCACATTGCATAGCTGTAAAACAGCACTGTTTTCTCAATTCTCAGACATGAGCTTAATGAATACTGCGTATTAACAGCCTCTTCTTTCTTTGAGCTTAAAAACCACGCTGAAACCAAAAAGAAGAGGTTGTTGCCAATAAACGCATTGTTTCCCATCACCTGTAGGGCAATCTTATTGACCATAATGCCAACAACTTCTGTATCTATGTTAAACGCATTTTTAGACACAATGTGGTGTGAAATAATCATCAGCATTGCGATTATTTTTACGAATTGAAAATTTGCCTCTTTTTTCTTCATAATGCCTCATCAACTCCTTCTCACGCCACCTGCTATCTACTTATGTGTGGCTCGTATCTGTGAACTCTAGCATAAACTTTGCTTAACCATTACACTCATTCCAGTCACTGTAACCCACAGTCATCTTTTTCCTTGATTTTTCGTTCAATATTCTATGATTTTAATATACTCCACATCACTTTTTGTCGCTCATAGCAGTGGTCTGCCCTCGCTAACACCCTCTATGAACTCTGCCATAAACAGAATGCAACCTGTATCCTATATTAATCCGTCGATTCTTACTGCTTTTCCACACTTACCTCATGCCATCTCGCATCTACCCGCTTCTTCTCCATAGCAGTTTTCCTGCCTTCTTCCACTCCCTCCGTACTCTCCGGCACGAACAGAATCTTTATCGTTGCAAATATGATTCTCAGATCCTCCAGCAGACTCGGCTTACTGATATACATCAGATCCATCTGCAGCTTGTCATATGGCGTTGTATTGTATTTTCCATAGACTTGTGCGTAGCCTGTCAGCCCAGCTTTTACCTGAAGGCGCAATGCAAACTCCGGAAGTATTTCTTCATACTGCGCTGCAATCTCCGGACGCTCCGGTCTTGGTCCTACAATTGTCATATCACCTTTTAAGATATTGATAAGCTGTGGCAATTCATCAATTCTTACCTTTCGGATAATGTGTCCTACTTTTGTAATTCTATCATCCTTATCTCCGGTAGAAAGTCTTGCGACACCATCCTTCTCGGCATCTATCCGCATACTGCGGAATTTTAAGACATCAAATTTTTTCCCATCCTTCGTCAGACGTGTCTGCCGATAGAATACCGGCCCACCGTCTGTCACCTTGACTGCAATTGCAGTTATCAGAAAAATCGGTGATAATAAGATCAATGCAATACCTGACAACAGCACATCGAACAGCCTCTTTATAAAGAGATATTCAATTCTCGGATTGTACCGTTCCACCATAAGGATTGGCAGATGAAGCATATGCATTCTCTTTGCGCCACTCATGAGAACATCTCCGATTCTTGGAATGACATAAACCGAAATGTGATTTGCAATACAATATTTTAAAATCACATTTCTCTCATGGCTATGTACTCCACACAGGAATATGACATCCGTGTCACTGAGATTTTCAAGCTTCTCCTGCATACATTCAGCGGTGTTGATCACCTTCTTCACATGAAACTTTTTATCAAGTCCATACTCCTCTAATAGCTGCTCAACGCCCTCTCTGTTATCATAAACGACAATTGTCTGCTTCGCTTCAAAGCTGTTAAAATACCACTGATGAACAATAGTTGACCAAATTGCGGAAATCAATATCTGTGCTCCGAATACAAGCAGCAATGGCCAGACTGCCGGAAGGTGCCGGATCAGCAGCCAGCTGATGATATACATGATTGCATCTGTGATGAACGCAGACAGGCACTGACTGTATATGAGTTCTGATATCCGCACCAGCGACACCAGAAACGCATCATAGATATGTCCATATACCATGTATACAAGAATGTATAGCAACGCCATCAGCCAGTTGCCCCTGCGGTAAAAAGGCTGTGTCCACATTTTTTCCTGATAATAAAGCATCCAACAGACCATAAACGGAATGGTCATTATTACCGGATTTATAAGTTTTATGAACCTTAGCTTTATCCTTTGCAAGATTTCTTTCATTTCCCTTATCCCCTGTTTTTGTTTTCCAACGTCTGCTTCATTCATTCAGCAGCACACCTGTCACGATCCAACGGTGACTTCCATCTCCCTTGATACAGGTAGAAAGCGTCAGAAGCTTCTGACCATAAGTGATAGTCACATTCTCCCTTACATGGGATTTCATATCTCTTACATCCGTAATATCAGTAATAAACCGGTCAAATCCGATCTCTGTTCCGAAATTGTAGTGATATAGCAAGTGTTCGTTTCCAATCATACTTGCTGCATATATCTCATAAACAAAGGTTTTCTCCGGTGTATAGATGTATATGTAAGAATTCTCATCAAAAAATTCCTTATCTTCAAATTGATGAAGACTTCCGAACATAGAGCCATCTCCCATGTTGTGTCCATAGAGCACTGTATTACTGTCCGTAAAGTCTTTCCCGGTCACAGGCTGGGAATAGATACAGCCCGGATAACCACTGCTTCCATCCAAGTTGTGATCCAGATAATAATCATTCTGGTTCTCACTCTGTAATACCGGATAATCTACCTGCGTATCTGGAATATAGATCCATGCATAGATGTCTGCGTTCTCCTCTTTTAATGCTGTCCAGTCCAGATTTTTCTCCGGAATTGTAATACCAGGGAGAAACTTCTCCTCTGTCTCTGTGACAGTCTCTGACGGCTGTTCTGTAACTGCTTCTGTAGTCTTAGATGCAAGTTCATCGAATTTTTCTGCCGCCTTCTTTTTCCCATTATACTGAACAAGAAGTACCGCAATTGCTACAATAAATCCAATTGCAAATATAACAAGTAATATCTGATATATTTTATTATTATTCTTTGTTTCTTTTTTCATAATGTTTCCTTATTTATATGGGCAGATTACTCTGCCCATATAACACATGTAAATAAGACTATTCGGATATCACGATAGTCATATGATGGTAATATTTTTTTCTAATTAGTTAAATTTAACTTTTCTTGTGCAAACCACTACGCCTACTGCGCAGATGACTGCGATTACAGCTGCTGGCATAGCGGCACCTGTTTTTGGAGATGTAACTGCAGATGTATCAGCCTCTAACTGAACAATAGCGATTGGAGAAAGGCTGGTAAATGTAGCTGTTACAGTTCCGTTTCCTGTTGTAGCGCTGATGTTCTCCCAAGCTGTTCCATTGTAGTGAAGGATCATTACATAGGAATCTGCTGTGATGCCGTCAACGTTGAATGTTAATGTGATAGGGTTTGCTGCACTTACAGTAACTCCTGCTGGTGCAGAAACTTCTACAACGGATTTAACTTCTGTTTTGATAGATACATTAGAGTTTGCTGCTGCATTTGCAAGAGCTGCTCCTTTTGTTCCACCAATAAAGTTGTTAGCGATGTTAGCAACATCCTTTAACTGCTCTTTTACAACTTCAACTGCGCTGTTTACAGTTGTTTCAGATACTGCAGTGATAGATGGTGCTGCAACTTCTTTTCCGTTTACGGTTGCAGTAGCTTTTGTAGACTCTACATAAGCTGCCGGTGTTTTTACTTCAACCTCAGTAGAAACCTTAGCTGTCTGTGCTGTATTAGCGGTAACTGTTGCAGGTACTGCCTTTACTTCACTTGGGGTTGCTGCCTGTGTTGTAGTAGTTGTTGTAGTTGTTGTGCTGCTCTGGGTATTCTGAGAAGCATTGGAAGCATTAGGACTTCCTGCAGCAAAAGCTGTTGTACTGAAAGACAGAACCATAAGTGCTGTCAATACAGTGATCAATTTTTTCTTCATAATTCTAGTCACTCCTTTCATCATATTTTTTCTTTACATGTGTTATATTAATTTCCGAACCCACTCCCCGAAGTTCCGGTTAGCATGAACTATCCGTCTGTCAGCAGTCATAGATTGGAAACCAATACCATACTATCTATTCAGATTCCGGTGTTATTCTACCGGTTCATAGAAAATGTCAATGATCATCTGATAAAGTGCATCCTCATCGACATTGTATTCTTCATATTCATCACCCATCACGGTCTCACCCGGAATGTGGTAAACCTGTGTCGTATCGAATTTACAGTCCCATACTTTCTCTGCAAGACTGTTCATCTCAATATTCGTCACGACATAATCGGACACGGAATCGTAAATCTCCATAGCCTTATTGACTCCTAATGCTTTCATCTGAAAGGTCAGCGCTGTGATATACTGGATCTGACGGTTCAGCCGCGCGGTCGAGCTGTCGAATACACTTGTGTCCCTTACTCTTATATAGTCATAGGCTTCATCACCATTCAAGGTAACTGTCTCTCCCTCCTTGAGGGATACGCCTTTATTCTCATCCTCAATATCCTGCATGACATCCACTGTCACACCGCCAACGGCATCATTCATTTGAACCAGACCTCCCATATTCATAGCAAAGTATCCGTTGATTGGCATGCCATAGAGGAGATTTGACACTGCATCCACTGACATGTTGCAGCTTCCTCTCATGCCATCTCCGAATCCATGCTGAAGACATATCTGAAAACGATGTTTCCCAAGGGAGTTTCCCTCCTCGTCATATACTTCGATATCTGTCATGGTATTCCGGTTGATTGCAAGAACGGAGAGTGTTTTCGTCTTGTCATTTACAATCAGAAGAAACTGTGCATCTGCCTGACCACCGCTGACTGCATCCTTCGCAGGTGCGACCTTCTCATCCTTATCGATACCGAGATACAGATAAGTGCTTATTGCACGATTGAGCTGATATTTCTTACCATTGTAGGTAATCACGCCCTCCTGCCACTTTTCCGAGACAGTCTCTGTATCTGAAACTATGCTTTCACTCTCCTGTCCTGTTGTACCTGCCGCAGTTTTCTGCCTGTTCATCGCAAGTATGACCACAACCGCCATGACGATCACAAGAACGAGTACAAATATGATTAATATGAAATTATTTTGTTTTTTTCCCACTGGGCTGCCTTGGTCTCTCATGTGTATCCTTCTTAATTACTGCTGTTAGTTGTTATCTATCTGCTGATTATTATTCTGCTGTCCTGCATCAGCCTGCTGTTGATTATTGTTCTGCTGTCCTGTGTCTGCCTGCTGTTGATTATTGCTCTGCTGTCCTGCGTCTGCCTGCGGCTGATCTGCCTGTACCTGATTAGTGTTCTGTACAGCTGCCTGATTTGTCTGGTCAGCTTGCTGATCATCTGCTGTCTGGTCAACAGAGATAATATCTCCGTCTGTAGGTTGTGGCATAGACGCCTTCAAAGTAAGGATTCTGCACACCTTCTGATCTAACGCTTCTTCCGACAATCCGCTATCTGAAATAGCTGCAAGTACTGCATCATAAGTTGCTGTGAAGTTATCCGTCACAAGAAGCAGATCTGCGCCTGCCTGTAATGCTTTCATCGCTGCATCTCCATCCGGGTATATATCTGAGACAGCTGCATCAGAAAGATCTCCTGCAATGGCTGCTCCCTGATACTGATACACCGGAATTCCTTCCGGATTCTCTGAATCAGGATTCAGAAATGTGATTTTATCTTCATCCCCCTGTATCGTGTCTGCTGCAATCAGTTCTAACATTGCCCCGGCATCATAAACCCCGGATATCATAAGCTTTCCGGAATCATTTGCCTGTGTAGATGTAAGGAGCAGATATTCCGCATTGGTCTCATAACTGTATCGCTGTGCACCGGAGATCAGGGCTCCGAACTGATTTCTTCCCTGAAAGCTGTTTCTTGTATACACAAGACCGGCAACCGGATATTTTTCTAATGCCGAGCGTGTTCCCTCGCCTGCGATTGTCACTCTGTCATTCTGCGTCAGACTTTCCGGTGTCGTAAGGAAAAGATGTGCCACCTTCTGTTCTAATGTCATGTCAGACACTTTTGCTAGTATCTCCTCTGAAAAGCTTTCCTCTGGTTCTTCGGACTGTAACGATTCCTCTGTTGTAGTTGTCTCCACTGCCTCTGTTTCTGCAGTTATCTCAAAGAGATTATCCTCCTGAAGCTCTGTATCAGTTGTTGTCTTCTCCTTCTTCGGATCAGCTAACGTATGAAAAATTCCAAGTGCAAGAACCAATATCAGGACAACCGCTTCACACAGAATCAGAAGCATTCCTGCTCCCCTTTTTTGTTTCATCTGCTAAGCTCCCTTTTCTTTCTCATCCTTCTTATCCTTCTTGTCCTTTTCTGTTCTGCCATAGTATTCCTGGTATTTACCATAGTAGTTTCCATAATAGCGACCATAGTATTTACCATAATGAGATTTTTCCATTTTCATTTTATTTAGGACGGCACCAAGTATCCTTACACCGGATGCCTCTAACTGCTTTTTCACTCCGGCAATCATACGGCTGCTCGCCATTCCCTGTGCAATCACAAGGATTGCACCATCACAGTGTTTTGCAACAATCGCAGCGTCAATCGCAGCTCCGATTGGAGCACAGTCGATCAGTACGTAATCAAACTGCCCTCTTGCAAAACTGATCAGGTCTTCAAAGTATTTCTTTTCTAATATTTCCGTCGGATTTGGCACAGACGGACCTGCAAAGATCATAAACAGCTTTGGTATTTGCGATGCATATATAACATCTGATAATTTGTTCTGACCGGAAAGATAATGGGAAAGTCCGTGGATTTCCCCTTTTCCAAGGGTAGTTGCACGAAGTCTTCCGATCAAAACCGATTTTCTCATATCAGTATCTATAAGCAGTACGCTCTTTCCCGATTCAGTCAGTGAACGTGCAAGGCTAAAGGTAACGGTACTTTTCCCCTCATCCGGGATCGAACTTGTTACCAGAATCGTCTTGACATCATCCCCACAGAACTGGATATTTGTCTTTAAAGTACGCAGGGATTCTGTCTTCATATAACTGCTTTTTTTGATGTTTTTAAGTTCTATTGTCTCCATCCTGTCTCTCTCCTGTTATGCACTTTTCTTAAACAGCTTTTTCTTTTGTTTTTTATCACTGACATAGTCGTCTTCCGACTCCTCTAATGGAAGTGTTCCAAGAACATTCAGGCCAAGCTTTTTCTCAATATCCTCTGTGCTCATGATTGTGTCATTCAGCAGATAAGAAACTATGATGATTCCCATGGCTGCAACTGCTCCTAACAACACTCCTAAAATGACATTCTTAGGAATATTGGGTGTAACAGGCTGGCCATCTGCATATCCATTCTGAATGATCGTTGGTGGATCCTGATCCATTTTTTCTGAAATAAATGCCGAAGACACTGTCGCGATCTCATCTGCGATCAGCTTTGCTCTTTTCGCATCCGGATCCTGCACTGTAATCTGAAGGATTCGCGAATTAGTTGGATTTTCCAATGTCATATGTCTGCTCAGCTGTTTGTAGCTTTCTTCCAGATTCAGGTTTTTGATCACCTGCTCTAACACAGGTCTTCCCTTGACAACAACCATGTAGTCATTTGTAAGACTCGTACCTGTCTGGATATCCGCAAGGCTTGTGATGGATGTACTCTTTGTCAAAACATACAGTTCTGAGGTGGATTCGTACATTGGTGTCATTAAGAAGGTACTGATTACAAAGGAAATCGCCCCTACCAGTGTCATGGATAATGCGATCATTTTCCAGTGCATCAAAAGTTCAAACGCCAGTTCGATCAAATCGATTTCTGTTGCTTCTTCTCTCGTTGTTCTCTGTTGCTGCATTATTGTCTCCTCTCGATGTATCTTTTCTCCAGGTTCTTATGCCTGTCCGACTTTTCTTCTGTCAACGCTTCTAATCTTCCCTGTCATTCCCATTTGAAATGATTTTTCCCGGATTGTCACAAAACAGTCTCATGGCGTATGGTCTTCCATATTTTTTTTCAACGTATTTGCAACATTTTCCAAGATGATTCGCGCGTTCACTGATACCATGGGCATCGCTTGCAATAACATCTGCCCAGTTATTCTTCAAAACCTTTTTACAGAACCGCTTCGTATTCCAGCCTTCTAATCCAAGGACACTGTCCACATTCATCTGAATTATTGCTCCAAGTTGTCTGAGTTCGCCACATCTCTCCGGGGCACAAAAAAAACAGCGATATCTCTCTACATGTGCAATTACCGGAATGTATCCGTTTGATAATAGCTGCTTCGTATTCTGCACAATATAGGAGTACTCTGTCTCATAGGAATATTCTGTTAATACATAATCCCCATCTGCAAGAGTTCTGCACCGTCCCGACTGAAAAGCTTCTAACATGGTACTGTTCACATGATATTCGCAGCCCAGATAAATCTTGATTCCAATCTCAGCAGCACGACGCTTCAATCTCTCGAAGTGGTCTTCTATGTCTTCTAATGGATAGTCAAACATTCCATGTCTGTAATGAGGCGTCAGAATCATCGCATGTATCCCCTGATTCTTTGCCACACGCAGCATCTCAACCGAAATCTCTATTGATTTTGCTCCATCATCAACCCCATATAATGAATGATTATGTATATCTATCAATGTTTAACTCCTGCCTTTTTACTACGTTTTACGTTCACTGGATAGTTTAGGCTAAATTAGCCTAAAAGTCAATAGGCTGATACGGTCTAAACAAAAATAACACCGATTTTCATATGTTAGTTTCTTTATGAATAAAAGCAAACGGGGGCATTTAAATGAATATTCAAAGAATCCGAGATTTGAGAGAAGATTCCGATTATACACAGGAATCTATTGCAAAGCTGCTGAATGTAAACCAGCGCACTTATTCCAGATATGAAAATGGAGAACATGCAATTCCACTTACAATACTTTCTTTTCTTGCAGATTTTTATGAGACAAGCGTTGATTATCTGATAGGCAGGACGGATGTCCGAACAGCCTATCCGCCTTCTAAAAAATCACAATAACATCCTTGTATCTTTTCTACAGACACGCAAAAATCCCATATCAGCGAATCAACGCTGATATGGGATTTTTTTATACACAACCTTCTCCAAAGAATGAGTACTCTTATTTATTGCTGATAGCTGCCTGTGCTGCTGCTAAACGAGCGATTGGTACACGGAATGGTGAGCAGGAAACATAGTCCAAACCAATCTTGTGGCAGAACTCTACGGAAGATGGATCTCCACCGTGCTCTCCACAGATACCAACATGAAGTTTTGGATTTACTGGTTTACCAAGTTTGATTGCCATATCCATTAACTTACCAACACCGTTCTGGTCAAGTTTTGCAAATGGATCATTCTCGAAGATCTTTGTATCATAGTAAGCATTTAAGAACTTACCAGCATCGTCACGAGAGAATCCGAATGTCATCTGTGTAAGGTCGTTTGTACCGAAGCAGAAGAAATCAGCCTCTGTAGCGATCTCATCAGCTGTAAGAGCAGCTCTTGGGATCTCGATCAT
>ERZ1034755.788-NODE-788-length-10140-cov-5.418047_pt1 | contig 10140 bp, 9 predicted proteins | sample MGYA00520596_ERZ1034755 | MGnify/ENA primary metagenome ERZ1034755 (study PRJEB33766, sample SAMN09781701) | gut metagenome | biome: gut microbiome | host: Homo sapiens | place: Madagascar | study: EMG produced TPA metagenomics assembly of the PRJNA485056 data set... | reverse complement strand
ATATATACTATATATATTACCTATCCAACACAGTTATATTCAGAAAGCTCCCGTTAATAGCGGGAGCTTGTACAAAAATAGCTCTGCAATTATTTATAAACTGAATGCATCAACAGGTTTAATATATAATGTCTTTCCTCTTTTATCGACCAGGATTCTGTTCTGTGAATAAAGTATCTCAAGTATCTCATTCACTCTGGCGTTGTTCCGCAGTCGATTAGGCCCATACTGCAATATAGTGTTCTTTCTGATATAGGGAGCTCCTATACGAGAGCACTGGTTTCTGATCCACCAGTCAAGTTCCTCCACATCTTTGTTAATCTGTGCGGATTCCTCGGGTTTGGCAAACAATCTCAGATACTCATTAACATACCATGTTGTTATTTCTATCGCTGCTTCAGTGATATGCAATGAGATATCACCTTTGTCACCATTGAAGTAGTGGAGGATAGCAGCAATTCTTGCCATGTTATCTGCAATTTTGGATGCATAATCTTTATAATTATATAAACACCCGAAAACACTCATTTGCGATTCAGTATGATTATAAAACTCAATCCAGCGCCTTTGAGCTTCAGGAGAAAAATGCAGACACATACGTTCTTTTATATGGGGTTTGTCAATACTTTCATTAATAATCTCCATGAGTCGTTGATGAAACACAGGTAAATGTTCAGTAGAACAAACAGGGTTAGTGATTTGTCGGCTCCCTTGTGTTGAGTAAGGCTGACAAAACAGGCAACGGGCAAAGAAACCAACGCCTTTTGCAAAATCCCCTTTTCGTGCCTTGTAGCTTTCAAAGACAGATGGCTGAACCATCAATGAGATTGTCATCCCGGCATCTGTAATTAATTTTTCTGGCTCTGACTTTCTCATGATGGAAAAACTGGAGCCATCCCAGATCTTATTCAGAAAAGGTAATTCCTTCAGGGCATAACCGTTAAAAATAGTTCCTGCCTCATCTGACATAAGGCCAACTGAGCGCCAAGTACTGCAAAGTACGTCTTTTATCGCAGATGAAGTTGCATCATTCAATATCATCTTTACCCTTTCCGGTTTTTCCGGATACATTCCAAGCAGCTGTTTTAGCTTTTTATTCGTCTCTGAATGATCCTGCCCACGACAGATTTCAGTTCTTATTTTCTTCTCCAACGCCTTCTTTTCAATATTGAGGAGCTCAATTTCATTATTCCAGTTGACAAGAGCACCTTCATAATCACTCAGTAACTGCTTATCCAGTTGGTATAATGGTGCCATCAGCATCTTATCAACTGTACTTTTCCGCTCCCCAGACTCAGCCAGTGTTATCAGATAAACTGATACAGGTCCCCACAGGTCATTAAATCTACAAACAGTAATCCTGTTTTGACTGACATAGGACATAACGCCAATAAGTGAAGTGCCGATTAATGACACAGGAGCCTGTGTGCGCTGTTGTACTTCATATATTGTGTTTCTAATAAAGGGCGGAAAAGAATCCACCGGATAAACATCGTTCATAAGTACCCCGCATGTTAGTCAGAAACTTTCCTTCTGAGTCGCTATTTCCGCTATTAATAGCGGAAATAGCGACAGAAAGAACCATCGTTTAAAATTAGTATTTAAATTAACGTTCAGTAATCCACCACAGAAGGTCACTTAACAACCACCCGCAAGATTTCTTCCCAATGGTTTTACGCGGTGGGAATTTTCCCTCTCGTTCAAGTTTCCATGCTTGTGAACGGGAAATTGAGGTGGTCTCTTTTCGTTCCTTTTCACGTACCAGTCTGTCACCCACAGCCCCATAAGCTTTCAAAATTACTGAACGTTGTTCATCTGTTAATGGAACCCACATGACGGCCCTCCTGATTTATCAATGATTCTTATCTCAGTTGTGAGCATGAAATGACCGAATTTCCTGGACAATCCAGAGTGAAGATTCAGTAGTCAGATTGCTCACAGAACACCCATGGACAGCAAGGTACATACGAAAACAAATTAAGTCAAGTTATGACAAACGAAACAATACTTGACTTGTAAATTCATTCCCATGTCAATATGGGTTGATTAACAACAAAACAACCAATAATGCACATTAAAAATAATGATTTTAAACCAAGAAGTGGTTTTCATTGTTGACAATGACACGAAATGAATCTAGTATCGACTTCATGTTATGTTCAGATAAACTTCTGACAGTGATAGTAAAGAAGAGGAGGAGAGAGTTTAAATTTGTGACTAAAATCACAAAAAATAAATTAGTTTTTACTATTAACAATAGGAGGGAAAGAGAGCCAGGCATTTTGCCTGTCATTGAAATGACAACAACAGCTTCAACAGATCGGAATATTCAGCAGGAGGAGGAAGAAGAAGGAGATCTGAAGGGCGTTATAATTGTTACAACACGCTGGAGGAAAGTTATCGTAATAATAGATGCATTCTCAGGTATACCCTGTATCACCCCGAAAACACGGCAGGCATCCGTTTTATTAGTAGATGCTGACTCAGTATCAACGTATCCTTTCAGGAGATAACATCGATTTTAACTGCCAGTATCCGGTATGTGGCAAAAGGAAACCTTCTTACATAATGGTAAATCAGACTATGCAACAAAATCAGTACTATCGTATTTTATCCGGAGAATCCCGCCCATTCCCTGGCATATATGAGGCTATTTCCGAACAACTCCTTTTGCTCATTTTTAAGGCACGTCAGCTATATCAGGCTCCAGAATATCGCCCCTGGTTTGAAGAACAGCACCAAGTACTCTCTTCATTGCGTACTAATACAGAGCTCCGGAGAATATTTACAGAACAAAGAAGAATACAAGAACCAACTCTTACTCTTAGCGCATCTACATTGCTCCAATCCACTAATTCTGATCTTACAGATGCGCTTTATGTTATGTGCCATTTATACAATGGTTTTGATGAAGGAAATATCAGCCTGAAAAGCTGGGGAGCGATGCAAGAGGTACAAACAACACCAGACTTTTTCAGCCTGGGGCCAAGAACCTGGAAAACACCTGAACTGGCAAAGTTTGTAGGAGATGATTTATTTAATATTCTGACTGAATGTAAAGCCTGGAGTTCACCAATTCCAGCAGAAGCCCGGCAGGGGTATTGCCATCAGGATCTGTCTGTTGCGCACTCCTGCACCTCAGAGTTGCTGGCACACCTGAAGCAGTATCATGAAATAGATGAATCAACAATACTTGCCATAACCATTGGTCTGGCGGTTAACGAATTCTACCAGAATAAGCAAAATATTCCAGAATGGCTTTCCTGTTTTGAGAATAAGAACAAATGGCCCTGGGACTGCAGGAAGTCAGATACTGAAGATGTGCACAGACTGAGAGAACGACTATCGATAATCGGATGTACAGAATTCGTAAAAAATATGTTTTCAGTCGCCAGTCAGCGTGAAATACAGACAATGTACAATATTTATGTCCATATTTATGCAGCTGAAATCTGTGGTTGGGTAAAAACAAGCATGGCGTATTTTAAACCAACAGATTTCATCCAGTACACATGGAAATTCGCAACAGTTACTCCGGATAAAGATGAAAAAACCGAGAATACGACCGCATGGGAAAGGGATTATTGTCAGATAACCATACAACGAGATGAACTCCTTAGATTGATTCGCACTAATACTCTGCAGGATGCCGCAATTCATCTTTCAGGCTGCCTGCAATATGCATATCTGGAGTCAGTAAGGCATGATATTGACTATCCAGGAATAGCCCCTAATGCTGAAGAAAAGAAAATGAAACACACAGATTCTATTGAATTTTCTGGAATTCGGAATAACATCATAAATGCAGTAAAACGGCTGGAATCATTTGAAAAATGGTATGAAACTAATAAAGTTTTGTTGGTAAGTAATAAAAAAATACGAACAGAGAAGATTGACGTTGTTGTACGACTTGCGGGACTGAAAGCCTATGATTTGCAGGAAGGGGTTCCGGATGGTCTGAAATGGAAAGTTAAAGATGGCATAAATGAACGCATCAAAACCGATACCAGTTTATGCCTGCCTCAGGATATCAGTGATACATCGCTAAACCGTTATCGTCACGCTGTGACGCGCATTGTCAACAACGAAATCGACACATTACTGATGGAACAGAAGAAAAAAAATAAAAGATTCCCCTACAGCAAAGATCGACATGCGATCCAACCTTTATGGAGCAAATGTTTGATCGAGCAGTAGAGTACTGAGGGGATAACCGTTCTGTTATCCCCTGTTTATCCTGCCAACTCTCAGGTCTGTCAGAGTTCCAAGAACACGATGCGGCTGGCAAATTATGCGGCTTTTCCATTAACAGATTCGGCCACAAGAACAACACCGTGTTTATTTCGATCAGGATGTTCACTCCAGATTTCTGATTCAGGAATACTTTCCCCGTCATAGCAGATCCGATCGCCATCAAACGGATAATACCGTGCGGAGTCAGTATCTAAAATAAACACTTTCAGATTCGTTGAACGACGCGCTATATGCTGCCAGAGAGCTTTACCTCCTTCATATTGCTCGTTATCACTTAATAGTATAACGCCCGCTTTTGTGGCTATCGTTTCATATACAAACGTCGCAAGGCCAACATCACGTACAGCACCATCAACAACAATCCCTTCAATCTGGGCAACGTCCTGCTCTTCCCAGAATTTCCGGACAAACACCCCTTCAAGCTGTGAGCGACGCTGAAGCTCCAGAGTGGCAACAACTTTATGGCGAATATCACCATCAATAACAGAAGGTGCAGCTTCGATTACCGCAGCGAACGGAGTCTTTGGATCCCAGATGATCTGGTAAAGCACGCCCTGAATAGTTACTCCATCCAGTATCGAAAAACGACGGGCTACAGTAGCAGGGGAGTAAGTCATTGGAATTACAGCCATTTTAGAATCCCCTCTGAGTAATACAGGCACGAAAATTTACCTCTATAATTATAGTAAACAATACAAGAGCCAGGCGCATCAACAATACGCATCAATTGTACGCAACTCGTACAACGACCAAGAACGCCCTCACCTTCTGCCAAACAGATTGACAACATTATTGCCTGTTTGCTGTTGATAGTTATTAACCCGGTCTTCCCAGATCTCAAGTGCTCTGCGTTTTTCTGGCAAATAATCGTATCGATCATAATGTTTTGAACTGACATCGTTCAACGCATGATTTTGAATACGATCGCGGATTTCCTTACTGATTCCAGCTTCTCCCATTAACGTTTTACAGGTCCGACGTAAGTCACGTGCTGTAAAAATTTTAAAGTCAGGATTAAAAGTCCGGAAATACATGATAGCGCGAGCCAGACTGTCCGTACGAACCGGACGCTTACCATTAGTCGAAAGCGGGAAAATGTAAGGGCTGGATTTTTCTTTTGTTAACTCCTGCACACAGGATAATTCCTGTAATGCTGACTCAGTCAACGGTATCAAATGCTCTCGTTTATTTTTAGAGACATCCGCAGTCACCAGCAGCGTTTTTTGCTGAAAATCAACATCACACCACTGACTGGCGATCATTTCGAAGGGACGTTGCCCTCCGGTATAGATACAGAATCGAATCAAATGTTGCATTAATAATCCAACGTTGGTTGCTTCAGCAAAATGTTCCATTAGAAAACGCAACTCTTCGAGTGTCAGCCAGGTGTCACCGACTTTTTCTGCAGATGACTGTTTCGGTATCACTGATACAGGATTGGCCTCCAGCCCAAAAGTAATCCCTACACTTGTGTTCATCGGATCGTTATCAGCTTTCAGACCATAGTTAAATGCAGCCATCAGGTAAGAGCGGATCCGGTTAGAGTGAACCACAGCACCGCGCTGAATGATCCCGGCCAGGATATGTTTAATCTGTCCGGAAGTCACATCTTTAGCTTTAGTTTCACGGGGGATCACTGTATAGCATTCATTTTCAAGGCGTTTCAGAACATCCTGCCATGTCCTCTTATTATCAATTTTCATTTTATTAACATAACCATGAATCAATGCTTCAAATGAGCCCTGTGATTGATGGAGTTGTATCCGCTGTTGTTCTGCAAGCTGTTGTCGCTCCAGTTCTGCCTGGGGATCCTTTCCTTCAATGAGCCAGGCACCATACTTTTTTGCCAGTTCATTCGCTGTGGCCAGTTTCATCTCAGGCCATATACCCAATTGAATGAATCTTTCTTTTTTCCCTTTTTCCACGTAATAGCGGAAATAGAAAATCTTGCTGCCAGAAGACTGAACTTTGACGCCAAGTCGTCCAGTGCCACGTTGAGAGCTGTTGCTCCAGACATAGAACGATGTCTTTTTTGCTTTCAATGCACGGATGGCTGTTTCAGTAAGATTGACGGCCATATAACCTCTTTTCTAAACCAGTAACAATCAGAATAACTCGTAATTTTGGGTCAGGTAATGGGTCAGGTAACGATCGTACAATGGAGAAAAAACGGAACCAAGCGGAAACAGAGGAAATCACATAATCAGTTGATTATAAACAACTAATAAAACAATCACGAACAAATCAAAACAATACAGAATGGGCTTGCCTCATGACTCATAATCGCTTGGTCGCTGGTTCAAGTCCAGCAGGGGCCACCAGATATAGCAAAGGCTGACGAGAAATCGTCAGCCTTTTTCTTTTTATATATCAGTTACTTTGCGTGCCAGTAAGCCGCTGCACGTACCCGCTGTGGGTCATACTGTTCCGCTTCAAAGCGGCGGCTTAAATTCTTAACGACTTTACCTTCGCCGGTTATCCAGATGAAGTAATCATCGGCAGGGATTTGCATCTGCGCCAGACGCGCATCTACCGCCTGCTCATCATGTGCCAGCCATTCGATATTAAAACCATCAAGGTGCGCGAGATAATCCTGACAGGCGTTATCCCGCACGCTAACCAGCGCACTAACTTGCGGTTTAACGGCAAGTTTGCTCAACGTTTCCAGGCGGCGGCGCAGTGCGGGCATTCCGGATTCATCGCAGACATACAGCTGATACGCGTAATCTTCCGGCACCACCAGCGAACCGCGCGGACCTGCCACCGTAAGTTTATCGCCCGGTTGCGCCTGCATCGCCCAGCCGCTGGCGACCCCACCGTCGTGAATAAAGAAATCAATCGCCAGTTCATGGCGTAGTTCGTCATACAGCGGCGTATAGTCACGCGACGGTGGGCGTGGTCCTTCCGGCCAGACGATGCCCTCTTCCGTTACCGTTGGCGGCACAAAGTGAGCATCAGATTGAGGAAAGAAGAGTTTGCTGTGATCGTCAAAGCCGCGCGATGTAAAACCGTCCAGCGCCTCGCCGCCAAGGACAATGCGCTGAAAACCGGCGCTAATACGCTCAACGCGTAGCACAGTCAATTCACGGAAGCGCAGATCATTGCGAACGCGCTGCGGGTAGCGGGGGGAGTTATTCATTGTTATCGCCTTCGTGATGGTAATCAGATATATCTAAATAATTTTCGCAAATGATAATGATTGTTAATCATGATAAATGCAAGCGATTTGTAGAACTGATATGTCTATAGTCTGACAAGACGAACCGCCTCTTCTCAGGCATCATTACTCAACGCCGGATGCGGCGTGAACGCCTTATCCGGCCTACGTGTGAGATGAGTCCACATTTAAAAATCATTTTTATTCTTGCAAGAGTGCTCACATCAGATATAAATTAGATATATCTAATCAAGCAAAAGGAGGCTGATATGAGCCATCATCACGAAGGGTGTTGTAAACATGAAGGCCAGCCACGCCATGAGGGCTGCTGCAAAGGTGAGAAGTCAGAACACGAGCACTGCGGACACGGTCACCAGCATGAACACGGTCAATGCTGCGGTGGTCGCCACGGTCGCGGCGGCGGTCGTCGGCAACGTTTCTTTGGTCACGGTGAATTGCGTCTGGTGATTCTGGATATTCTCTCGCGCGATGACAGCCACGGTTACGAATTGATTAAAGCGATTGAGAACCTAACCCAGGGGAATTACACCCCAAGCCCGGGCGTCATCTACCCAACGCTGGATTTTCTGCAGGAGCAGTCGCTGATTACCATCCGCGAAGAGGAAGGTGGTAAGAAGCAGATTGCGCTGACCGAACAAGGCGCGCAGTGGCTGGAAGAAAACCGCGAACAGGTGGAGATGATTGAAGAACGCATCAAAGCGCGTTGCGTTGGCGCGGCGCTGCGCCAGAACCCGCAAATGAAGCGGGCGCTGGATAATTTTAAAGCGGTGCTGGATTTACGCGTCAACCAGAGCGATATCAGTGATGCACAAATAAAAAAGATCATTGCGGTGATCGACCGCGCCGCTTTTGATATTACGCAACTGGATTAATCGCCGCATCCGCCAGTGGCGCGGTGCAATTGCCGGATGCGACGCTTGACGCGCCTTATCCGGCCTACACCCGCTACACACCCCGCAGGCCTGATAAGATGCGCCAGCATCGCATCAGGCATTGTGCTCCAACCGCCGGATCCGGCATACCGATTAATGCAGCACCGTCACCGCGTCTTCCAGTCGGCTGGCGCGGTGTTTCACCATCGCCGACACCTGCGCACTCTCTTCCACCAGCTCGGCATTTTTCTGGGTGATCAGGTTAAGCTCATCCACTGCACGGGTCAGGCTGGAAAGCCCATCGGCCTGTTCCAGCGTTGAATGGCTAATCTGGGCGATCAACTGGGTGACGTTTTTCACCTGTGCCACAATATCTTCCATCGTCCGTCCGGCGGCGTGTACCTGCTGCGAACCGGATTGCACCTTATCAGCACTGGCATCAATCAGCTTGCGAATATCGTTGGCAGCATTAGCGCTGCGGCTGGCTAAATGACGCACTTCCCCTGCCACCACTGCAAAACCTTTGCCCTGTTCGCCGGCACGCGCCGCTTCCACCGCCGCATTCAGGGCCAGAATATTGGTCTGAAACGCAATATCGTTAATCAGCGAAGTAATGGTGCCAATGCGCTGGGTACTGTCGGCGATATCGTCCATTGTCTTGATCACCGTGGTCATCGCCTCCCCACCCTGCACTGCCGCATTACTGGCGGTGATAGAAAGTTTATCGGCAGCCGACGCCGTGGCAGAGTTCTGTTTCACCGACGCCGCCATTTGGTTCATGGTCGCCACCGTTTGCTGAACGTTATCAACTGTCTGCTGGGTATGTTCGTTCAGTTCATCGGTGCCTTTCGCCAGCGTCTCACTGCCATTTCTGACACTGGACACCTGGCTTGAGACATCGTTAATTAGCCAACGGCACATCAGGCCAAGCTGCCCTACCGCGCGTAATGTCAGCCCCAGCTCATCGCTGCGATTCAGGTGCTCAACACTATTACGCTCTCCGGTCGCCACCTTCAGTGCCTGACGGGCGACATTTTCTATCGGGCGCACAATCTGCCATTCAAAACAAGCGCTTGCCAACAATACCACTAACACACAGAGGAAATACGTCACCACCGGGGCAGCAACAAACCAAAGCATGGCCGCCAGCAAGATAAACATCAGGGTCATCACTCCACGCGCCCGCCAGCGAAGCGGTAATGAAGGCAGTTTACCCAGCCAGCCTTTACGCACCACCAGGCCTTTATGAATACGCTTACTGGTACGTCCGGCGTTCAGCGCTTTGTACAGCGGCTCCACCGCCGCAATCTCTTCATCCGTCGCCCGGGTACGAATCGACATATAGCCACTGATTTTTCCCTCGCGCACCATCGGTACCGCATTGGCCCGCACCCAATAATGGTCGCCATTTTTGCGGCGATTTTTCACGATGCCGCTCCAGGGCTCCCCTTTTTTCAGGGTGAACCACATATCCGCAAACGCCGCTTTTGGCATATCCGGGTGACGCACCATGTTGTGCGGCTGCCCTTGTAACTCTTGCAAGGTAAAGCCGCTCACCTGCACAAAAGTGTCATTAGCATGAGTGATATAGCTTTGCAGATCGGTAGTGGACATCAGAGTGGTATCGTCCGCCAGCGGGGTATTTTGCTGGGTGACATACGGATGAGAAGACATGTTCGCGTCCTGTGCAGGTTATATGGTTGTTAACTTCTTGTCAGAGTTTATGTCGGCCCCGCTGCGGTTATCTTTAACCGATTAATTTGATTTAGATCGCAATTTGCGATTAAAGCACAAATCTAATTCTTTGATTTAAAATACTTTCACTCTGTTACTATA
>ERZ1034755.787-NODE-787-length-10168-cov-34.036982_pt1 | contig 10168 bp, 3 predicted proteins | sample MGYA00520596_ERZ1034755 | MGnify/ENA primary metagenome ERZ1034755 (study PRJEB33766, sample SAMN09781701) | gut metagenome | biome: gut microbiome | host: Homo sapiens | place: Madagascar | study: EMG produced TPA metagenomics assembly of the PRJNA485056 data set... | reverse complement strand
CCCCCACCCCCTCATTTTGGATTTCGGTTTTCCGATTTTCCCCACCCCTGAATTTTCGAGAAGTGTTAATGAAGTTAAAACATAAATAACATGAAGATATCAGAAAGAATCAATAATTTATTTCGCGAGGAAGGTGACATAACAGATGGCTACCATACCTTTGATGAGTTGTACGATTATCGTATGCTTTACAATGCTGCCTTTTTCAACTTCCTAGCATCGTTACCGGGCAATCCTTATAACGTTCACATGTCTTTTCGCCACTCTGATGGAAAGTTTTGCTTTGATGGGCACTGGTTTATCGTGATGGCAAATCTTCCTACAGGGCAAGTAAGCAACCATTATAACGTCTCTGATTTGGGATATTTTTACTGTGTACCTTTGCATAAAAAGGCAGATGTGTGGGACGGTCACACTCCTGAGGATGTAAAAGAGCGCATCGCAAAGTACATAAGAACATATCAATTCAGAGATATTGTAGAGAAGTTAAACATTAAAACAAAATAGATTATGACATTAAAAGAAGCAAAGAAGATATTGAATAAGGAAGGTTTTCACATGGCTTTAGCGAATAAAGTCATATACCAGAATGGTGCGATAAGAGAATTTGAGAAGCCAGAAGTTTGCGAAGCCATAAAGGTTGCCAATGCAAATAGATGGACTGTTGCTTTGTCTCCTACGGAATGGGATGAGCGTGAGGCTCGCTTGAAGAAGGAGTTTGAAGAGCGTAGCAATGCGCCTGTTCCTGGTAAAGAACAGCAAGAGGAAAAGATACGTATCATTTGCTGTTCAGCCTCCCCAAAAGCTGATTTTTACTACAAACATGTTCTTAATGAAAGCAACCCTGCCCTTAAAGAATCAGCCTCCCAGTTCAACGATGCCTTGTTGGATGAGCAGGCAAAGAAGATTAAGCGTCTCGGTAAGGAGATTGCCCGACTCAACAAGAACATCTACAAGAAGAACTTGAAGATTGAGGAGTTGAGAAAGGAAAGTCCTAGACATCTAAGAGGAAAGATTAAGATGTTCGGCGAGAATGTGGATTTGGAACAGATGTTAAAGGATAAGGACGCAGTTTTGGCTGATGTTGCCGAGGAGCTTCGCCTTTCAAAGATTCGTGAGAAGAATCTGACCGAGGTAAGCCAGAAGTACATGAAGGAGAATGAGGAGTTGAAGAATGAGTTGGATGTGGCTAAGAAGCAGAATGCGGCAAAAATGGTTGATATGACAGCAAAGTGTTTTAGAGCTGCAAGAGAATCCATTAATGATGTCTTTGAGTCTTATGCAGCAAAATATGCGAAAAGTACTCTCGATGATTTGAAAGAGAAAGCTTATGAATCCTTCAACGCAAAGGCGTGTAATCTCGGACTCGTAGGAAGCAAGGACGGAAACGGCATCATAGACCAGATGATTGGAGTTGATATTGCAGAGGAAGGCGCAGACCTTTCTGGCGTATTTGTATTGTGTGGCAAGGATTTTATTGATGCACTAAAGAAAGTAAAGGACGTATGGCAGGAGTAAATAATCAGAATACACAGCAGCCTAAGAAGATACCCATTACGATTAGTGGGTATCCTCAGGCTGTTCAGGACATGATGAGGGCGAAGCATCCTGATTACGATCAGGTGATGAACCAGGGGATGCAGGGTGCTCCTAACGGGCAGATTCCTGCCGTTGCCCCTCAGCCAGCGAGTATGAATTTCTTTCAGCCGAACGGTGGCGCTGTAGGAAAGTTTGAAGCTCCAACGGTTCAGCCTCAGCCAGCGCAGACTGTTCAGCCAGTACAGACTGGGGAAGCACCGGTTACGGACTTCACGAATATGCCTCAGCAGCCTACCGGTTGGAATGCAGACGGAACTCCTAGCTATGATTCCCTTTCTTCTGCCCTTTCGGGAACGGCAGAATCCCAGAAGCAGGAAGCGCCGGCATTCCAGTCTGACCCATCCAAGAAGGACGGTGGTTTCTTCGGCTGGCTTGGCAGTCTCATACCGAAGAAGAGACCGGGAATGAGGGAAGGGGAAACTCCTGAAGAGTATGACAGACGCAGAACCCGTAACATGGAAATGATGACTACCCTAGCCGATGCCATCCGTCACATGGGAAATATCGTGAATACTTCCAAGGGTGCTCCTCTGCAGCAGTTCAATGACCCTACCGCCATGATGGAACAGGGCTATCAGAACCGCAAGGCTCAGAGACAGAAGGAAGCTGCACTTGATGCAGATGCGGCTTACAAGCAGGCTAATCTCAGTTTGAAGGAACGTGCTGCCAATGCGCAGAATGCCTACAGGGAACTGCTTCTTGGCATGAGGAACCAGAATAATCAGCTTGCCAGGGATAAGTTCGACTATCGCAAGGGCAAGGACGATGCAGCAGCACAGTATAAGCTGCAGAAGGACCAGCGAGACTTCGAATACAAGCAGGGGCGTGACAAGGTGAAGGATGAGCAGACCAACAGAAGACTGAGCATTTCACAGTATAACGCTACCCATAAGGGAAGCGGACGTGGACGATCAGGCGGCGGTGGAGGCTCTTCTGCCAAATACGTAACCTGGGACGCAGAAGGAAAACCTCATTATGCGTCAAACAAGACGATGTATGAAGCAAATGAAGCCTACTACAACGGCAATACTTCTGGCAATTCATCTACTTCAAGCAGCAAGGAAGTGTTCAATAGGGATGACTCTACTACAAGAACCACCAACAGACAAAGCGGTTCATCTGTAGCACAGAGAGCAGGAGCGCAGCGAAGACAGAGGGAAGAAGCTAGAAAGAGAGCATCAAAGCCTGCCGGCAAGTCGAAGAATGGCTATAAGAATACAAAGAAACTTGGTTTATAAACATTAATATATAAAATATGGCTGGAGATAAATTTGACCAACTTTATAACGCCTTGAAAGCCGATGGCGCAGTATCAGGAACTAGAGAACATTTCAGACAGTTCGTGTATGCGCCCGGCAAGCAGGGCTATCATAACAGAAAGCAGCTCTATGATGCGCTTCATGCTGATGGTGCTGTTTCCAGTAATTCCTATGAGGAGTTTGCGCAGCGGCTTGGACTCCATGCTGTAAATCCGAAGCCTCAGCAGAAGCCTGTAGTGCAGCAGAAGCCAATGACTACTTCGCAGAGGGCACAGAAGGTGGCAGCTCAGTATCAGCAGCAGAGGCAGAGGCAGCAGCCTCAGAGACCTCAGCAGCCTAGTACGGCTACTGCTTCTGGTACAGACTATATGAAGAACTGGCAGTTGATGCACATGCGCAACGACCAGATGAACCCGATGCAGCAGGCTCAGGCTAGCAATATGCGCGCGCGCATGCAAGGAGCACAGGAACAGGCTGCACGTCAGGAACAGCAGAGAGCAACCCCTATCAGCAGAAGCAGAATAACCCCTACTGCCAAGAACTTTAACGAGACGATGCAGCAGCTTTCTACTCCTGAAGCTCGCAGGGCTAGAGCCAAGCAGCAGAGAGAGGACGATGCTAGGAATCTTGCCCAGTATGAGGTGGAGGGTAACAAGTTCGTAAGAAATGACGGACAGACCGAAGGTATTTTGGGTAATGATCTGCTCGAACTTGTAGATTCTTCCATGAACGAGGCACAGGAATTGACACGTCAGCAGTATCAGCAGAACCTTGACGAGAAGGGCGGCATCTATGCGCCTCAGTCGGTAAAGGAACAGGCTTTCCGTGATGCACAGACTCAGGAACAGGTGAACCGTCAGAACGTTCTGATGAACAATCTCAGCAGCAAAATCAACGAGATTTATTCGCAGAAGGGAATGCAGCGCCATATTGCCGAGAGCGCAGAGAAACTTAACATGAGTGTGGAGGAATACGTGGACAAATACGTTACTCCAGAGATTATGAACTATGCACAGAAGGCTTTGACGATGCGCAACCAGGAGGAAATCATGCCTCACGGTGCGCTTGACTATATCGCCAAGAATCTCAGCAATTCCATTATCGGTATGGTGGTGGCTCCTTCCGTGATGTCTAGAGATACCAGACAGAGATTGCAGGAAGGTATTGCTATTGCGGATGGTGATGCGGAGATTCAGAAGGTTGCCGGCCACAAGGATGAAACCTACCGCTCGGGAATCGGTACGAGATTCGCATCTACTGCCGTAAACATGGCTGCAGATTCCGGTCCACTCGCTGTAATCGGCGCTGGTGCAAGTGCTGCCGTGAATGCAGGAACCAGAGTTCTGACAAACGGACTGGTGAAGGCTGGCGTGATGAAGGCGGCACAGAAACTTACCGCCCAGCAGATGGCATTCAAGGTTGCCAATATGACTACGGCACAGAAGATCATGTCTGGATTGGGTACCAGAACAGCTACAAGTTCACTGAACCTTGCAGGATATTCGGGTGTGACAGCGGCCTTGAGTCAGGCTTCAACAGGTGATGATACTTCTTTGCAGGCTATCGCTGAGGCTGGTCTGAAAGGTGCTGAGCATGGTGCGGTAACTGGTGCTATGTTCGGTGTATCTGGTGCGGTGATGTCTCCTTGGGTTTCCAAGTTCGGTATTACCGGTATGGAGAAGAGTACAGGCGAGCGATTGCTTCATGGTGCACAGAAGTTTGGTGCTACGGCTGCTGGTCTCGGCGTTGAGGCTGGAACCATGATGGTTGCCGACAACGTGACTGGCGATAAGGATATTTCCTTCGGTACTTGGTTGGAAGACGTGGTGATGGTTGGCGCTTTCAAGGCTGGCGAGCCTAGCAACTTCGTGAAGATGGGCAACATTCTGCATCATCTTACTCATAATGATAACCCTCATTTCGTGATTGGTAGAAACGACAACGGCTCCCCTATCGCCGTGGATATTCGTCTGACTCCTGACGAGAAGAACGAGTTGATTTCTTCTGCATCGGGCAAGAATCTGATGGATGCCTTTACAAAGGTGGACCGTGCATCGAAGACAGCTCCAAGAGACCCGAAGTATAAGACCGCTTACACGGATTTCATGAACGACCCAGACGTTTCTCAGAGCACCAAGGAGAAGGTGAATGCGGCCATGGGACTATTCAATACCACAAGAGGCAAAAGCTACCGCAGCGTGAATGACGTGAAGAACAAGCAGATTCTTGAATATACCAAGAACGGAACTCTGCTAACACGTACCTCTTATAAGAATGCCGATGAGCGCAGAGCTATTCTTTACAAGCAGAAGCTTTATCGTGATAATGACGATATGATGTCGCTGATGGGCTACGCAAGGATGAAGGATATGCAGTTCATAGATGATGATGGAACTGTCACTAATCTAGCGTTTAGATTCCTTAAAGAAAACGGATATGACGAGAATAAGGATATTACAGACCCGAATAATGCCCGACTGATTAATGAGTTGCGCAACCAGAAGAGTGCGCTCTATCTTGACTGGGAAAAGTATGCGGACAAAAACGGTTTGCTTGGCTACCTCAGATCAGAAAGCAGAGGTTATACTAATAACTTCATGGATTCTATCAAAGAACTTCTTGGTAAAGAAGGAAGCATTGTTATTGATATTGACAAAATCATGCGCAAGGACCCAATGAAGCGTACCGATGAGGAGAACAGAATCTTCTATCATGTGAAGAGAGCACTCGAAGATGAGCTTTTCCCTAGCTGGAGACCACACGCAGACCAGTCTGCCAGCCAAGGAAAGACGGTTGCCGAGGAGCATAGTCTGGGAACGGACAACCCGGATAGCGGCGTGGTAGTTGATGAGTTGCGCAACCTTCGCAATGCCGAGCAGGCGGTTGATGAAGCAATGGATAGCAACGATGTATTCAAGCAGACCTTCGAGAAATTGCACCAGCAGGGCTTGACACCGGCACAGATTTACGATGCACTCATTCAGAATGGATTGACACAAGAAGAGTTGACCCCACTTGCCCAATATATCAATGCGAACGCTAGAGTGCAGGGTATGCAGCAGGCTACTGCTGATGTCATAGAGGAAAACGTGAAGAGCTTTGTTTCTGATTGGAGCTATCACGGAACATTGAACGGTCAGGCGATGAATGGCGAACAGGCTTTGTACGTGCAAGACAGCAACGGAAGAACACTTCTTGTTGGTTCGGGTGATGTTGCCTTCGACCAGACTACAGGTAGAGCCAAGGAAGGTAGCGGTGATATGCTTGTCTGCCTGGACCCTAATACCAAGGAATTGGTTTATGTGAAGGCAGATGAGGTTACTCTGTTCCAAAACCTGCCTATTGACCAGTTTGCTGCAGAATATCGTCAGAGATTGCAGATGAAGAACTCTGAACCTTACAATCAGGCGGCACAGGAACAGGCGATGCAGGATGCAGCAAAGCCTCAGCCAAAGGAGCAAGAAGCACCACAAGATAATACCACAAATGAGGAAAATAATACCACATCGGGCGAAAATAATACCGCATCGGGCGAAAATAATACCAAAACTGAGGGATTTGTACCACAAGAGCAGCCTCAGCCTACCCGTAAGTTTGCCGATGGAACAGATGTTCCTATGACTGAAGACAGCAAGGGAAGACCTACGCCAGACTATGCTAGTATGACTCCTGAGCAGAGTGCGGAGATTCTTACTGAGGACTTCGGGGAGAATGCTGAGAAGGTGGTGGACGGACAAATTAAGAAAGCTGAGAATGCTTTGAAGGATGCCGAGAAAATGAAGGTGGACTATACCGCCGAACCTAACGACATCATGGAGCAGGAGACTTTGAAGAATCAGACTATTGAAGCTGCCAAGAAGCAGCTGGACCACGCTCAGAATATCAAGAAGACTATGACTGCCAAGAAGGTTGCGGAGACTGTGGGTAAGACAGAACAGACTGAGGGCGCACATGAAGCTGGTAGCGTGGCTGCACAGAAGTTTGTGAATGCGCCTAGACTGGTGGGCAACAAGCGCACAAGAATGCTGCCTGACGGAGAGACCAAGATTAAGGGGCACTATGAGATTGTACCGGCTGAAAGTCTTACTCCTTCTCACGATGTGAACAATGGCTACAAGAAATCTGAGGGATTCCCTACCGATGCTGAGGGAAGAACCGTGAATGACCGTGACTATGAGCACGACAAGGCGGCTCAGCAGAATACGGACCAGATTGCCCGAAAGTATAACGGTATGGCTATCGAGCAGGTGCCAGTGGTATCTGACGAGGGTATCGTATATGATGGCAACGGTAGAACGATGGCAGGACAGAAGGCGGCAAAGGAAGGCACAGACGCAGAATACATCAACGACCTCTTGGAGAATGCCGAGAACTTCGGCTTCACAAGAGAACAGATTGAGCAGAGCGGTATCGAGCATCCACGTCTGGTATTGGTGACCGATGAGAGATTGCCATACGATACGGCTACCTTCGCTAAGTTCAACCGAAACGAGAAGAAGACACAGAGCAATACCGAACAGGCGGTTGCCAAGGCTAAGACCTTGACTTCTGACGAGGTAGGCGCGATTGTTGCCGAGATTGAGGGAAATGGTTCTCTTGATGCATTCTTTAACAATTCCAAGGCAATAAATGACTTGGTAAAGACGTTAGTAGATAAAGGCATCATCGGACAGAACGAGGTGGCACAGATGATGGATAGCCCTGAGCGACTTTCTGCACAAGGCAGGGAGTATGTGAAGAACCTTCTTTTGGGTTCTATCTTCAAGCCAGAGACTATCAGAATGCTGGGCATCGACTCTACGGTGAAGAATAAGGCTATCAACGCTATCCGCTCGGTAATGGACAACATGAAGCTGGGCGAGTTCTCTCTTCGTGATGAGATTGATCAGGCTATCCAATTGCTCTATGAGGCAAGACAGGGTGGCAACAAGGTTGATACGCTGCTGAGAACACCAGATATGTTCGGTGAGGATGCAGCTAAGCGCTACCCTTCTATCTCTCAGATGATGGCTTTGGCTCTGGAAGGTAAGGTATCTGATTTCAGAGATTTGCTTGACGAGTACAACCGTATTGCTGCCGCTAGAAATACTGGCGAGGGCGATGTATTCGGTGAAGCACCTACCAAACCAGAGTTGATAAAAGCATTTATGGACTTTAAAAAATGGCAAGATTATGGAACAGGACATTCAGAAAATGAAAGAGGCAATGATGTTTCAGGCGTTGAAGAACCTCAACAGGAAGCATCAGGAGGAAATGAACCAGCAGAAGCAGGAACAGAACCAGAACGACCAAGAGTAGAAGAGGCTGACGACTTAGAAAACAAGGAACTCGAAAGTCGCATTGAGGTGACGGACGAGGAAACCGAGCCCCCATCAAAGTACGGTCCTATCATGAAGCAAAAGATTGTGATTGATGGAGACAAGGAAGTGATGAAGGTTGATGAGCCTAACAAGAAGGGCGAGTACACTGGGTCTTACTATGAGTATGATGGCAAGAAGTTTGGCGATCTGAATGAGGTTACTGAGTATATTGACAGCAAGAATGAAGAAGGTCCTCTCCCACTCCTTCCAAAGGAAGAGACACCAGACCCTCAGTTTAACCCGATTGAGGCAGCTGCAGCAGAGTTCAAGAAGGAGCATCCTTTGACCGAGGATGAGATTATGAAGGCAGACGTGGACGATTTATCCAAGGATATGGCTTTGGACTATCTGAACGGAGAAGTGACAGACGATTTGCACCGTGCTATCTACGAAAGCATCTATGCTAAACGCAAGGGATTGAAGGCTGAACCAAAGGTTGAGACTCCTAAAGCTGAACCATCCGCTGACCCAATGGAAGCTTTCAAGAATGCTGCAGAAGGGTTCGAGAAGGAGAAGAAGGCTAAAGCAGAACAGCCAAAGAAGCCTCAGCAGAAAGCTGACGATGCGGCGGTAGCGGCTTCTAACAAGAAGGTTAATGACCTTTGGGATATGCTCAAGAATGCCGGCAAGGATGAAATGTCTGCTTCGTTTGTTGGTCTTAACTCTAGACAGCTGGAAGTATTGCCTAAGCTGGTGAGCGCCATGGCAGAGAATGCTTACCTGAGAATCAAGAGAGGTATGCATAATCTTGAAGACGTGGTGAAGGAAATGCGCAAGGAGTTTGCTCCTGCTGCCAAGATTTTCAAGAAGGAAGACGTGGATGCTATCTATGAGCAGATGATGAATATCCGCTATCGTGATGGTGAGCAGCGCATGAGCTTGAAGGAGTGGGCTGACTACTACGAGAAGACTTCACCTAAGCATCAGGAGAATCTGGTGGGTGACTCCAAGAGTGCCGAGGAAAGAAAGATGGCAGAGAAGAAGTTTATTGATACCGTGAACATAAAGTTGGGCTTCAAACATAAGTTTAACGGTATTGTTGAGCTGAGAAAGATAGCCGAGAGAGTTGGCTTGAAGGATATTAAGGACACAGACCTTCAGGAGCTTGCCGAAACTGCCATTGTTAAGCGAGCAAGAGGTATCGCTTCTTCGGAATCTACCAACGATGCCGTGAAGTTTGAACGTATCAAGACGCTCTATGAGAATCAGCCTAGCCTCAATCAGCGTGATTCTGAGCGAGTGATGAAGCAGCAGTACTCTACCCCTGCCCCTTACGCCTTCCTTGCAGACATGTATGTGAAGGGCAAAGGTAAGGTGATTGACAGCGCCCTTGAACCAAGTGCCGGTAACGGTATGCTTACCATCGGTCTGCCAATGGATAAGGTACATGTGAACGATATTGATGCCCAGCGATTGGCGAACCTGAGAAGACAGGGTTTCAAGAACGTGACCAGTCAGGACGGAACACAGCCTTTCAAGGTAAAGCCAGTTGATATTGTGATTACAAACCCACCATTCGGTAGTGCTACAACAAGAGACTATGACGGCTACAAGATTTCTTCCCTGGAAGGACAGATGGCTATCAATGCCTTGGAGAGCATGAAGGGTGACGGTCGTGCTGCTATCATCATCGGTGGCAACACGGAATATGCCAAGAACGGAAGCCTGAAACCAAAAGACAAGGCTTTCCTTGGTTATCTCTATAGCCACTATAATGTGGAGGACGTGATTAATGTGGATGGTGGCCTCTATGCAAAGCAGGGAACCAGCTACCCTACACGTATGATATTGATAAACGGAAGACGCTTGAACGAGAATGCCTTTCCACCAGTAAAGGATAAGGCTAGAGCGGAAGCCGTGAAAGATTATGACGAACTTTATAAACGAATTGAAGATGATATACTACGAGGTGAACGGATGGATTCTTCCATCGGAGGAGAAACAAGAAGT
>ERZ1034755.783-NODE-783-length-10195-cov-5.820907_pt1 | contig 10195 bp, 7 predicted proteins | sample MGYA00520596_ERZ1034755 | MGnify/ENA primary metagenome ERZ1034755 (study PRJEB33766, sample SAMN09781701) | gut metagenome | biome: gut microbiome | host: Homo sapiens | place: Madagascar | study: EMG produced TPA metagenomics assembly of the PRJNA485056 data set... | reverse complement strand
ATTTAGAAGTAATAAAGTAAGTCCTGAATGCCACAAATTTATGAAAAATACAGCATTGCATAATCTTCCATCACGTTAAAAAACACGAATTAGTCTTTATATGTTGCATAATCGTATTCTACAGAGATTTCCACATTAAAATCGCGCACCCATAAAAGGTCAAAGATTGAGAAGCATGTATGTTCATAGAGGTTGTGGAATGGGTATACGAGATGCATGTCGGAAGTCAGCTCTGGGCTTAACCCTTCATTCCAGTTGTCGGTCTTCTCGCTCAAGTAGAGCATATTATTTTCCGATTCCAGTTTGCCTCCACTATAAGTCCAACCTCCATATATCACCCCATCTTGGTATAACGGCACAAAATCATCATATACGCCACACAAGATGTTCCAAATCTCTTTTTCGTATTCTGACTGTTTGGGATGTAAAGGAGAAAACTGATATGCCATGAAGCACTTGCCTATGGCAGTAATGTAATGGTCACCTGCCGTCTGCTTCACTGCATTATAGGCAGAGATGACGGCAAGGCGCATTTGCAACAACTGCTCCGTCATGGCTTTGTTAAAGTCATTTAGCAACTGCTTATAATGGTTATCCATGACAAACTCCTTGTCGAGCAATCGCTTACGCACGGCAAGCAGTTGCTTTATGGCCTCTTTCTCAGCTTTGTTGTAATAACAATGCTGCTCATACTGCCAATATAGATCACATATTTCAGTTTCGATAAAATCGATAGCTGGCAATCTGAATATTTCCTGTGCTGTCATACTTAATTTTGATTTAAAATGTCGTTTAACCTTATCCTTAAATTACATACTGTAAAAAGCGAAATCTATTCGCAAGTCCTCCTCAAGGGCATTATCTGCTTTCAAGCAAAACAGTGGCTCACTGACACTTATGGACAGAACTTGGCGCAATGTCGCCATCTCCTTTGGCTGGAGAGGATGCTTGGGCGAAGTGCTTATACATATTATACTGTTTTGTTGTTGGTTGAGGGCCTTTGCTAAGTCGTATTTATCTTTCAGTTCCTTCAGGTACGCACACCTTTCGCCAGCATCAAACGCACATGTTTGCCAGCGGTCTATCCTGCACTCATTGGCGCGGAACAGCACACTGAGTTGTTCTGCTGTTGGAGGTTCAGTAAGATTTTTGCCCCGTTCGTACAAATCATCTATAAACTCAGCGTTCATGATTATTCGCCACTTATATTCCTTGTTAATCGTCAACCGTTTCCATCTCCTCCAAAACATGTTATTGAATAAATATTTGTACTCTTTGAAATTATGACGAATACGGTGTTGCTTCATTTCACTCCTTATGGCATTACGAAAGGAACGGATATTCATCATCTCCTTTTTCGATGGAATAAGTTTGCTGTATGTTTCCTTACAATGCTTGAAGACTTTGCCTGTACCATATTCCGTATCGTAACAATACAATGGCAAGTGCCGCCACATATCATTCCAGTTGGGAAGGAAGGCTAACAAGGATGACGTATATATACAGCATGCGGCAATTTCAGCCAAAGGGATGTCCGCATTATCTTCCACAACCACTTCCATGCCCAAAGACTCTTCCAAAGGGTTTTTATCCAAAAATTCGGCAATAGTAATTCTTGGACTGTCAGCGGCAGGTGGAATAAGATACACTATGATTTTATCATTATGTTCGTTTTGTTGAGGGACAAGATGGCGCAAATAGTCGTAGTGCATCTTGAACGGAGCCAAAGGTTTGCCTTCTGTATAACTATTCGATAAGAATGGCGCAATCTCGTCAAACGACACTTTGAGAAGTAATTCGTAATATGTCATATCTGATATTTTTTACATTGTCAGTTCTGCTGCAAAATATCCTCCAGTCGGCTGAAACATTCCTCCTCCGTCTCATACGGAACAATCGTGAAGTGCGCATTGCCGTTCAGCATAGCCGAAAAAAACAAACACTGGGATGCCGTGTGCTTCGGCATAACCAAGTTCATAGCCAACGCCAAGCGATGGACATGTACATTCGGCTATCACCATGTCGCACTCTCGAAGCCATCCCGTATCCCGCTCGTATATATGAGTGTCGACGGCCTTCGTCTTGGCTTTAAGACTCATGTTTGACTTGCCTATGTGCTCTGTCAGCACGACATTGGTTCTTTTCATGTAGTCTATCATTCTCTTATACAAGGTTGCATCGTTCCTGCCACCACGAATAGACCCTGCAAAATATATTTTCTTGTTCATAGTCATTGTTTTTTGTTGTTACGACAAATTACATACCGTAAAAAGCGAAATCTATCCGCAAGTCCTCGCCAAGCGTATCGTCTGCCTTCAGACAAAATTGCGGTTCGTTGACACTTCTGGACAACAAACGTTGCAAAGTTTCAAGTTCTCGTGGCTGGAGAGGATGCTTTGGTGAGGCACTTATGCTTATTATACTATTGTGTTGGTTGAGGCCCTTCGCTAAATCATATTTCTCAATGAGTTCCTTTAAATAATCACATCTTCTGCCTGCGTCAAATGCACAAGTATGCCAACGATCAATACAGCACACATTTGAACGAAACAGCACGCTAAGTTGTTCTGGTGTTGGAGGTTCACTAAGGTTTGTGCCCCTTTCGTGCAAATCGTCAATGAATTCAGCTGCCGTGATAATCCGCTTTTTGTATTCCTCGTTAATCTCCCAACGCTTCCACATCCGGCGTTTACGTTTTTCACATCTCCAAAACTTTCTTTCGGACTTGGAATAACGACGATTGTTATGGGACTTCATTTCACGCCTTATCTTATTACGAAACGAACGTATATTCATCATCTCTTTTCTCGACGGAATGAATTTGCCATACTTCTCTCTACAAAGTCTGAATACTTTAGCCTCATCGTAGCACGACAAGTGCAGACGCCTACCTAAGCTTTCCCAATCATGAGGAAGAAAGGCATAAAAGGATGTTTCCCATATACAGCATGCGGCAATCTCTGCTAAGGAGATGTCTGCTCTATTTGGCACTACCACTTTTTGGCCTATAATGGCTTCTGTTTTTGCTATACGTGAATTATCAAAGTCTTTAATGATAATTTCTCTACCAAGAGAATCTTCCCAAGGGTTGCCATCCAAACATGCAGAAACTGTAATTCTTGATTCATCTGTGTCAGAACCAGTCTGAGGAACCATTTCTACATATATGTCATAGCCAGTCTCGCTTTTGGGTGACGGAACAAGATGGCACAAGTAGTCGTAGTGCATCTTGAACCATGCCAAAGACCTTCCCACTGCATAGCTTTTCGACAAGAATGGCGCAATCTCGTCAAACGATACCTTGTGCAATAATTCGTACAATGTCATATCTCAAGTTTTTATCGTTATTTGCCGGCAAAGATATTGACGTGCTGACTCAATTATCAATACAGGTTAATTGTTTCTTATAAAAACTCACAAAAACAGAAGTTTTTTCAACCTGTGCTAATAATTGGCACACCTTCATAATACTTTTGCCGCAGACATTAAGAATACAGTTATGGAAAAGTCTACAAAATATGAAAGCGCTGTAAAGGATGCAAAAACGTTGGAATCCGTCATTCCGAAACAACTTGCAGAATACACGACAAGGGCATTAAGTAAACTAAACGAAGCGCTTGGGGGCGATGTCGGCGGATATGTAGCAAACAGACTGCACATGAGCCATGAGGAACTGAGGGAAGCATTGGCCGCCGAGCAAATCGATGGTGTTGCATTGGCCATTTATAATATAGAGAAACGTGGACAGTCGGTAGTCATAGGTGACCAAACGGGTATAGGCAAAGGTCGACAAGCTGCTGCCATGATACGCTATGGACTGTTGTCTGGCTATCTGCCAATATTCTTCACCGACCGATATACCCTGTTCAGCGATATGTACCGCGACTGTAAAGCGCTTGGCATTAAGGAGGCACGACCACTGGTGGTGAATGCTGGTGTGTCGGTTGTCGACTTTGACCATGTGGTTGAGCAGAAAGCGACATGTACGCCCGACGAGATATGGTCTCCCGCAGACGAAGAAGATAACGAAAAGTATGAGGCAGAGCGCATGGCACTCTACCAGAAACAGTATGAGGTGGTGTACAAAGCTCCCAAGAAATCTGTCCTTCAAGATATATTCATAAAAGGTGAACTGCCACAGGATGCCTTCGACTATCTCATGATTACCTACTCCCAACTGAAAGATGCCAAACGAGACATGACACGTCTCAACTTCCTCATGGCATTGTGCGAGCAACATCGTGTGCTGTTCATCTTCGACGAAGCCCACAAAAGCAGCGGAGTGAACGCTGGCAAAGCATCGGTTATCACACAAGGTATAAACATGATTCTTGAGGAAATGCCTCAGACGCAATGCGTGTTTCTTTCTGCCACCTTTGCCAAGCGCCCTGAATGTCTGCTCACCTTCATGAGACGCACGACCCTGAGTGCCTTGGCTACAGAAAACACGCTCAAGGATGCCTTGCACTGTGGTGGAGTGCCCATGCAAGAATATGTTTCGTCTTGTTTGGCTGCCGAAGGACAAATGATCAGGCGCGAGCACTCTGGCGAGGGTTTGCCTACTCCAGTCTATACATATCTTGATGAAGACCTCGACGTACATGGCGAGCAGTTTGACAAGGTGATGTTCTTCTTCCGTGAAATAGTAAAACTCTCTACAATGGTTAGCACAATGGTTAATCATGCCCTTATGTACAAAGTGCTTCTACCCTTCAACTGCTATCCCACAAGAGCACAACTTTTCTATATCAACAAAGTGTTGTTGCTTTCCTTGAAAGCGAAAAAGGTGGCGCAAGCCACCATTGAGAATGTAAGGCAAGGAAGAAGTGTGGTGATTGGCATGAGCGACACGCTTGAGTGTATCGTACAGGACGTGACAGTGAACGAAGACGGATCCGTTCGTGGCGACATATCTGCGTTGTTGTTGCGTTTGTTGGAAAAGACGGTTTGTGGAAGCGGCTCTATCAACAGTGCCAATCGACCTGTTTTTGAAATGGTAGAAGAATTGGAAGAAACGTCATTGAAGGCAGAAGCCAAAGAGATAAGCGACTACTACACAAGTATTAAGCAAGACATAACCGAAGAGGTGTTTCATCTCCCCGTGTCACCTATCGACGTAATACGGCAGCTGATAACTGCCGAGAAGTTTGTTGCGCCCAATGGTGAATACCTAAACATCCGTTTTGAGGAATGTACGGGGCGAGCACACCAACTGGATTATCTCTCACCTGAGGTAGATGATGACTTCATTAACGCTGTTATCAGGTCAAGAAAGAAGCGTCACTCTAACCTCATCTTCAATGATTTCCAAAACAACAAGTTAGACGTTATTCTTATCAATGCCTGCGGAGCTATAGGTGCAAGTGCGCACGCCATTTCCACTGCCGAGGTGCCAGAGGACCAAGTGCGCCAACGCAAGATGCTCATCGTGCAAAACGATCTTGACGTGAATATCGACTTGCAGAAGCGTGGCCGCATCAACCGAACTGGTCAACGTGTCGACCTGCCTCCATTGTATGAGTACATAATTACGGCCATTCCTTCGGAAAAGCGCCTCAACATGATGCTCCGGGCAAAGTTGCGGTCGTTGAGTGCCAACACTGCCGCATGGCAAGATCAAGACCGTGAACAAGCCGACTTCGTGGACATTGATAATAAGTATGGCAATGAGGTGGCAAAAGAGTATGTGTCGGAACACCGGGAACAAGCAGTGGTCCTCGACCTTACACGCAATGTGACAGCAAGCCGACTGCTCGCACGGAGTGCCATGCTAAGTGTGGCGGCACAACAGAGCATCGTAGACGACCTGATATCGGGCTACACGACGCTTGAGGCTGAGCTTCGCCGAATAAACCAGTGGGACCTGGAACGTGAATTTCGTGACTTCGAGGCCGACTTTGTCAGGGAAGAACTTTTCACTACAGCCAAGGCGAAGACAAGGCTTGGAGGGTGCTCCTATCTTACAACCTATAAATGCAGGCAAAAAACGTTTCCGTATAGTTATGAGACAGTGACTGAACTTTGCCAGAAAGCTAAGGCGGTTTACGGAAATCCATATAAGGAGAACCCAGTCTTACAGCAACAGGTGAAAGATTATTATGCACACCGCAACAAAGAGGTTAACCGTCGCTTTAAGGCACGCAGCCAAATGCTGCATGACGGAGCAAAACGCATATTGACAACATATTGTGGTGATGAGGAGTTGGCAGACACATGGTTGCAAAAAGCATGCACACCTGTTGACAAATGGAGCTCAACAGAATTTGAAGATGTGAACGAGCAGAAGCGTGCAAAGCGAATCATGCAGAAACTGGTTTCATTCTCTAACGAGTATAACCATCTGCTTGACGCAAAGAAGCAAGAGATGAAAAAATACGCAGAAGAAAGGAGAAGACTTGTCAAGGTCTTGTCAAAAGCGGAAATAGGAAACGGATACGTCATCACTGAGAATGTGGAGGGCGAGGTAATGCCACAAGATAAAATTATAAGTGTATTGATAGACATACGATTTGGTAAAGATGAGCAATCCAGATTCCTTCCCAGTAAAGTGGAGTTCGTGTTTGCATTGACGGCTGTACACACGGAAATTCGCATCAATTTGGTTCATAATAGTAGTTGGAGTAATTACGATCGTCTTTGTGATATTTTTTATTCAAGAACTTGGCAGCCGAGCGCAAGCGTTTGGAACAAGGACATTGCGCTCTACAACAACAAGATTGTGGAGCGCAAGATTATCACCGGCAACATTCTTGGAGCATACGTCCATCCTGCCATCGCTGAACTGAAGCCTCGCTTCATATCCTTCTCGCTGAAGGAAAAGAAAGGTGGCAAGGCTCAAACACAGATCGGATTACTCTTGCCTATGGACGAGTCGAAGATAAGAAAAGCGTTAAACACGGTTTCTATTCCTCTGCACGAAGGTTTCAAATATGCCACTAATACCAACACAAATTACACGATAGCAGGCTTGGGAGTGAACTTCTCGCTAATGCCTTACAATGGTCCGATGTATGTAGTAAGCGTGAACGACAAACACTCCAAGGAGTTTGAAAAGGACAAGCGTTTTGACGGCATACGTACTCTGTTCTTTGGCACTCCTATAAGTTCGATATACGACAAGGCAAAGGAAGACAAAGAACAGCCAGACAAGAAAAAACGCAAGACGCTTATGCACTATCAGACTGAACAGTTGCCTTTCGAGTCGGAACCATTGCAGACCATCATACAAACGCTTGCCCAGATGGATGCTGTGATTGTCGTGTCTCGCGACCAGATAACTTACGGCGATGTGAAGGAATTCGAGTCGCGCTCCGAACGCGACGACAACGAGCCTTGGGAAGTTCTTGACTGGAAGAATGCGGACGAAATTCCCATGCCTCCAATAAGGCAGAGCCTCATGTTGCGTATATCTGCCCCTGTAGTCATGGGAGAACAGAAGGGCAAACCTGTGTTCAGACATTCCGAGCGCTATTGTCTTGCGCAAGAAACAATGGCCCTCGAAGGGTTGCCCCTGCCTCATATACAGCGCAGCACAATAGATGCCCTGCGACGATGCTACATGAAATGGAAAGAATATTACCGCCTTTCCATAACAAGAGTTAGTCTACAGCAAGAGGTGCAACCCTCGCTCGCAGAACAGCGTGAGGTTTGCCGTGATTTGCAGCGTGTGATAGGGAACAAGGCATCTTCCGTAGAGCTTGCCCCAAATGTCAAGACTCTGCTACAATACATTCTCGACAGCGAGTATTTGGACACCAACGGACTGTACTATGCCAAGTTCGAAGACGAGATGATGTTCATGTCGCCTGAAAAGTCTGTGGCCCAAGCATTTCTTGATGCCTTGCCTTGCTCGGCTACACTGGATGGCATAAGGAAATGTATAGAAGACTATCTTGAAGACAAAACCGACATTATTAATTCACCAGACAAGTGGTAATATGAGCTATATAGGTATTATAGGTGCAAAAAGACTTGATGATAGCAATGCTTCGTTAGGTCTTATCGAAGCACAAAAGAAGGCAGTCCAACTGCTTCGCTGCAGCACGGATATGCACATGATAAAACAGCAGACGGGTTGGGAAATGGGTGTAGATGGCAAATGGCGCTATGAAGTGGCAGACCCTTTCCACAATACAATCGAAATAGAAGACCATCTGAAACGCCATTTTGGCGAACCTATCAACATACGTTTGTGCATGCACGACGTCACGTTGCTTACGGCCTATCCTGCTTTCGGAAGGCTACGTCTGTTTGCAAAATACACTCCCATGCATAAGTATATAGGATATTTTTCCCCTGACAACTATGGCATGTTGGTTTGTATGGGTACAGCCAATTCACCTTTCCAATGTCAGACCGAAGGTGTGTTGCTGCATGAAGTTCAGCATCTTATACAAGAGGAAGAGGATTTTGCCCGTGGTGGAAACCTATCACAAGGCAGAAGACGATATTTAAGACAGGCTGGCGAGGTGGAAGCACGAAACGTGTGCATTAGGCACTCGATGAGTCCTGAACATCGCCGCTCGTCGTTGCGGACAGACACGCAGGATGTGCCAGACGCAGAACAGATAATAGAGTTTTGGTAGTAATTACTGATTTTTTGTGGGGGAGCTTAAAATTATGAAGGTATGACAATAGCAGAATGTTTAAGAAGCATATCTTTCAATGAGATTGAAGAAATCTTATGGGATGCTTATGGAATGGGGGATAACTTTACCCCATTCCTTAAAATGACTTATGACCGAGTTTGCCATCAGACTGGTATTTCTAGGCATACTCACGTGATAGTCCAGAAAGTTGACGGTTCTTTGGACACTTTGGGAGTGAAGATTATCATGCCTGAAGAATTCCAAAATGACTCTTTGGAAAACATAGGAAAATACAGTGTTATAATAAGGACCAAAGAGGAACAATCTGACATGTCCAATATAGCTGCTGGCATATTAGAGGCCATTATTAGGCCAAATCTTCAAAAAGTGTTCGAACTATTTCATAGTTTTGACATTAGGCAGAAGACTAAAGTTTACAAGCTGGCAACTTTTGTAAATGACCACCTTACAGAATTTTTATTGCCAAAGGGGTGTGTTCCTGCAGAATGCTCAGAAAAAGGTCTTTATAAAATGATTAGGAAGGAACATTGTCGGTACATTGCACTTCTGAAGCTATACTTATTTAATAAAGTTCACTACATCTATGTACGATATAAACAAATATGTAAGACCAAATTCTTAATCAGAAAACTTTGCCACAACAACTGTCAAGTATTGAATGAAAAGGATTTTAAATGGTTATATAACAAATCATACATATCCGAAAAAGAGTATGTCAGCTTTGCTTTTGACAAAATCAAGAGAGTGGATTACATCAAAGAATTGATAGAGATGTTCAAACTCCCTATTTCGGGTTGGAATGGTTCCTTAATCCTTACCAGAACTTCTTCCAAACATCCGTTGTCTGCCGATGAAAAGAATAAGTTAAAAGAAATCATTCTCGAACTTGGTGGAAATGGCGATATGTGGTATCAATCGTATGATGAGAATTTAGACGAAGAACTGTATTTACTGATTGTGAAATGGTTTGATAAGAAATGAGCCCGGTCATAGATAGACCAAGCTCATTTCTTATTTTCGAAGGTCATCGAACTGTGAAACATTATAATATTCTGTAAAGACACCACCCTTGCTTTTGTTTCCACAAGAATGAGCATGCCCGAAGACATGGAAATGGGGACGATACTGATATACTTCCATCAATAAAGGAATACTTCCCCTACCATCATCAAGGATTCCATCTGGCGGAATATGGGTAATCAGAAAATCTATATTGGTAGCAAGGTGGACGTTTAAGCTCTTATTCTGCAAACTCCTCATAGAGATATTGCCAAACTTAATTCCATCAAACTCGTATGTGGAGTCATGAAGGAAAACAACCTTTTTAGGTAAAAGTGACTCTGCAATCTCTGGAGTGTCCTCCAAGAACAATTCATGATTACCTGCGACAAAAAGATAAAGTCTGGCAGGATGACTCAACAACCAAAAGAAAAAGTCATCGAAGCCATTCTTGCCGAAGCCAGAAACAACATCGCCAGCACAAAGCAGAATGTCTGCAGACTCTGGAATATAAAGCCGCCTGTGCATCCCATGAGTGTCTGAGAAGGCAAATATCCTATGTCCCTTATAATTGAATAGCATAATCC
>ERZ1034755.776-NODE-776-length-10208-cov-6.531469_pt1 | contig 10208 bp, 7 predicted proteins | sample MGYA00520596_ERZ1034755 | MGnify/ENA primary metagenome ERZ1034755 (study PRJEB33766, sample SAMN09781701) | gut metagenome | biome: gut microbiome | host: Homo sapiens | place: Madagascar | study: EMG produced TPA metagenomics assembly of the PRJNA485056 data set... | reverse complement strand
CTACTGTACTCACATAGTATCCTTCTGCCCAGAAATGTCTATTTCCATATTTATACTTTAAGTTTGCGTGCTTGTCATATATCATTAGTGCACTTTTTCCTTTTAAATATCCCATAAACTGTGATATACTATATTTCGGTGGGATACTTACCAACATATGGATATGATCTGGCATTAAGTGTCCTTCTATTATTTCCACACCTTTGTATTTACACAATGTTTTGATGATATCTCTGATATCTTCTTTGTACTGATTGTATATTACTTTTCTTCTGTATTTTGGTGTGAATACAATATGATATTTATACATCCATTTTGTATGTGCCATAGAATTTGTTTGATTTGCCATTAAAATCACCTTTCCTTTCGTTAAATAGTAGCCTGAACAACTCTATTTTAGCGGAAAGGTGATTTTTTTGTATAACAAATTTGTTGCACCACCCGCATAGCAGGTGGTTTATTGTTTCGCACATCTCCATTTCTCCGTTGGGAGAAACTCCGATGTACTCAACAGGCTAAAGCCATAGTAAAAACGCACAGACTGTCTCTCATCGAAACAATCTGTGCGTCTCTTTTCTGATCTGCAAACGCTGCTTTCCATATGTTATCCATATCTCATGCATTCATTTACAGATATATTATTTTGTTTTTACACCAGCTTACTTGACCTGTGCATCCGAAACACTGACCTTATGATCATACCATTTTCCTTTTGTGCCGATCAGTGCAAGATCAAACTCCTGATCTAATGCTTCTACCGGAACGTCAAAAGCATAAACTTCCTCTTTGGAACCATCAGAGTATGTAACTTCTTCTGTTGTTGGCTGGATCAGTTTTGCTCCATCCTTCTGTGCATCTTCTGCAGTTCCTAAGAAAAGATTTACAATGTTCTGGGATGGCATCACGATGTGAAGTGTCATTTTGCCATCCTTTACCGTAAGTGTTCCACGTCCGTCATACACTTCGTTCACATGAAACATGCCGCTGTCAGTGTCGAATTTTGCAGAATATGTTCCGTCTGCAAGAGCTTCACTCTTGCTTGCGGAAGAAAGCATAGCAGAACCGAGGGATTCGATGGCTGCTTTTGTATGGGCTGCATAAATCTGCTGGATAGCATCGATTCCGCCAAGTCCTGCGATCTGGCAGTCAACACTTTCAAAGTTTCCGCTTGCAACAAACTGGCTCTTCCAGGAATCATCATCATCGCCAGCCATATCGTTATTGGCGTGATCTCCGGCTACGACCATTAAAGGACGAAGGATCACTTTTGTGTATCCTGCTTCTTTTACTGCTGCGATCACGTTCTCACATGCTGTCTCTTCCGGCTCACCTTCTACTGTTCCGATGAATACGTTGTCATAACCTAATTTTTCCATCTGGGCAGCCATCTGGCTGTAGCTTACTTTTGCAGTATGGGAAGTACCATGTCCCATGAATACAAATGCTGTACCATCTTCTTTTGCTGCCTCTAAGGAATCAAAACCTGCTGTCTTTACTGCCTCTGCTGTGATAGCTTCTGCAACGGCTGCTTTATCTTCATTGACAACAGTTGCATCACTTCCAACTTCGCCAAGTAACGGTTCAGCGATTGTAACTGTCTCAAATTTATCTTTGTATCCATCTAATGCATCTACGAGTTCATCATACTCTGCACCATGCATCAAATGAGTTGGCTGTACTACGAGATTTTTTACACCATTTTCTACTGCTCTGTCGAGTGCCTGTTCTACATTGTCAATTTTTTCACCGTCTCTTGCCTGTACATGGTTGATGATAATCTGTGCTGTGAAAGCTCTTCTTACAGACCAGTCCGGATTTGCTTCCTGCAGTGCTTTTTCCACACCACCGATATCCTCTGCCCTGCTGTCGTTGAAGGATGTACCAAAACTTACCACTAAAAGCTCGTTCTCTCCGATTCCGTCCTCATTCAAAGGATCATCCTTGGATGCATCTCCTGTATCTCTTCCGAAATAATCCGGGTCAGCATTTTCTCCCTCAACAAGTTCCTTCTGTGCATCTGTCAGCTTGTCCCATGCTGCTTTTGCTGCTGCACACTGCTCATCTGTGTTCTCATTTCTTGTCTGCACATAGATGGCATCGATGAGTGCTGCAACTTCGTCTGCTGCGGCCTGATCATCGACCTCTTCACTCTCTGTCTCAGCAGCTGTTTCTGTCTGTGTCTGTGTTGTCTCTTTCTTGCTTCCGCATCCTGTAAAAAGGGCTGCTGTCATTGTAAACGCAAGAACAAGTGCAAGTGTTTTTTTCTTCATTTTTTTCTCCTCTTTGTGATTTACTTCTGCTTCATAGAGATCTGTACACAAAGAAAAATTTATTGCTATATTATCAAAAAAGCAATAAAAAACTCCGGTCAGATGTCCTGAACGGAGTAAAAAGTCAATGAAAATCAGGCTTTTTGTCAGAAAGCCCTCTAAACAGTACGACCAATTACTCGTGATCTGGGAATTCATTTCCCTGTACCAGACGATTGGCAGGTTTCCTGGCTGAAAGATCCTCATACAGATTCTGCCTTCCCAGTGCCATGCACCAGTGGCTTTCCATGCGGAAAAAGAATCTGCACTCCCTTATCACAGTGACGAGATCGTACAGGAATCACACCTGTTTCCCTTTTAACCAGTCTGGTCTTAACAAAACCGGCTGGCACCAACTGTCTTCTCTATGAAACTGTCTTTTTTTTACGCTTCCATACCGCATGAATGATATAGCGGTCTAAAGCCTTATCCATGTTAGCACACCCATGTTTTTTTTGCAATCTCAAATGTGTTTTTCTGTTCTTTCCAAAAACCATTTCACAAACTTTGGATCTGACGGATAATACAGATGTGGAAAGCCCCAGAAATGATCGTCCGATGCATGAATGCACTTCCAGCTTCTTGCGGTCACCGGTTTTGTTGCAATGCAATCCTCTCCATTCGCTGTGCTGTCGAAATAGTGGAACTCATGCGCCTTTATTTTTTCCGGTTCCGGTCTTTCCGCTGTTCCCTTCTCCGTGAGTCCTTGCGGCAGCTGTACCTCCACATAGCCAAACCGTACCAGTTTTCCCATGTACTGACACTCTGCCGGGATCACGCCTGCCATTTGATAAGTTGTTCCCTCCCTGTCCGTGAGCGTGTCATGCAGATACATAAATCCCCCACATTCTGCCAGGGAAGGTAACTGCTGTTCCAGAGCTTCTTTGATGGATTTCCGCATGCTCTCATTTTCTTCAAGCTGCTTAGCGTATAATTCCGGATAACCGCCGCCTAACAGTAAGCCATGAATGTTTTCCGGAAGCTTCTCATCATGCAGCGGTGAAAAAAATACCAGCTCTGCTCCATAGTGTTCCAGCATTCTCAGGTTGTCACGGTAATAAAAACAGAATGCTTCGTCTTTCGCCACTGCAATGCGGGGCGGTATTATATTTGTACCGGAGTTTTTTGTATCATATAATTTATTCTTTCCACGGAAAATTGCTCGGGAAAAAATTGTAACTTTCCCAGAATACGCTTTTTCTTCTAAATCTTCTTTTTCTTCCAGCTTTACTTCTTCTGTTACAGTTTCTCCTTTTTCCCACAAAGCACTTTCTGCGATCCCGATCATCGCATCAACATCAACATATTTTTCCAGCAATTGTCCGGCTTTTTCCAACTGAAAATTCAGTTCCTCCATTTCTTCCGGCAGGATCAATCCAAGATGTCTGGAACCTAATGTCAACTCTTTTTCATTTGGAATACATCCCAATGCTTTTATCGAAAGTTCTTCTTCGATCAATGGTGCAATGGTATCAAAAAACATTTTACTTGTCCGGTTTAGGATCACACCTTTGATCAGCTTCTTCTCATCATATTGTAAGAATCCTGCAATAAGCGGAATCACAGATTTTCCCATGCCACGCGCATCCACTACCAGAATAATCGGGACATCCAGTGTCTTAGCCAGATGGTAAGAAGAACCTTCCTCCATGATACCGCCAAGTCCATCGTAAAGTCCCATAACACCTTCTAACACTGCGATATCATGCCCCGGCAGTTCCATCTCATATAACGCCTGTATCTGTGATACATCTGAAAAAAATGTATCCAGATTTTTGGATGGAATTTTTAACACCTGTTCATGAAACATCGGATCAATATAATCCGGTCCACACTTAAAGGACACCGGATGTTTTTTCCTGCATAATAACTGTTTTAAAAAAGCACATGTGACGGTTGTCTTTCCACTGCCGCTTTTTACCGCAGCGATCATAACTTTAGGTATTTTCAATCCCATTTAAGATACCTCCCCGGTAAAATCAAAAGAGCAGATGTAGATTGGATTTTCGCCCTGCATCAGATGATAACCGCCGACTGTTTTCGCACGGGATACCTGCACCTGGATGATCTCGAGATCCGTGATACGGCTGTCTGTTTCCAGCAATGTCAGTTCACGGATCGTCTCTAAACTGATGCAATTGATCACAATCCTCATTGCATGATTTTTTTCATACAAAACATCCATGATTTCTTTTAATCTGCCACTGCTTCCACCGATGAACGCATGTGTCGGATGCTCACTCCGTTCTTCTGTCTTAAGACAGTCCGGTGCCTCACTGGCGATTACCTGAATGTTCGGCAGAGCGAATTTCTCGATATTTTTCTGGATCAGTTCCAGTGCAAGAGGCTTTTTTTCTATCGCAAAAACCTGAATCTGCCCACTTCTTTTTGCGATTTCCACCGCGACAGAACCTGTTCCGCTTCCGATATCATAACAGACGGAATCCTCTTTTAAATGCAATTTGCAGATAGACAACGCTCTTATCTCTTCTTTTGTCATCGGAACTTTATCCCGCAAAAATTCCTTATCCCGCATCCCACAGGTAACTGTCTTTTTTTCCACATTTGGATTTAAGATGAGACAAATATATAATCCATTTTCTTCCACATGCTCACATGCTTCCGGTGTTAATGCCAAAACTTTCTCCTGCGGATAGGACAGCTGGAAACCTGCAAGTACCTTACAGTTCTGCAAATGATATTTCTGTAACAGTCTGCCGAGTTTTTGCACATCCTCTTTTCCGGACATCAGCAAAAATGTTTTCGCAGAAAAACGAATGGTCTCTGTCAGATTTCCGATCCACTCTGTCTCCGCTCCGTGTCCATGGATACTTAAAACTGCCGCATCCTGATAACTGTACCCGGTCAATGCTGCCAGATAAGATACCGATGAAATTCCGGGATAGATGCGCACACTGCTGTCACTTCTGCTTCTCAGTGTTTCATATAGTTTTCCGCATCCGCTGTAAAAACCGGTATCACCTGAAAAAAGAATGACCACTTTTACCCCGCAGCCGGATAACCTGTCCAGCTCCGGAACGATATCCGCTGCAAGATAATAGGGATAACGGACTGCCTGCTCATTTTTTGTTGTCCTTAGCAGCCGTTTTGCTCCAAAAATGTAGTCTGCTTCCCGGATTTTTTCTGCTGCTTCCATCGTGAGCGTCTGCGCATTTCCCATACCGATTCCGATCAGGAAAATCTGATTTTTTATTGTTTTTCCTGTGATTTCTGAAATTTTTCTGCACACCTGTGCAAAAGAATCCCCACTGTTTTGTTTTTCCGGATTGCCGATCACACAGGCAGTGATTCCTTCCGCCTCGGCTGCTTTTATTTTTTCCAGAAATCCCCCGGTTCTGCCACTCTCCTTTGTGACCAGGTACCTTATATGAAACTGTCTGATCAGTGCACGGTTCATTTCCAATGAAAAAGGTCCCTGCATCGCAATAATCTGTTTTCCACAGACGCCGTTCTGCTCGCAGAGAGATATGCTCTCCAATCCCGGCAATACACGGACAAACAGGCGGTCTTTTAATGCTTCATTCTGACTGTATGTGGCAAGATCTTTGCTCCCGGTTGTGAGCAGGATGTTTCCATCTGTGGAGTTTAAGAAGTCTGCACATTCTGTGGCGTCACTGCACAGGATCACATCTGAGTGATTTTCCTGTATTGTATCCTTATTTAATGCAATATCCGAAGTCTCCCTCTGCAGCCGGATATATGAAATCTCCGTATTTTTCAGGCTTTCCCTGATGTTTTCCGAAACTGCCGTTGCAAACGGATGCGTTGCATCCACCACCGCTGCCACCTCGCTCTGTGCGATGAACTTCTGCATTTTCTCCAAATCCATCCTGCCTTTATGAACCGTAACTCCTTCCATCTCCGGCATGACGATCTCACCATATTCTGTTGCCACGGAAACAATACAGTGGATTCCATTTTCAGACAATGTCTGTGCTAACATGCGTCCTTCTGTTGTTCCTGAAAAAATTAGAATTCTGTTCATGAATTTATTTCTCCTGCTCATACTCCATACTATTATATCGTGATTTCATCACTCAATCACTTCGCCGTTCGTCAAATACAAATAAATTTGTATTTTCCTCGCTTGCACTCATTACATCATACTTTAAACCGCCGGATCCGGCAGCACATACCCTCTTGGTGTGACAAGTTTCCCACCTATGATTTTTGTTCTGGAATTTCCTATAAATACCGTTGTAAACATATTCACCTGACGCTCCCGCAATTCTGCGAGTGTGCAGACTTCACAGGCTGTGTTTTCTCTTCCGATGTTTTCCACATAGCCACAGGCTCTCTCCGGCTCCACTCCGTTTTTTTGTAAAATGTCACAGGCCTTCTTAAGATAATCTGCCCTGTGGTGGCTGGATGGATTATAGATTGCCATGCAGAAATCCCCCATCGCCGCTGCCGCAAGCCTTTTTTCGATAAGCTCCCACGGTGTCATAAGATCACTTAAGCTGATGACGCAGTAATCGTGATTGAGTGGCGCTCCAAGCGCCGCTGCCCCACTGTTTGCCGCTGTGATCCCCGGGATCACCTCAAGTTCACATCCCGGATGCGCTTCCGACATCTCATAGAGCAGGGATGCCATTCCATACACACCTGCATCCCCACTGCATACCATCGCAACCGTTTTTCCTTTTTCTGCTTCCTCAAAACACATCTCACAGCGTCTGACTTCCTGTTTCATCGGTGTGGATAAAAATTCTTTTTCCCGATATTTACCGCCTAATAATTTTAAATACACCGGATATCCGACGATCACATCGCTGCCGCACAATGCATGATCTGCCTGTGGAGTCATCATTTCCCCGGTTCCAGGTCCCATTCCCACGATATAAATTTTACTGCTCATCGATCCTGTACTCCTTTGCCAGCTCTCTTTCCAATTTCCAGTCGTATTTTACAATTGCGATCGTCATGCCGTTTTCCGCCTGCTTCCGCAAAATGAAAGTTCCTTCTTCGTTTGCCGCTTTCATTGCAGCCCGCTCGCAGACATTGTCCACGCCTGTCTTTTCTTTCACAAAGGAGGACTCCTGAAAGTCTCCCTTTACCTGTTTTAACTCCTCCGCGGAATAGGTTAAAAACGGAATCCGGTTTGCCATGCACCACCTCAGCAGGCCTTCCTCCTCTTTTTTCAGATCAATGGAAGCTGCTGCGCGCACAAGTCTTTTTTCAATGCCTGCATGATCCAGCCACTTTTGTATAAATGCATCCAGTTCTTCAAAGCTTTTTCCCCTGCGGCAGCCGATTCCTAAAATATATTCTCTCGGCTGCAATCCGAGTACTCCCTGCTCTAAGTCTGTTTTCTCTGATGAGATCACAATATCCGGCGTTTTTCCATCCAGTATTTTGGCTGAGACTTTTGCGATCCCCTCCCGGTTATAAATGGAAAGACCACATTTTTTTGCAAACAGATCCACAGAAAACGTATGATTCACATCAGTTGCTGTTGTGATGACCGGAATCCCGCCGATCTGCCCTGCAATCTGTTCTGCGAGCTCATTTGCACCTCCCATATGCCCGGAAAGCAGCGGGATCACAAAAGTCCCTGCCTCGTCTGCCACAACCACCGGGCTGTCACTTAGCTTATCCGACACAAATGGTGCGATCATGCGCACTGCAATGCCACAGGCTCCAATTACAACAATGGCATTTTTCTCTGCAAACTGCTGTCTTGTCCAGTCAGATAGCGATAATCCAAGTTTTTTTGCTTCTTCCGTTTTCGTGCCCACAAAAGCCTGTCTGATTTTTTCTGCAAGTTTTGTTCCGTTCTCTGTAAACGTAATGATACTGATATTCATTCTTTTTCCCTTGATTTTTTTATCTTACGAAATTCCGTCTCAAAATCCGGCGCATACAGTCTGGATTTCCCATAATTCTGATGTGCCACAATATCTCCCACGATGATCAGCGCTGTTTTGGTAATGTCATGCGCTTTTGCCGTCTCTTCTAACTGTTCCACCGTGCACAGATACGCTTCTTCCTCCGGCCAGGTCGCCTTGTATACAATCGCCGCCGGTGTGTCTTTCCCATACCCGCCTGCGATCAGCCGTCTGCCCAGTTCTCCCAACATTCCTGTACTTAAATAGATTGCCATGGAAGCATGATGTGCTGCAAAACTCTCAATGCTCTCTCTCTCCGGCACTTTGGTTCTGCCTTCCATGCGGGTAATGATCAATGACTGGGACACTTCCGGTAAAGTATATTCCAGATTTAACAAAGCTGCCGCTCCAAAACAGGCACTTACTCCCGGACAGCTTTCATACAAAATACCTTTTTCATCCAGCAGATCCATCTGTTCCCGCACTGCTCCGTAAATGCTCGGTTCCCCAGTGTGAAGCCGCACTGTCGTAAGCTTTTGTTTTTCTGCCTCTTCCATGACAGCGAGTACCTCTTCTAAGGTCATGTATGCACTGTTATGTATCTCACACTCTTTTTTGCAATAAGATAAAAGTTCCGGATTCACAAGCGACCCCGCATAAATTACCACATCCGCCTTTTCTAACAGACGCATTCCACGTACCGTGATAAGATCTGCCGCTCCAGGTCCTGCTCCCACAAAATAAACCATTGTTTTGTTTCCTTTCCTATATAAATTCAATTTAGGTTTCCATGCGTTTCGCAATTACCCATAAATCACATCAATTCTGCTAAAAATTCCGTTGCCCCCACAGACTTTGCCAGCTCTCCAAATTCATTGGAGTAAAGGATAACCTCGATCTGCATTTTTCCTGCCGCCCGTTTGTTCAGATAAAACATGATTTTTGACAGTAGATCCTGCATCACAGCATCTTTTTTCCCACAGGCATCCAGTTTCCTGACTGCTTCTTCCGTGGTGACACATTGCAGGATTTCCTCTAAAACCGGATAAGGCACCTGATTTCTCACAGAAGCTGCGGCAAGCACTTCCATACGGCAGTCTCCCTCTCTGGAATGTGTGTTCATGATTCCTCCTGCCACTTTCACAAGCTTGCCGATATGTCCTGTGAGCAGCATTTTTTCAAATCCAGTGGTGATCGCCATATCAATGGTGTCTCCGATAAAATTACTGCACTTTACGCTCCGGTCAAGGTCGTAACCATATGTTTTTTTCATGTAATCCAACCCGTAATTACCGGGCGAAACAGCAACGATCCCATAACCTTCTGCCTTTTTCTGGTTCAATTCCACTTTGATCGTATCAAGAAGCGCCTGACTGCTCATCGGTTCTACGATCCCGGAAGTTCCCAAAATGGAAATTCCCCCGACGATTCCAAGCCTCGGATTGAAGGTCTGCTCCGCCAAACGTTCTCCGTCGGGCACCGAGATCGTGATATGAAGTTCTCCGGAAAAATCTGCCAATGCGCATACCTCCTGCACTTCTTTTTCGATCATTTCCCGTGGCACATGATTAATGGCTGCATTTCCGACCTGCTGATCTAATCCGGGCTTTGTCACTCTGCCAACACCCTCGCCACCGTCAATGCAAATAACTGCCCGTTTCTCCTGCATCGCTTCCACATGAATGCCTGAAAGTTGTCTGTTATTCTGCCCCGGTATTTTTTTCTCCCGGTCTGCAAAACGCACCGTGGAAAAAATGAGTGTCCCGGATGTAATATCGGGATCATCTCCACCATCTTTTCGTACTGCGCAGGTAACTTCTGTTTCACTTCTTGTAGTTTCAAGTATCTCTGTTTGAAACAGAATCCCTTTCGGTGTCTGTATTGTTATATTTTGTTTTAACTTTCCTGTCAGAAGCATATATGCTGCTGCTTTCGAGGCAGCCGCCGCACAGCTTCCTGTTGTAAATCCATATCGCATCATTCATCCACTCTTGCATGATTTTCTTATGGTCTGCACGGCAACTCCTCAGACCAGTGAATTAATTAATTA
>ERZ1034755.775-NODE-775-length-10218-cov-8.828397_pt1 | contig 10218 bp, 4 predicted proteins | sample MGYA00520596_ERZ1034755 | MGnify/ENA primary metagenome ERZ1034755 (study PRJEB33766, sample SAMN09781701) | gut metagenome | biome: gut microbiome | host: Homo sapiens | place: Madagascar | study: EMG produced TPA metagenomics assembly of the PRJNA485056 data set... | reverse complement strand
GTGTTATAAGTCTCATTAATCGATATTTGTGATTCAGAGTTAACATAGTTATTGTATTGAAATAAACTGTTTTGTGATTATCAAAATAAATAGTTGCCATTAATGATGAAAATTTATTTGAATATTCTTCGACAATTTCATCATATTTTTTGCATAGTTTTTCCACAGTTTTTGTTGTTAGTTCATACAACAATAAATCTTTGTTAACACGAACTGTAATACTTGATTCATACGAGTATTGAAATTTTATAAAAAAATCTGAAAATAATTCATCCGGGTTATAACACGGTTCTAATACGCATGGAGAAATATTTTTACACTTGACACGATCCATGTCATGATATTTTTCCAAATAATCATTAAAATCATGTACAAGCATGTCTTCATGATACAATGTATTATCGAGATTATACGAGTTAAAATTATAAATATAATTATCATTACAACGAATTTTAACATATGTATTGATATGACATCTTAACAACAGTTTAGATTCTTCATCGTCTTTGTTTTCAACTAGTGATGGCATAGGGTCATCTTTAGTGTAAACAATATCGAGAAATTTATGTAGTTGCTTATCTTTAGTTGTTGTAATAATTTCATCTGTATTTATTACAAGGTAATACAATACATTATTATTAGAATAATTGCAAGCATACATTTTTAAGAAATGTAAAATCGCGGTGATTAACTATTGTAAAAAAATGAATTTTAACAATAATGTGTCTATCTCCGTTAAAAACTCAATTTACAAACCTATGCAATTTCACTGGTGTTAAATTTGCGGTTCTTAAAATTACTGTTAAAACATAAATATTCAATCTCTGTGTAAAGTAAAATGTTGATGTTTTAAAACATAAGTTTATTAATTATTCTTCAGGACTTTGTTCATCGATTTGTTCATTGGCAGAGTCATTGTCACTGTCACAACAACTTATACGATCATTGTCAGACTCTGGATCTTGATTATTATTAGACTCTGTATCTGCAGATTCAGTGATATTAATATCAAACTCGATTGGAGCAATGTAAAATCCAAATTCACATGTTTCTGAAATCATGAAACAGAAGTGTACAGGATTTGATTCGTCGATAATGTCAATCTCTGGGTTACCAAAAAATTTACATGGTTTAGACAAATATTCTGCCATTTTTTTCAGCGATATACACATCTTTGTTTTTGCATGTTTTTCATCAAGATTACATGAACAAGTATACTTGCTTAATCCAATATCACCTTCTGTTAAAATATCAATTTGATTACCAGATATTACTATACCAAATTTGCTATATATTTTTGCATAATTTGAACAATATGATTGTAAATCGATGTCAGTAGATGTTAAAGTTATTTTATTCTTGTCATTGACAAAGTCTTCTACTTCCAAAACTTCTTCTTCGAGAGTGTATTGATGACATTCAAAAACATGTTGTTTTGGATTTGTATCACTAGTAGACAACATAATAATGACTTTGTCTTCAGTAAATTTCATTGTCATTATATCAGCATTTTTTTCACAATTAATAACTGACATTAATGCTTTTGTACTAACACCAATGTCTAGTGTTTTGTTGATGTCATATGTTTCAAAAAAATCTTTTACAATATAAACTTCATAAAATGAGATTCTAGAAGGATCAATGTTCTGAATATAAAATTTCTCTTCGTCCATTCGAAATACACACATATCATTGATACTAATCGAATCAATGATCTTGATAAAAATCTGAGCATTGTCTCCACGAATGGTAAACATATTTAATTTTACTTTGGTAGTCAAGGATATAATAAAGTAAATAAACCATAAAAACGAATTTATTCTAGACGCTTCAACTCACGTTCTAAATACCATTTCGCCTTTAGTAAGTCTTCCTTCTTCTGACCCTTGTAATTACATCTGGCAACATATTTAATAACATTACCGAGATTAAAATTAAGATCCATAGACTCGATTAAATCAATGGGTTCGACATTGCCTTGATGATAATGTGAAGACAATGATTCAATAGTTTTGTCTTCTGTAGTCTTAGACTCAATTTCAACATTATCATTGTTTTCATTTTTATCAACATTTGTTTCTGTCGTGTTGGACTTTGGTTTAGAACAAGTTAATAGCTCAGCACCCTTTGCTAACATGTTTTTAGGAGCACAATCATTGGATATATATTCACTCGAATATCTAGACCCAACATTGTAAATTTTAGAATTAAATGCAGATGTAGTATTCTCATCAAATCCACGAACCATTGGATTAACATATGAAGCTCGTGTAGCAAATTTATTCATCAGATTGTCCATTGATGTATTGTAAGCTGTTTCTAAACTACTAAACTTGTTTGAACTTGAGTCAGACGATATTGATGAATCATTCTCACACATCAGTGATTCATTCGTTGTAATATTTGACTGAAACTGGTCTGCAATTGCTGAATTATCATAGAATTCATCGGGGTTGTAAACTAGAGGATTTGACTCGTTAGTTGACTTAGTTTTAACTAGTTCATTGATCATTTTTTTACAAGTTTCAAGAGCAGTTGATGAATTTGAATCGGAGTCTAAGTCTTCTGATTTTTCATCACTGGTGTTAGAATCATTTTCAAGATCTTTATTAAAACGTTTGTCACAAGTTCTTGACTGACTAAACTTGGTTGTAAGGTCTATATAAAGTCCTGTAACTTCTGGTGTTTCATGTGAAGTAGAAGACTCAGATTCAATAGATTTTATATCTGTAAATTTAGATTCAGAAGTCAATGAAGCAGGTGTTGGACTTGTACTTGCTTCATTATTGTTATTGTTTTTAATCTCGATTTTATCTTTGTTCTCAAGTTTGTCACAGAACGTAGTTGGAGCATCAATTGAAGCATAATTCATGTCACCCATTATAGTAAGAATACACATTAATGTTTTTAAATAAATTCAAAAAAATAAATTGAAGATCAGTTATAGTTAAATAATGACAATAAAAATAAAACGGTTTAAAATGTCAAACATGGATCCATACAGTATGATCTTCATTGTTGCAAAGCGGAACTCTGGTAAAACAATTTTGGTCAAAGATATCTTGTATCATCTTGGTAAGCGATATCCTATAGCTATGGTAATTAGTCCAACAGAACAGTTGAATCGAAATTTTGGAAATAATGTTCCACCATTGTTTGTACACTACAAATATTCTGATGAACTGTTAGGAAAATTATTAGAACGTCAACAATTCGTTGTAAAGCGTTATAACGATGATCCAAGTATAAACCCAAACTGTGTGCTTGTATTAGACGATTGTTTAGGATCATTGTCAGAAATGCGTAAAGACGATAATTACAGAACAATTTTTGTTAATGGAAGGCATTACAAATTAGATGTAATTATTACAAGTCAGTATGTGCTTGCATTAACGCCGTTACAACGTGGTAATTTAGATTATATTTTTCTATTGTTGGACAATAATCAATCAAATATTAAAAAATATTATGAGCAGTTCGGAGGTGTGTTTGACAATTTTAATCAATTTAAAAAAATTTATCAGAAGTTGACAGAGAACTATGGTTGCATGGTTATCAATAACAAAATACGTAGTTCTAGGATTGAAGACTGTGTGTTTTATTACAAAGTAAATATGAATCAACCACATTTTAATGACTTTAAAATCTGTGACAATCGATATTGGAATCTACAATTACCAAATCCGAATAAACATAATCCTGACGAAATTGTTCTTGACGAATAACTTGCTGTTCTTAAAATTACTGTTAAAATCGCAATTTACAAACCTATGCAATTCTGCGGTTGTAAGACTTGCGGTTCTTAAAATTACTGTTAAAATCGCAATTTACAAACCTATGCAATTCTGCGGATGTTAGACTTGCTGTTCTTAAAATTGCTGTTAAATCCGCAATTTACAAACCTATGTAAATTCACAGTTCACACAATTATTCAAAATTATTTCTTAATCGTATTTACTTTAATTTGTTATACCAATGTCTGAACAACAAGAAGATATAAAATTTTTATTATATCTCAAAGACGAATCTCTGAATTCATACAGAGTTATATTTCCATACATTTCTGAGACAACGGATGAAGCTAGAGAATCAATGATTGCAAATGCATTTACAACTGCTGTCAAACTTAATTCTGATAATACAACCACAGAAACAAACTTGTATGTGTCTATAGACTTTTCAAATAAACCTTATTATGCAGTAACTTGTGCTATGAAATTAAATTGTTATTATCCGATTCGTCAGGCATCGGATAGTAATTATTCGCAGTATTCTAAACCTGTTGGTACTTGTATTTTATGTGGGTTTATTAATCCAGATGAATATCCAAGCATGGCTTTTTTAAATAATATTACATTCTGTACTAACAACTCAGCTGTATATGCATTATCAAAACCATTCGACACAATTATTTATATATTCAAAGATTCTTACAAGGGTATTTACAATGATAAAGCATGTATAAAATATAATGACATAGACAACACTAGTGAGTTAATAGATGGTTCTAACTTCCAATATATTTCCAGACCATACAATATATTTGTGTGTCAATTGAATAACACTAGATATTACAATGGTATTACAGATTACACTTATTTAAGATATGGTGATACAACTTCGGAAGTACTCAGAGATCAAACTCAAGGTATGTATACATTCAAAGAAATGTGTTATAGATTTGTTGTAATTCTCCAACAGTATTTTGACACACAGGGTCTAGACATTGTCGTGTATTATTCAATGGATAACTCACAGATGGATTATCATTTTAAAACAAGTGATGGAACGGTCGTAACAGACCAGTATTCATTTGTAGGAAATCTTAACAATATGTCTGTTAATGTTCATCCAGGTTTTATGTTTGGATATCAACGATCGGCTGAATATAAAGAACCTATTCTGAATGGTGAATATTATTTTGTAGGCGTTACAGAGGCTGGTGTTCATTGGTGGTCTGGACCAATATATGACTTGACTGGCAATTCAGCTTGGACAATGATTCGATGGCAGTTGTATCTAGTTCAACATTGTTATGGAATAACTGCAGATAATATTAATACAGAAGTGTTTGCATGGGGTATAACTGGTGTTGATATTTCAAACCAAACTATTGTAGTTCATATAAAATATCCTGTAAAATTGTTTAATAGTTATCCAACAAATAAGCTTACATATGCTCAAGCATCTGTTTACTATGGATCTAAAAGTGTTACAAATATTCCTCCATCAGGAATGCCACGAACATATAGATCAATCTATGAAATGTTAGTTGCCAATGGTCCAGAGACTAGCGATACATATGCAGGATATTATTATCATGTTCCTGGCAATGATGATAGTCTTGCAGGTTCAACAACATTGACATTCTATCGTTTTAACACAAATAATTATTATGGAGCTTATGACATGGTTTTTAAATTCTGTAAACCATTGGACACTTTAATGTCAGAAAATTATGCTGAACGAGTTACAAATGATTTGTATTCATTTGTTGTACAAGGTTCAAACAATGTAAAAATGCATTATGTTGTTAAGTGGACGAATGGAGGTATTACTGTGAATAACAAAGAATTTACATACAATTTAAACAAAATTTATTATGATGATCAAACGTTTTGTTCATTCATTGCCAGGTGTATTTACAAGTCTAGCATCGATCTATACAATACTGAAATAACTGAACCTGTATTACCCTGGTGTTTTGGCTCATCAAGAGCTAGTGACCCAAACGAATATGATCACTGGAGTATAGCAATTGAGGCAAACGAAGAATTTACAATTAATGCTGTAGCATCAACAGGTAATGTTAATCAGATTATTAAAGATATAAACAACCAAGTTCCATACACAGGTGTAAGACTAGCTTTGAATTGGAAAGTTTTTGAAATTGCTGTTAACCAAACAATATACCTAACATATAAAACTAATTATGACTCTAAATTAACATCCTTTATTAATTATGCGCGTGTTAAAAATCTTTATAATCTTGCGAATATAGTAGAAGCAATTAATTACAAGACATTATTGTGTGATACTAGAACTTACGAAAGTTCTGTAAGTATTTTAAAACTCACAAATGCTAGTAAAACAGATTCAAGTATGTCATTTGTATTTAATTCTAGTGTTGCATTGTTAGGCAGTTTTTCAAAAACACCAGGACTATTTCAATACTATCCTTCTTCACTAAATTTATCTCAAGGCATTGACTATTCGGGTGCATTGCATAATGCAATGTTTTATGACGTTGCAGACATGTCTAATGATTCTGTTATTGCGTTGAATAAAACAATTACAATCTATAATACAAATTATCACGGTTATTTTACAAACAATGGATTTACACTTGTTATGAATGGTAATACAGTATCAAATTCTAATGCTAAAATGTTTGTAGTAAATTCAAGGACAAATCAAGATATCTATATCAATCATGAATATTACTATCTAACAGTAGTTAGTACAAATCTTGCACTTGATTATAACTTCAATATACCTGGTGTTAAAGTTGGAACTACAACACCAACTATTTCTACAAAATCAGGTGTGTATAAACTCAAAGATATGCTTGACAATTATGCTAGAAGTATTGCTGGAGGAATTTTATTAGCAATCAGTCCTGCTAATTGTGCGAAACTCGGTATATCTGTTGACTATACATGTTCGATGTTAAACTCAGATTATAGTAACTTCCCTTGTGTCGATACAACATTTACAATCAGACAATCAACTGCAGGATCTGTAGGATCTGTTGGGTTTAAATTTCCTAGTACAAATAGATCTAATCCAGCATTTAGTGGTTGTTCTGTATTTAGTTACTTAAATTTAAAACGTCCAGAAAAATATTTTACAGAGTATTCTAGCTCCGTAACAATACGAGGTTGTATGTTTGCTGGATCGAATGGCAATAATTTTAGCACAGATGGATACTTGTATTTAGCTACAGGAAATGATACAAACAGTATTTATCGCATGTACATGCCGTTGAAAAATACATTTGCTAGAACACAAACATACACTAGTACAACACAGAACTTAACAATTGATGCTATGCTTTATGCTGCAAAAGGTCCAATTTATCGAGTCTCTGACAATACTCTTGCAAGTAGCCTTAAAATTGTTTCTATAGCAAGTACTGACATGTCTGTAACTTGGACTTTCAATACCAATGTTAATCCAATTTATAGCATTCCAACAACTTCATTGGCAGACAATGTATCACATTTTTTTGTAAACAATATTGTTCAATACACACGTTTGGAATCATTCTCAGAATCAATTGACTCGAATGTGTATAGTTATCCAATGCCAGGTATAGACACAGCATATGCAACTTATTTGCCAACAATAAACGCAAGTTATGCTTCGAACTGTTATGCAATTAATTTTAAGAATTATGGAGACTCAGCTAAAACAAATAAAATACCTATTAACATGTCACTTGTTAATTATGGTGTTTATGATTCTAATGGGTCTTATATTCCGTTTATGGACTGGAACTTGTCTAGACTTGTAAATGACAAAGTAATAGACAATGGTTACCAAACACTTGTTTACAACAATGGAGAAATATTTGCATTTCAATTTAATAACGCTAGATATAATTTCAACATTAATATTACAACAAAAGACAATACAGTTCAAAAAATAACTTACAAAATACCAACAGCGATATACAAACAAACTGATGTGATTTATCAACTAGCTAGAATACTAAGTTACAAATTATTTTTACTAGATCCAACTAATTTCAAACAAGATTATGCTTGGTATAACGTAGTTCATACAGGTACTTTTGACAACTTCGGATTTACAATTTCAGGTAATGCAGATTGGAACAAATGCGGATTTGCAGAACTTAATACACTAGGTAATCAAAAACCTTTCGAAGGTGTTACAGCAAGTGATACACCAACTGTAATTACAAATACGTATCATTTGTATGACAACTTAACACTAAGTCCATATTATTTATTACTGCATTCTAGAGAAAATTTTGGATATTATGTACAATTTTATGACACGTTTAATGCTTCAATTTTACGTAATACATTTAACAATTTAACACCAATTGTTGGAACAGGCGTTGTACCGAAATGTACACAAGTAACTTCAACAGATTCTTCAATTACTTGTGTGTTTGATAAACCCATTGAATTGTACCAATCTATCATACAATGTACAAGCAATAATACTGCAACAATTACAAACTTTTTAACGAATTCTTGTGTTGGACTAGGTGTAGAATATTCAACTAATTTGTTTAATGTTGCTACACGAGAATTTGAAGACTTGTCTACACAACCTTCTAATGCTTCTAACACTTCACTAGTATGGTATACATCAGATACAAGATTAGTTTTAGCAGCTCAAAAATTATTGAATATATCAGTGTATGAATCCATTGATCAATATAATTGGTTCCAGCCTGACCATAGTCTTGCAATTGATACAACTGGTAATACTACTTACAAAGTAAAAATAAATGGTTCTAACACTACGTATGACACTATAATGCCTAAGTATAATTGTTATGAAGTCTCGTTCTGGAGACCATTACGAACTTCGTTGTACAGACCATTTTTGATGAATTCATTTCAAGACTGTATTACAAATCATTGGTACATTACTGCAAGTGAAAGACAAGGTCCATTGACTCGTTATGACGAGTATCAATATATTGTAACAACTTCGAACTCAAACATGAAATTTTGCATTGTACCAGGTTCAACGAGTAATATAAATCAGTTGGTTCCTTGTAGTAATATTCCAACTAGTAATACACTTAGTTCGAGTCTTACAACAGTGTATAAATGGTTTAAATCTTCTCTTACTTTTTATTATTGTTTAACTAATTCTAATGCTTCAGCATTCTACAGAGTTTATGTAATTAATACACAGAATGCGATGTCTACAAACTTGTGGTATGCATTTAAAACAATTCAAACGATTTCTGGCGAGTCTCAAACAGATTTAACAATGACCAATGTTACTTACACAAATAATTACTCAACCATTACATTCAATCGTAAAGACGTTTGTGTGTACTATAATTCGTTTAGTAATCATCCCATCACTTCACTTATTTGGGCAGGGTTTAACAAAACTGTTTTGACTTCAAGGCCAGGAATGAATTACCCATATAGTAATCTGGTTATGAATGATATTTATGACATCTATACAGGTGTTGCTAAACCTGGAAGTCAAACACTAAAAATTTATAATTCTACTGTACGTGGTATTGTAGAAAATTATAATACATTTGTTCCACTCATTGACAACAACCTCAATGTTTTGAATTCAGCAACAACGAAAAAAATAAATAATTATTTATTTTTGTATAATAACAAATACTATGCAAATGTAAAGTACAGTGCGAATACAGAATATCATGTCAGTATTAGAAATAATCAAATTACTTCTAGTCCATTTAACTTGTTCAAAACAGTCATTGACTTAGGTATGTATACATATGAACAACTTGGACTAAATTTCGCAAGATCATTGTCAGCAATATGTTTTCAAAGTCTATCAACAATTTTATGTTTTTGGTCAACTACAGAACAAGTTTATTCGAATAATTCTAACCTGTATAGTATCTATATTACAAACCATAGTTACACGCACAACATGGCTTATAACTTTTTTTTTCAAACAACGAGTAACCTATGCACTATTCCATACCTTCAAGGATTTGGTAGTTTTGAAAATTCAGATATTAGTACAGTTGTATCTACATTCAATATAGATAATTCTGGAGCATGGCGTGATACAACGGGTCTTACATACCAGATTACTGACTATAGTGTGTTATATGATTCTAACAAGACTCAAATAATTAGTTTACCAACTACGCAATGTATCATTGAAAATATTCTAATTACATTAAAAACATTTATTAAACAAACTAGTGACATTGAACTAGATTTTAAGACCATTTCAAATCATTGGGTGTTATATGCAGATCGTGGGTTTGACATGTATCTAACTAATTTTACAAAATATTTTGTTAACTCGTTGGACAAATATAATGCAAGACAAGATCAACATTGTTGTATTGTAAACGCAGAATTAACTGCACAAGATTGTATCAATACAAATCAAGATACTGATACGAAAGTTATTGCATTTAATTTCTAATGGCCGCAATAATCACATATTTATATTTTAACAGAAAATTTGAAATCGAAGATTTCAAATTTTCTGTTAAAATATAAA
>ERZ1034755.765-NODE-765-length-10297-cov-12.024507_pt1 | contig 10297 bp, 4 predicted proteins | sample MGYA00520596_ERZ1034755 | MGnify/ENA primary metagenome ERZ1034755 (study PRJEB33766, sample SAMN09781701) | gut metagenome | biome: gut microbiome | host: Homo sapiens | place: Madagascar | study: EMG produced TPA metagenomics assembly of the PRJNA485056 data set... | reverse complement strand
CAACTACTATAATCAGCCATATCATCAGCAGATAGATATCAGACTGATATATAGAACATTGAAGTTGATGCAAGAAGCTAAAGTAGAAACCCACCATGCAGGGCAATCCCTTGGTTACGACGAGCAGTATGCTGCGTTGGAAGCCGCAAGAGACCACAACAGCTCTACTGAATATGAGTTTTTGAAGTATCTTTACGACCATCACTTGCGCTTGCCAGACAAGGCACAGCCGATGTTCCCGGAAGAATATTACGTACAGCCCGACTTCATGTATGGCGAGCGTATCGTAGTATTCTGCGACGGCACCCCACACGATCGTCCTGAAATACAAGAGGATGACAGAGAGAAACGGGAAGTACTCGAAGATGCAGGATTCGTTGTCCTGGCATGGCATTATGCTACGCCATTGGCAGACTTCATCAATCAATATTCAGATATATTCACCCCAGTAAAATAAACGATATGGATTACAAGACTGGTACACTGATTGAATTCAGAAATCGTCCTTGGGTTGTTCAGCAATCAGGAGAGGACGAGCTTATGATAATAAAGCCATTAGGAGGTACAGATGCCGAATCCATCGGTCTCTACCTTCCTCTCTATGGGGATGAACTACAGATTCATTCCTACAATTTTCGTCGTCCTACAGCTGATGACATCGGAAAAAACAGTTATAAGGCATCTGCAAAGGTGCTTTATAACGCTTGCCGTTTATCGTTCAGAGATATAGCGGGTCCATTCCAGTGTCTTGGAAAACTATCTTTCGAGCCACGTCCATATCAGATGGTTCCGCTGATTCTTGCACTCAAACAAGAAAAGATCAGACTGCTCATCTCTGATGACGTTGGTATTGGAAAGACCCTGGAATCATTATTGATTGCCAAAGAATTACTCGACCGCCACGAAATTAACCGTTTCGCAGTAGTATGCTTGCCACACCTTTGCGAGCAGTGGCAAAATGAAATCAAGGACAAGTTTGGATTGGATGCAGAGATTATCCGTTCTTCTACCATCAGCCGTTTGGAGAAAAAACTGCGTCCAGACCAGAATGTGTTCCGTGACATCCCCTACCAGGTTATTTCCATTGATTATGTGAAACAAGGCAATAAGCGAAATATCTTCCTCGACCATTGCCCGGATTTCGTAATTGTTGATGAAGCCCATACTTGCGCCAAGCCAACTGGCGCCAACAAATACCAGCAACAGCGCTATCGCTTGTTAAGCGACTTGGCCAATAAGCCTGAGCAGCAACTGGTCTTGCTGACAGCTACTCCTCATAGCGGTCAAAGCGAAGAGTTCCAATCACTTATCGGATTATTGAATCCTAAGTTCGAGAACTACCAGCTTAAAACCGCTACAGAGCGCGAGGAACTGTCCCATTACTTCGTACAACGCCGCCGTGCCGACATCAAGCAGTATCTAGGCAATGAAATTGTCTTCCCTGAGCGTGTCCGAATCGACAAGGATGAATACTCCTTCACTCCAGATTATCGCAATTTGTTGGGGCACCTGATTGAATATGTAAAGCATGGCATCCAGAAGGTATCGGGAGCAGACAAGCGCAAGCAGCGCTATATCTACTGGGATCTCCTGGCCTTGATGCGTGGAGTAATGTCAAGCCCTGATGCTGGTATCAGCATGTTGCAAAACAAGATAGATAAAAGAGAAGATTCTTCATCAGCAAATACAGAAGACGATTCCGAGCAGGTATATATATTCAATGATCCTCTGAAGGATTTGTTGAATGCCGACGATGTTGTTCCTGAAGCATTAGAAACAACCAGTGCTACAGATAAGAAAGAGTTCCACAGCTTCATCAAGCAGTTGGAACACATCAAGGAAACCGATGGTGATGAAAAGGTGAAACAGGCTCTTGACATTGTGAAGTTCTCTCTTGACAGTGGCATGAATCCTATCGTATTCTGCCAGTATATCCAAACAGCTGAGTATGTTGGCAAATATATCACAGACCAGCTCGCCAGCAACAAGAAGTTTAAGAAGGTGGTTGTGGGTGTGGTTACCAGCCGTTTGGCTGATGAGGAGCGCAAGATGAAAATTGATGCCTTGGCACAGGAAGACCGCCACGTATTGGTTTGTACCGACTGCCTCTCAGAAGGTGTCAACTTGCAGCAAGGTTTTGAAGCTGTCATCCATTACGATCTTCCTTGGAACCCAAACCGCATGGAGCAACGTAATGGCCGTATCGACCGCTTCGGACAAACTGCCGATGCTGTCCTTATATCCACGCTTCATGCCAAGAACAACCCGGTGGACGATATCGTGCTCAATGTTTTATACAAAAAGCAGGAAGAGATACGCAAGAAGCTGGGTGTCTATCTGCCTATCGCAGACAATGATGCTTCATTGATGGAAAACATCATGCAGCGAATTTTCGATGCCAAGGTTCCTACAAGAACCGACTATATGGAGCAGTCCCTGTTCGATAACGACCCGGAATGGAACAAGCAACAGGAAGAGGAACTTGAGATTCAACTCAAAAAGATGGAAGAGAACGAGAAGATTTCCCACACCTACTTCGCTCATAACAATAAGCAGATGGATCCAACCCGACTGACTGCATCCTTGGAAGAAGCCAAATCGGTAATTGGAGGTGTAGAAGATACCCGTGACTTTGTGATTGAGCAACTATTGCATGTCGGTGTAAACGTTCATACAGACGATATACCTTTATGTTACAGTTTCCAACTCCTGGAGTTACCTGCAAATCTGCGCCACTACTTCGCCGACAAGGCAACATCCAAAGGGCTTGTGCGCATATCTTTTGCTTCCCCAACTCCAAAGCATTATATGTATATAGGACGCAACCATACATTCGTAGAGGATTTGAGCCGTGCCGTTGTCAACGATTCCGTCAATGGTGGCGAATTGGGAGCATGCCGAGCTTTGGTAATGGCAACAACAGAAGTGAAGAAACGAACCACCATTCTATTGATGCGTGTTCGTAGTGTTATCCGTGACAAAAAGATAGAGAGCCGAGAACTGGTGGGTGAAGAAATGATATTTGTGGGCTATCGTGGAAAGATAGAAAACCACGATTTCCTTACACAGGAAGAAGCTAAACAACTTTTCCTGCACTCAATGGCATCTGGCGATATGGACTTGCCTACACAGAAGACTCTTCTTACAACTGCCATCCGTTGGATTAACAATGAGACAGAACTTCGCCAACACACAGATGAGATAGCCCTGGAAAGAGCTTCACATCTGGTAGAAGCTTTCGCCAAGTATCGCACCTACCTGAAGGCATCAGAGTACCAAGTGGTAGAACCTGTATTGCCAATGGATGTGATTGCTGCTTATCTGTTTGTGCCACAAATAAATATCTAATTCATTATGGACTATACAAGTATTCATATATATGGTCATCTCCTCTCTGATGACATCCTGCATAACATAGAGCGCGACAACACGCTCAACGGCAACCGTGACCAGGATTTCGGAATGGATATTTCCGTATCTTCGGCCATAGACTACGTATGGAGCAGCCTGCGCAACGATTGGAACTTCTATAAGGAACGAGCCAACAATGAGCGATTGGTCAACAAGGATCCATACGGAACCCGTCGTGCCCGTAATCTGATGGAGCGACTGTTCCAAAGCTTAGGCTATTCGCTCGACCGCCAGGCTACCAATATAGAAGTGGCTGGCACAAACTACGACATTAGCTATACCTGCCACGACCTGGGTAAAATGCCATTCATTATCATAGGTGAGGGTATCAGTGCCGACGGAAGCATTGATACCCTGGACAAGTGTTCCCTCGACTATCGTGCCAAAGGCGGCATGCGTAAGAAGTCGGCTCATGCCACTATGCTCGAATATCTCAACGCCACAGAGAATGTATATGGCATCATCAGCAACGGACAAATCCTGCGAATCATCCGCAACTCCGGACAGCTGGTGAAGCTCACCTATATAGAGTTTGACCTCCGCCGTATGCTGGAGGAAGACAAATACACCGAGTTTTGCCTGATGTTCCGTCTGCTTCACGCTTCCCGTTTCCGCACAAGTGGTGACGAGCCATGCGTGATGGAACGCTGGTTTAACATGAGCATCGAGTCGGGCAACCGCATTCGCAATGGCTTGTCTCGTGCCGTGCAAACCACAATGGAAACCATCGGAAATGCCGTATTGACATCAGAAGGTGAAGGTAATAACGCATTGCGCGAAGCCTTCGCCAATGGAACGATGGATGCAACCCAACTCAACAAGGAACTCATCCACTTCATCTACCGTCTCCTCTTCCTGTTTATCATTGAGGATAGAGGATTGGTTTATCAGATTCCCGACTCACCTGATGCTCTAGATTACAAGCAGTTATGCCAGTGGCAGGACATCTACAAGAAGTTCTATGCAGCAAGCCGTCTGCGCCATCTCTCGGAATTGGCGTACCTGAAACAACGCCAGTATTCCGACCTATGGCAGGGATTGATGGATACTTTCCATCTCTTCGAGCCAGATACTTTTGGCGAGAAACTGGGCATCAAGCCATTGGGTGGTGTGCTCTTTGGCACAGAAACCCTGCATTGGCTGAAACAATGCCAGGTAAGCAACAAGGATTTGCTCGCTGCATTCTCTGCTCTCAACGAGTTTGAAGACGAGCGTCAGCAGAAAGTAAAGATCAACTATTCCTCTCTCGACGTAGAGGAGTTTGGTTCTGTATATGAAGGCATTCTCGAAATGCGTCCATTCGTACAGCCGGGTGTTGCCGCTTCCGACTGGCAGTTTGGTTTCGTTGGCGGCTTAGACCGTCAAAGCACTTCTTCTTATTATACACGTCCAGACTTGGTACAGAATCTTATCAAGACTACACTCGAACCAGTCATCAAGGAAAAGATTGCTGCACAGACTACCACAGAAGAGAAGGTAAAGGCATTGCTCAACATGAAGGTTTGTGATGCAGCAAGTGGCTCCGGACATATTGTATTGGCGATGGCTCGCACCATTGCCTGGTATATCTGTACCCTCCGCACAGGTGAGGACAACCCGGCTTCGCTGGATTATCGTCAGGCGCTTCGTGAGGTTATCTCCCGCTGTGTTTATGCCGTAGATTACAACCCCGATGCCGTAGAACTTTGCAAAGTAGTATTGTGGATTGAAGGTTATTGCGCAGGCAAGCCACTTTCATTCCTCGATCATCATATCCGTTGCGGTAATTCCGTATTGGGAGTTTCCGACTTGCAGATGCTGATAGATGGTGTACCAGACAAGGCTTTGACCGCAGAGGACAAAGATACATTGAAGGCTTTGAAGAAGATGAATCAGGAAGCCGTAAAAGCAGTAAACGGAACTTTAGATAATGAGCCTACATTAGGTTTGGAGGATTCCTTTGGTGTTGAGAATATGTCTGCTGCCCAGATTGGCTTAGCTGATAAGATTCGCTTTATCAACCACTTACCAGAAGATACTTTAGAGGAAGAAATCATCAAACAGGAACGCTGGAAGGAGCTGATGGAGTCTGCACGAGTAGATTGTCTGCGCCGTGCATGCGACATCTATACCTGTGCATTTTACCATACTGTTCAAAAAGACGAACTTTATAAAGATAATGGAGGCAGCAATAAAGAACTGCTTCTGGAAGCAGAGGTTCCATATACAAAGACCGTGATGCGTGCGCTTCAGGAAATTAATGCTATGGAATGCCTTGAAAAAGGCAAGCCACTGCCTACTTACTATCGTCAGCTCTCTGCCGACTTCAAGACGGAAGTAAAGCGTATGGCTGATGAACAGCGGTTCTTCCATTGGTGCGTGGAGTTCCCTGAAGTATTTGCAGCCAATAAGGGATTTGATGTCATGTGCGGTAACCCACCTTGGGATAAACTCCAAATGGAGGAAGAGAAGTGGTTTGCAGGTAAAGATGAGGATATTGTCAAAGCAGCGAACCAAGCAGAACGTAAGGAGAAAATCGTCAAACTCCAAACATCTGCCCCTAAATTATATGAGGAATTCACAACAGCATGCAATGCCTTAACAAGCCAAAGCAACTTTGTAAAGAATTCAGGACGTTTCCCTCTAACCGCAGTAGGTAAACTTGAACTCTCGTCGTTATTTGCAGAACTGTGCCTCTCTTTCACAAAAGAGGCATGGGGGCTTGTATTGCCTACAGGTATCGCAGTAAATGATAGTAATAAGTACTTCTTCTCAAAGCTTATTAATGAAAACAGACTCGTTTCATTATATGATTTTGAGAATAAAGAAGCTTTATTTGATATCCATAGAATGTTTAAATTCTGTCTTATTACTGCAGGGAAAGCACAAGCTAAACCTCGTATGGTTAGCGGTGGTTTCTTCTTGACACGTATTGACCACTTGCTTGATTCTCGACGTATTTACACGCTGAGAACGGATGACTTCGCACGTCTAAATCCCAACACAAAAACTTGCCCAGTATTCCGTACAAGCCGAGATGCTTCACTAACAGCAAAAATATATAGAAAATGTACAATTCTATTAAATGAAGAAAAAGATAAGAATCCTTGGAATGCTAAATTCGGTAGCATGTTTAACATGTCTACTGATTCCTATCTCTTCCGAACTTATGCACAACTGACAGAACTTGGCGCAACTCTGAATGGCAATACATTCACAACAGTAGATGGTGAAACATACGTTCCACTCTATGAAGGTAAGATGATCTGGCATTACAACCACCATTATGGCTCATGGCCTATAGAAGGAGAACGCCCAAATTCCATCAACATGCCATCAGAAACAGAACTCGAAAATCCAGACAGTTGCATTATGCCATGGTATTGGGTTCCATTATCGGCTGTGGAGAATAGCTTGATAAAACTCAACAAAGAAAACAAAATAGTCTGGCAATGGAGTCACAAATGGCTACTTGGGTTTAGAGATGTCACCAACGCAACAAACGAAAGAACTTTCGTTTGTTCACCTATTCCCAACGCCATAGGCGTTGGGAATAGTACCACGCTCCTCTACGCGGAGCGTGGTACTATGCCCGTAGCTTCGCTTTGCGCAATGCTTTCATCACTGGTTTTCGACTATATTACCAAGCAAAAAATCGGTGGAAGCCATGCTAGCATAAGTTTTGTCAAACAATTCCCTGTCCTCACTCCCAATCAAATCCCATCTGCCATGCAATGGCAAATCGTGAAACGAGTAGCCGAGCTATGCTATTTCAATCACGATATGGATGGTTGGGCATCTGAATTATGGGATGAAATGAACGAAGAGCAGCGAGCAGAGCTACCACAGTTGGGGACACAACAGCCTTGGATTTACAATCCTGAGCGCAGAGCCATCCTTCAAGCCGAGCTTGATGCCATCTTTGCCCATCTCTATGGCCTCAACACTGAAGATCTCCGTTATATCTTAGACCCAGAAGATGTCTGTGGTAAAGGCTGCATCAACGAGACCTTCCGTGTGCTGAAAGACAACGAGATACGCCAGTACGGAGAATACCGCACCAAACGCCTCGTTCTCGAAGCTTGGAATAAATTTGGATACAATTGTTGATTTCTAATACAATATTAAGAATGACTAAAATAGAACAAGACTTAAAAGACAGTGGGAAACTCTGTCCTCTTATAATAGCCCATCTTACAAAAGAGGTGGGCTTATTGAGGGTTTGTATAGGGCAGACCACAGATATAGACATTAAAAGCTATCCACTAAAGGTAATTGATAAGCTAACAACCATGCTCACAACGCTTTGGAATGTTATAATTAAAGATAAAGATTTCTATGTAGCAAATGTCGTTATCAGGTCTATAACTGACAATGTTGCCTTACTTTTCCTCATTTACAATAAAGACGAAGGAGAAATTAGAGTTCTTAGACACTATTTATTTTTACTTGATGGCATTCGTTCAAGATTGGCGAACATAATTATACCCATAAAAAACGATGATATAACAGAAGAGGAATATCAAAAATTAATAAAGCAGCAAGAAGACTTTAAAAGTATGCTAAATGGCTGCAAGAAATATATCATCGAATGTATAACTTCGTTAAAGATATACAATGCCAACAAATTAGGTATTGATATGTTGATGAAAAACCAAAAAGGTGAAGAACTGTATAACTGGAAGTTCAAAACGCTTAATATTACACCTTCCCAAATCAATAAAGGAAAAAATACTTATAATTGGAAAAGTATGTATTCAGAGATAAAACTTCCAGAAAAATTCTTTTCTTCTTTCCTGTCTGATTATGTACATGGGCTAAGCATGAGCAACATCTCAATAGCACCTGACAAACAAAATATGGGAGCATTGGTATATATAACTAAAGTTCTTATGGAACGTATTGAATTGTTCATACACAAGTACTTTGCAATAGAGCTAAAGGACATTCAAAAGAATACGAAACAATAGTGTTTAATTAGCAACGATATATAATGGAAAAATATATAGACATATTCAACCAGCTTTGGGAGCACTCGGAAAATGAGGTCGTAGAGTTTAAGAAAGCAGAGACCAACTTTGATATTGACGAGTTGGGAAAGTACTTCTCCGCTCTCAGCAATGAAGCAAACTTACGAGATCATGAGTTTGCGTGGATAGTATTTGGTGTTTGGGACAAGAAGCATCAGATTATTGGTACCAGTTTCAAAGATAGTGAGGTTGCCTTGAACCGCCTAAAACAAGACATGTCTCAACACACTACAGACAATCTCATCTTTAGGGATATTGTACCTATTGAGGTTGAAGGCAAACGTGTTTTGCTTTTCCAGGTTCCTGCATCGCCACGCAATATCGTGATGCACTGGAAAGGTGTGGCTTATGGCCGTGATGGTGAAAGTCTAAAACCATTGAACCAAGCCAAACAAGATGCCATACGCCAACAACCACCAATACCAGATTGGACAGCTCAACTTGTACCAAATGCTAATATAAACGACTTGGATGAACTGGCTGTGGCTACAGCAAAAGTCATGTTCAAAAAAGTCCACTCTTCAAGTATCCCTGCCGAAGAAATAGATACGTGGAGTACAGAAGAGTTCTTGGCTAACAGCATGATGATGCGAGAAGGCAAACTCACTCGTGCAGCCATTCTACTATTGGGCAAACCGCTTTCCATCCAAAAGATCCATCCAGCAGTAGCGCAAATCACTTGGACATGGGAAGATGAAGAAGGTATTGTCCAGGACTACGAGCATTTTACGATACCTTTCATCCTAAACGTAGATAAGGTTTTGAGCAAAATCCGTAACAAAACTATGCGCGAGTTACCTGGCGGAACACTATTCCCCGACACAATGAAGCAGTATGATGAATATACTATACGTGAGGCTCTTCATAATGCCATCGCCCATCAAGACTACACCTTACAACAGCGCATAGTGTTCGTAGAAGGTCCTAGTACACTGTATTATGGTAATGGTGGTAGTTTCATCCCTGGCACGATAGAAAACGCATTAGAGCATAAAGGTCCACAATTCCACTATCGCAACGAATGCTTATGCCGAGGCATGGTCAACTTCAATATGATAGATACTGTGGGGCGTGGAATCAAGAAGATTTACACAGAGCAACGCAATCGTTTCTTCCCAATGCCTGATTACGACATCGACAATGAGCATCGTACTGTAGGCGTAACCATCTATGGCAAGATGATCGATGAGAAATATACCAATCTCTTAAAAACAAACAACTCTTTATCTCTAAAAGAGTGCCTTTGGTTGGACGCAGTACAGAAGCATCATCCTGTCACCAAAGAAGCTGCTAAACTTCTTCATGAAAAGGGATTAATAGAAGGTCGTGCGCCACACTATACTATATCACTTAAAGTTGCCAAGATGACTAAGCAGATAGGACACTATACAAAAGAAACTGGTCTTTCCCTAAATAGCATTCAAAAGCTATTGCTTCAATTGGCACATAACGCTGGTAATATGGGATTTAAACGCCAAGATGTTTATGAAGGACTACAACATGTTTTCCCATCAAATTTAACTCAGGACGAGAAACTGAGAAAAATAGGAAATCTTCTTCGAAAAATAGCAAAAGAAGGATTTCTTACCCAATCTGCTAGTGGAAAACAATGGATTATTACTGAAAAAGGCGAACAAGAAATGGATTATTAATTTGTTGCATCATTGCAATTGTTTAATCATTTATGGGTGTTTTAAGTCGTTTTAAGTCGTTTTAAGTCGTTATTGCGGCTATTTTCGGATATTTTAAGTCATTATTTGGCTATTTACAAGTACCTATGCTAATAAGCAAACATACAAATAGCCTATCAGACGCACCCAAGAAAAGAGGGTGTGTCATAAGTCTGTGACGCACCCTTTTTGTGTGTTTTTCTGTAT
>ERZ1034755.764-NODE-764-length-10302-cov-8.294037_pt1 | contig 10302 bp, 5 predicted proteins | sample MGYA00520596_ERZ1034755 | MGnify/ENA primary metagenome ERZ1034755 (study PRJEB33766, sample SAMN09781701) | gut metagenome | biome: gut microbiome | host: Homo sapiens | place: Madagascar | study: EMG produced TPA metagenomics assembly of the PRJNA485056 data set... | reverse complement strand
AAAATGAGTTTATTGGCATCAGTGTTTGACGAAGTAATCAACTTTTTCAATACCATCGGTAGTTACATCACTTTTGACATTTTGATGTACGCTGGTCTTGGCGTGTTGGCATTGCTGGTTGCGATATTAATTATTCAAGTCAAGCATTCATTTGAAATCAAGATGGTTAAGACTATCGATGGGCTTAACTCCTTCTTGACCAACAATCCAAAAATTACAGACGACAATCTAGTGGCGTTCAACAACAAGATGAAAAAAGCACCACATTCGTTGCGCATTCAATGGCAACAATTTATGCTTTATCGTGAAGGCAAGCCTAGCAGTTATTTGTCATTCAAAAACTGCGTCGAGAACCCTATGACAGGCAACTCATACAAGCAGACTCTTCGCGGTTCGGCAATGCTTGCGGGCGTATTAATTGCTTTCTTGATGTTGTTTGGCGTATTCGCACAAGGTGGCATCATCACCGATTTGAGCAAGTTCGCGAAATACGTTTTGCTCTTGCCTTTGTGCATCGGCATAATTTATGCAATCATTTACATATTCGTCACGGCACGTCTTAGCGCTATCACAGCCGACCTTTTCAACAACTTCCAATATTTTGAGAAGAATATCGACAAGGCAACCACTAGCCTTCCAGACTATGTTGACTACGAAGTTTTGTTTTCAAAGAAAGAAATTCGTCAAGGTATTCCAGTATTGTTCGAATATTTGGAAAAGCGTGCTCAGGTCGAACAACAAGAATTGCAACGTGCACGTGAAAAGAACGTCGAACACGAGAAATACAACTTCGACAAAGCGGGCATCGAGTCTTCACTCGTGCTTGACCGTGCTATGAGCGAAGCGGAAAGATATTTGTCCGACCGCAACAAGATTATGCAAGAAATCGAACAGCGCGACAACGAAATAACTTCATTGCAATCCAAGTTTAAAGAATACACCAAAGAGTATCAACGTAAAATGCAGGCCAGCAAGGAAAACGTTGAACGACTCAAAACCCAACTTGACCAAGCCGCTTCCAATATTGAAGCCAACTATATTAAGAAACAATATAGCGATGAAATCAATCGTCAACAACTACTCGAAAAAGAGTTTGACGCCAAGAACCAAGAAAACAAACAAAACATCGCAGTTTTGCAACAAGACATCAGCGAACGCCAAGAGCAAATCGACAGCCTTCGTGGTGTGTTGGAAAACTCTATGATGTCCGAGTTTGATACATACAGCAAGAAAGTGTACGACAAGGTTGAAGACGCTGTCAATAAGCAACAACAAAAGCGTATGCAAAACATCGACTCTGCCCGTGTTCAAGCGGAAGAGCGCCTTGCAGAAAAGGAAAGAGAACTCGAACAACTCTACGAACAATATCACACTCAAACCGAACGTTTGGACAAGCGCAATATGGAATACAGCGAATTGCTCCGCGAGCGTAACCAGTTGGTAGAAGAGAACAATGCCCAAATCAAAGATAAGAAGAAAAAAGGCAAGAAAGACATTATCAACGAACCTATCACACCTAAATTTGATGAAGAAGATGTCTTGCAAAAGTCAGCCAAAACTGACGACATTGCGCCAGTTGATGATTTAATCAGCGCAGACAACATTACTGAGCCAGAAGATAACTCCCCAGTAACATTGCCAGCAAAAGACACAAAACCAGTCGCTATCGACCCAATCGAAGATGACGTTTTGGCTAATGACCAGCCAAAAGACATTTTGGCAGAGTCCGAGCCAGAAGTTAAAGCAGAACCAGAAAAGGCAGAAGAACCAATCGCAATAACTGATGACATTTTGAATGACAAGGACGAGCCAGTTGACCCATTCACAGACATTAATGACATCGAAGACAAAAAAGAACCAGAATTGCCACTAGAAAAACAAGGCATAATGGACGATATGTTTGACAAGTCAAACGACGAAGACTTGAAAGACGTTCAAGAAAAGGTAAAAAATGTCAAAGATTACAAAGAAAAGGTAATCAACGGCACAGACAATGACCAGCAAGCCAATGAAGCAACGTTGCGTTTGCGTGAAATGTTCCTAAACCGTAACAAGCCACAAGGTGACGACGACAACGCTCCAAAGAGCAAACAGTTCGACGCACCAGCAGAGCCACCAAAGACTGAAACTAACGAAAAGAAAGACGTTTTGGCGGACAATGATGACGACGCAGATTATGATGATTTCGACTTCATCTTTGATGATGAGAAGGACGATGAGCAAAAACCAAGTATTGTCAGCGATATGATTAAAAATGAACCAGATGCTCACGACAATGCTGATGACGACCAAGAATTTGATTTCGATACAGCAGACGAAACTGACGAAGGTAAAGAAGAACCAATGCCAGTTGAAGTGAAGAAGCCAGCCGGCAAACGTGGACGTCCTAAAAAGAATAAAGTAATCGTTTACACTATAAAACAAGGCAGAGGTCGTCCAAAGAAAACTGACGGCGATGATGACAATGTCGCAACCAAACCAGCAGGCCGACGTGGCAGACCAAAGAAGGAAACAACCGAAACCAAGCCAAAGGCGGTCGTAGGTGAGAAGAAAGGTCGCGGTCGTCCAAAGAAAGAAACCTCGCCAAAGAACGTGGATACAGTAACAGCGACTGAAAACAAAAGTAAAGGTCGCGGACGCCCTAAAAAGACGGAAAACACCACTGCAGTAAAGGCTGAACCGAAGGCAGAAAACAAGCAAGGCAGAGGCAGACCAAAGAAAGCCTCCAGCGCTAGCACAACTGTCAAACCTGCAGGTAACAAGAGTAAAGGTCGTGGCAGACCAAAGAAGGAAACAACCGAAGTCAAGCCAAAGGCGGTCGTAGGCGAGAAGAAAGGTCGCGGTCGTCCAAAGAAAGAAACCTTGCCAAAGAGCGCGGACACAGTAACAGCGACTGAAAACAAAAGTAAGGGCCGTGGACGCCCTAAAAAGACGGAAACATTGGACGAACAGTTGAAGTCATTGAATGACAAAATTGTGAAAGAAAACCGTCAATTAGATGCACAACGCGCCGCACTTGAACTCGAAATCAAAAACGGTTTCGACCCAGACGCAATCAAGGCTAAACAAGCGGAAAACGAAGAAAAAAGAAGACTATTAGATAGCATTCTTTCACAACTCGACATCTTGTCTAGCAGTGCACAAGTCAACACTTCTGCAAGTGATAAAGAAACCATTCAAAACAGCATTAACTATTTGAATGACAACTTCAACAAAATCAACAAGAAGAAGTAATAAAAAAATAGGAGAAGTTCTCCTATTTTTTTTGTCATTATTTAGCGCTGTTAAGTTTTTCGAGCAACAAGTCTAGGTCAAGACCATGAACTTCGGCGGCTTCGGCAAGTGTTTCGGCTTGGCTCATTGGACAGTAGAAACAATGCATTCCGAAACCGGTCAAAATTTCTTCGGCACTCTTGCAACTAGCGAGCACTTCGCCGAGTGTGGTGTCGGCAGTATAAGTTGTCTTTTTCATACATTCTCCTTTACATTTTCAGTCCGCATTTGTGACAGAAACTAGCGTTCTCGATGAGTTCTGTTTGACAACGTGGGCAGTATTTTTTGTGACTCAAATTGGCTTGACTGTTGTCAGCAATTTTAGGCAAATTCTCCGCTTTTAACTGTGGGTTTTGTTCTTGAATTTGGATTATAGAAGGCAGTTCGACGATTTGTGGTTCAAGCGCGCGTGTGCCCGCGAAACCAATCTCCAAAGATGAAATGTTGATGCCAATGGCGTTATATTCCTTGTTAAGAAATTTTTGAAATTTGTTGGCATATTCGGTGTCGTATCTTGAAGTGATGTTTTGGAGCGGGTGCAGATAGATATACTCTTTGCAGTCGTCGCGTAGCCAGCCCGTCAAATATTTGCGTGCGTCGCCTGCGCGAATGATGGCAAGTTCGTCGAGCAGTGCGTCCATAAATTTGCGCGCGTCGTACATCTCGAAATACACCACCAAATTTACTTCTAGGTTGGTCTTGGTTTTGTCTTCCAACTTAAACTTTTTCCAGCGGAAAGTGTATTCAAGTCTGCCTGATTCTTTCACCTTTGGGAAATAGAAATCGGCGGTAAATTTCTTGACACGAGTGTCCTTTTTCGCACTGGTGAATATCGAGCGGTGCTCCTGCTTGGCAAGAAGTTTAGGTATTGTTTCATAATCAAGCGTGTATCTGCCCGCTTGATAGGAATAATACACATTATCGCGATAGCAAACATAGCACATTCTGCCTTCGGGCACAGTGATAACATAGCCCAATTTTAATGGTTTAGGCGGAATGAATGAGCCTATGAGTTCGTCATCGGCAAATTCAAAATAGTTCGCTTTGCGTTTTCCAAACAAAAACATATATCGTCACCTTCGGCTTTATTTTACTACAAAATAAATGTTTTGTCTATAATAATTTGACTAATATTTTAAGGCGAATATAATAATAATTATGAAGAAACATATTATCATTCCAGCATATTATATCTGCTGTTCAATTCTTATCGAGATAACAACATTCTTATTGTTGGGGCTCGGCTTTTTGCCAAAATACTTTATGTTCGACCTGTCTGTCATTATATTTTTGGCGGGGCTTGTATTGCTTTGTCGCAACACCTTGGCGCAAACGATTGTCGCTTCAATCTTGATAGTTTTTCAGTTAGCGCTTTGCTATGTAAACTACACCTTGCTTATTCAGTTCGGCGATGTGTTGAGCGTAGAAATGTTGATGCTTATCAGCGCGGCACGCAATGCAATGAACAACGACTTTATCAACATTTGGATTATGTTGGGCATCATTGCCCTGATGGTCTTTATGGTCGTCGGCTTGGTGCTTTTACATTTGAAAATACGCAAAATGCCATCATCACGCAGTCGTAGAATGGCTGGCATTTTGGTTGCTGTCGTTTTGTTTAGTCAACTCGGTTCGGTGGCAATCTACAATGCACAGAGAGAGTATATTTACGCGATGAGCGAGATTGGTGCAGAAGACTACATCGAGAGCGACACTTTCCTTCTCGATTCCACACTTTTGAAGCGTAGAGCAATACAAAGTTTGGGGACATTTGGTTTCTATGTCAACGACATCGGATTGTCTTGGTTTAATGATACCAGATATGAGAAAAATCTCAATACAATGGCACTCGAATATTTGCGCCAAGGACACCCTGCGCGCCAGTCAGTTGCCAATTACCAGCACAGCAAAAATGCTATCGTGATTATGGTTGAATCATTCGACCTTTTCGCAGTCAGCAACGAACTCACGCCAAACATTTGGAAACTCATCAACCCAGTTGATAACGCGGGCAGTGATATGACCTACAACCCAGCCGACCCAGACTCGTTGAAGACCTGGGACGACGTAGTGAACTGCGACTCAAATGCTGTTCTCACATACTTCTCAAAGAACAAAACCAACATCAGTGAAGACGTGTCATTGATGGGCAGTTACCCAATTATGACCAACTTGCAAACTGTGGCGGGCGCGAAATATGACAAATCTAAAAATGCGTTCGGCTTTGGTTTGCCAGAAATCCTATCTAACGAAGGCTACATCACTACATATTTGCACAGTTATCGTGGCACATTCTATGACAGAAAATACGTAATAGACAACATCGGTTTCCAAAATCAATATTTCAACGACGAAGTCTATGACAAAGATAATTTAAAGTTTGGAGATTGGCGTAAAGAAGAAGAGTTTGTCGTAAACAACATCGACCACATCATTCCGTCAACGACTGAAAAGTTCTTCACTTTCTACACAACCGTCGGTATGCACGGCGACTATGAAAACGACAAAAACAACCTTGCTCAACAGACCTACCAAGACGACGCAGTAAATAGTAAACATTACGCGTATTATATTGACAAGGCGTCCAAGGGTGAAGATGAAGGCTTGGGTACAGAAATGTACAACTATTTCAAAAACTATTTGGCGTCAGTCATCGACTTTGACCGTGCTCTTGGTCAAATCATCGATAAACTCGAAGCCGAAGGCATTTACGATGACACCGCAATCTACATTTTCGGCGACCATAACGCGTATTATCACAACCTGACTTACGCATTCAAAGATGTGGTTATCAACGATTATGGTAATTATTATGTGAACAATATTCCAATGATTATCAAATCCACTGCCAGCGAAAATGTCGCTTTGTCCAGCATTAAATCAATGGTTAGCACCAACGACGTATTACCAACAGTTATGGACATGTTGGGCGTGAAAATTAACAATAACAATCTGTATTTGGGTGAGTCAATTTTCAATCTCTGCGGTGAAGAATTCAAAGAGCGCGTCAACTTCTCATATACGGGCGGTGTGGCAAGCACCAACTTCTACACACTCGACTTGAAGCAATTTGATTTGCAACCAGGTGGTGACGAGAGTTATAAGTCGGAATTCAAGAATTTGGCAAAAGATATGCTCAAAAAGATATTTCTCTTGAACACCTTATACAAAAACGCATTATATTCGCAAATCTAACAATAATTTTAACTTTAAAATACACATTCGTTTTACTTTTTGGCAAGAATAATGTATAATTTGTCAAAAAGGGAGAGCGTATGTGTATTTTTGCATCAGATAATACTAAAAACTTAAAGAAACTTTACAAAATAGCCGACAAAGTTATGGCGCTAGACGGCGAATTCGCCAGCAAAACGGACGACCAACTTCGTGGCTACACACAAATATTGAAAGACCGCCTTGCAAAAGGCGAAACTTTGGACGACATCTTGCCAGAAGCATTTGCCTTGGTTAGAGAGTCGGCTTGGAGAGTACTAGGCGAGAAGCCTTTCTACGTGCAAGTGGTGGGTGGCATTACTTTGCACCAAGGTCGTATTGCCGAGATGAGAACGGGTGAAGGTAAAACCCTTTGCGCCACAATGCCAGCATATTTGAATGCGCTTGCAGGTAAGGGCGTTCACGTCGTTACTGTCAACGAGTTCTTGGCAACCACACAAGCCAAACTTATGGGCAAGGTTTACAACTTCTTGGGTGTGAGCGTGGGCGTGATTTTGAACTCGCAATCGTTTGAGCAGAAGAAACAAGCCTACAACTGCGACATTACTTATTGCACAAACAATGAACTCGGCTTCGACTATTTGCGTGATAATATGGCGACCAGCAAGGAACGCGTCGTTCAACGCGGTCACTATTTCTGCATTGTCGATGAAGTGGATAGCATCTTGATTGATGAAGCGCGTACACCACTCATCATTTCAGGCGGAAATGTGGGCACGAGCGAACTCTACATCAAGGCGGACAAGTTCTTCAAAACTCTCACTGATGAAGACTATGAAATCGATGAGAAGTTGAAGAATGTTCGATTGACCGAAACTGGCGTAAGCAAGGCAGAAAGATTCTTCAAGATTGACAACCTTGCCGACATCACCGCAATGGAAATCAACCACCACATCAACAACGCTTTGAAAGCAAACTTGATTATGAAGCGTGACAGTCAATACATCGTGCAAGATGACGAAATTTTGATTGTCGATGAGTTCACTGGCCGTTTGATGCCAGGCAGAAGATTTAGCGACGGACTACACCAAGCCATTGAAGCCAAAGAAGGCGTTAAGATTAAGGAAGAAAACAAGACTCTTGCTACAATCACCTTCCAAAACTATTTCAAACTTTATGACAAAATGAGCGGTATGACTGGTACTGCCAAGACGGAAGAATTGGAATTCAACAAAATTTACAGTTTGGACGTTGTGACCATTCCTACCAACCGCCCAGTTAAGCGTGTTGATGAACAAGATATGATTTTCTTCTCACACGAAGCCAAACTCAAAGCCATTGTTGAAGAAGTGGCAGAGAAGTATGAAAAGGGTCAACCAATCCTTGTCGGCACAGTAACGATTGAGCGCAGTGAAGAAATAAGCAAACTCTTGAAAGAAAAAGGCATTCCACACAAAGTGTTGAACGCGAAGAACCACGCGCAAGAATCTGCCATCGTGGCGCAAGCCGGCAGATACAAAGCGGTCACCATCGCCACAAATATGGCTGGTCGTGGTACAGATATTAAACTGGGCGGTAACCCAGAAGTTCTCACAATGGAACAAATGCGTTTAAAAGGTTATGACCAAGAAATTTTGGACAGAATCAACACAATTGACATTGACCTAAACGATGACGAAAAGAAAGTAAAGGAAGAGTATGACAAACTCTACCTTGAAAACAAGAAAATCACCGACGAAGAGCACGATAAAGTGATTGAGTTGGGCGGATTGCACATCTTGGGCACAGAGCGTCACGAGAGCCGTCGTATCGACAACCAGTTGCGCGGACGTGCCGGACGTCAGGGCGACCCAGGCTCAACTATCTTCTTCATCTCGCTTGACGATGATTTGCCACAGAGATTCGGCGAAGACCGTCTCAAAAGATGGTTCGCAATCGTCTTCAAAGGCAACGAAGATTTGCCTATTCAAGCCAAAATGCTCACTCGCTTCTTTGAGTCCGCTCAAAAGAAAACCGAGCAATTCTATTTCTCGCACCGTAGCACAGTGCTTGAATACGATGACGTGTTGAACAAGCAACGTACAATCATTTATGGCGAGCGTAACAAAGTGTTGGACGGCGAAGACGTTCACGCTCAAATCGTGGATATGTTGAAAGACGTAACCTATGAACAATGCGCGCTTGCCATTGATGACAATATTCCATTCTATGAATGGGACGTTGAGAAAATCAACAGCACACTCGAAACTCGTCTTTTGCCAAAGGGTTTGAACCTTGTAACCAAAGAACTCATCGAAGGTTGCGACTTAAATTCGGCTAGTCAAAAAATCTTTGACAAAGTGCTCGAATTGTACGAAAGAAAAATCGCAGAATGCAAGAAAATCGGCTTTGATTATTCAATCATTGAGCGCGCATTCTTGCTTCGCGTCGTTGACCGTTTCTGGATGGACCACATCGACGAAATGAACACCTTGCGCAACGAAATCTTTACTCAACAATATGGTCAAAAAGACCCACTCATCATTTACAAATCGGACGCATTCAATATGTTCGATGAGATGATTAACCGCATTCGTGAATACACTGCTGTTGCATTGTTCAACGCGCGCATCGAAGCACGTTTTGAACGCCCACAACAGCCACAAGCACAACAGCCAACCGCCAATGGCGTGCAAGGCAGTTACCACGCAGACAAGACTGCTGGCAGAAACGATCTTTGCCCTTGTGGAAGTGGTAAAAAGTATAAAAACTGCTGTGGAAAAGGTAAGTAAAAAAATATAGCCGATTGGCTATATTTTTTGTGTGTTAAACGGCTTCGACGTATGCAGTGAATACCATTCTAAAATTGTCATTGTTTGCATCTTTGAGCGCCGGGCTGATGTTAATTACTTCGCACAAAATTGTGGTTGTAATGTTTGTGCCAACGGTGGCATTCCAGTCGTCGATGTAATAATCGCCATCGCGGACTTCAAATTTGTAGTCCGCATTGTTCAATGGCCTAATCAAAATATTGTGGTCTTCTTTTGGAACAAGGTTGCCTTTATAATAAGTGTCAACCACGACCTTGACTTTAATGTTCGCACGTGTAGTCTTTTTTAGTTCAATTTTGAGTTCTTGAATTGAACAACTGGCAAAGATTTCGCCACGCACACCGAAACCGTCGTCAGCCTTACCGTTGATGCGCCATTCTGCGCCCGTGCCGTTAATTTTCAAACTGCCGATGTCATCTTTTGATAGACTGCCCACGATGAAAATGGTGGAGAGCAATAGGGTGAGGGCTAGCAATATTGATAGCGTGATGATGACGAACATTTTTTGTTTTTCTTTCTTTGAACTGATGATGCCCGTCTTCTGATTGGCAATAGATTTATCTACGACGACGTTACCGATACGCACGTCTTGTTCAGCGTTGGTAACTTCACTCTTTTGTGCCACTTTTATTGTGGTGTTGGTGTTTTTGGCAGGGGTTTTGCTTTCGCTTGTTTTGGTCGTTGTGGTTTGAGTTTTTGTTGTGGTTGCAGTGCTTGTGCTGGTAGTTTTCTTTCTTTCTGTGTTAAACTTTTCGAGATATTTTTCTTCCAAACTTTTGTCACGAACAACGTTTGTATTGGTGGTCTTTTTGGTTGTGGTGGAAGTCGATTTTGTGCCACGGCTTTGTTTCGCCGTCAACTTCTGCTCTTCGTTGGCTTGACGAACAAGATTTTCACGTTCTTTGGCAATGTCCGCTGTTGTTTTTGCAGATTTTTTTGCGTCAGCCATAACTTCTCCTTTTTGTTTTTTGTGCGAAGATTGCGAAAGCAGAAAGATGTTTTTCTACATTATTAGCAGATTTTCGCGATGTTACATAATTAATAT
>ERZ1034755.761-NODE-761-length-10311-cov-4.543194_pt1 | contig 10311 bp, 11 predicted proteins | sample MGYA00520596_ERZ1034755 | MGnify/ENA primary metagenome ERZ1034755 (study PRJEB33766, sample SAMN09781701) | gut metagenome | biome: gut microbiome | host: Homo sapiens | place: Madagascar | study: EMG produced TPA metagenomics assembly of the PRJNA485056 data set... | reverse complement strand
TTCTATATTCATAAATTCAAGATTTTCGGGAAGGGCGGGCGAATCCGAAAACAAATAATACTGCGTGATAAGCCTTTTTATATTTGTTCGTATACGCTCCATATCCCGAAACTTTAAAGGGAAGTTTTGAAGCGTTTGCGTGCTTTCCTGTGCTGTCCATTCTTTAACGGGGCAGGCTTGAGCGTAAGCATAAGAGTTAAGCGCTTTTGATAATTCCTTTATTCTGTTTTCTATGCGGTTTAGGTCTGTATAATTTATATAGGCTTTAAAAGTATTGTTTAATAAATCGGCTTGCGTTCGGTCAAATATGAAAAGATATTCGCCGCCGAACCTTGCCGTACCGTATTTGAATGTTCCGTATTTAGCCAATTTTCTGCACCACATTTCCTATAAGCTTATTTCTGACGTCATATTCAAGCTTTGTTATGCGTCCTGCTTTTTCGCCGCTCCATTCTGTTTTTAAGGTGATTTTATCGCCGACACGTTCATTATTTATAACAATTTTCGTTTCGAGCGTTTGATTGTGTATATAATGGTTATATACCATATCGCAAACAGCCTTTACGTTTGAAGGCGATACGAGCGTTGCGCTGTCAACAGTTATAATATTTTCCGCCGTACCGCTGACAACGTCCTCATTCGCCTTTGTATATGTTCCGACGTTATCGGTATACTTTTTTGCGCCTGCCGTTGCCTTTGTTTCTGTTGCGGAATATATAATAAGATAATTTGCGCCCACTTCTTTAATCTGCGCATTAGAGCCTACCTGCGCCGTTTCGGGGTCTATTATATCCGAAAGCTCGATATAGTTATCTCCTAAGGAGAGAAGTCCGTTCCATATCTTTTCGGCGGTATCGCCTTTTTCGTATTGATGATATGAAACAGTAACGGCGGTGATTACATTGTCGGACTTTATCTTTCCGCCCGAAAAAATTTGCTTTTCATCTACTGCTTTTGCGGTTTCATCGGTAAGCTTGTAAAATTGAAGTCCTCTTATACGGCTTGTATTCAAAACGCCTCCGCAGGCAAACAGTATCTGTGATAACGCTTCACGCTTTGTACATATCGGCAAATATCCGCTTAATGTAAAATCCTTTATATCGTCCGAAACGGTATAGGTGATGTTTTCGCCGAGCATTACGCTGTCTATGAGCGTTTTTACGGCAACATTATCATAGATACCGCCTTTAAAAGTTACTTTATCCAAAATACCCGTGTAGTCCTCTGAAGATATGCTGTACTGCGACTTTGTTTTTCTTTCGGAGCTTTCAACATAGAAAACGCCCAGTAAATCATTATCGTTTGTTACTTCAATCGGCTGCCGCTTTTGGAAGATATAATCGGTATCGTCTTTGCTGTCAATTGAAAAATTAAGAGTGTTTATGCTTATGTCCTCGCTTATAGGAGACTGCTCCTCCAAAATTTTCACTTCTTTAAGCTCGTTTGCTTTAAACGTCCTTAATGTTCCGTCCTCGATTCCGTAAATTTTCAAAAAACGGTTCGGCTTATTCGTGGAATAAAACGTAACAATGATTTTATTAAAGCTTTCAACATTCTGCTTGCAGTAATACTGCGCCGTGTCGGGCATATAATTTTTATCAAAAAGCAGGGTATCGTCATTGTACCACTTAACGTTTAAGCTGTTTACATATTCATTGCAAAATTTATCAAAAACAAATTCAATGCCCACCGCCGTATGCTTTTGTGAAAATGTCCGTATGAGAACAATAGGACTTTCAAAAATACCGCTGTCATTTGATATTTGACTGCTCCACCAGCCCATATTTTCGGGATTATCGTTTATACTTTGAAACGTACCGTCAAGCCTCCAGCGGTTACGCTCCAAAGTACCGTAATTTTTAGCCGTAAGATTTTCATTTTTTAAGTCTGTTATATCCGATAATGATATATTAATATCCGTTGCCGAAGGAACGCTGTCCTTTTTTGAATAAGGCGCAACGTCTTTATAAACAACCTCAACCATTTTGCACCTCCAAATCACTCGGCACATACTGACATTCCATAGGGATAAAGGAAAGCTCCATATCATTCCAGAAAACTCTGCCATTTTCTATGTGTTCAACATCTCGGCTTCCGTCCGTGCAGTATGCTTCATATTCAATAACGCTTTGCCCGTCCGCCATTTTCACGTTTACGCTTTCACGCGGCATTTTCATGTAGTCCCAAAGCTCGTCATATGCTGTTCTGCCTGCTTCATCATCTGATTTTCGGGCAAACTTAACCTTATGACCGATAGCTGTCCCTATTATATCACGTATCATTCGGGCGTTTTTTATGGCTCTGCCTGCGTTTGACGTGTCCATAATGTTGAAGTATTCATTTATCGCCGTTACGCATACGTCAAAGCTTTTTCCGTCTATAATGCAGTAATTCATCAATAAGCGCCCCCTTTGACAAGCTTTGTTCCTTTGCGGTTTAATTCATATTGAAAATCACTCATAACGGCTCTCGCAAATTCTCTGCCGTTTATATAAAGCGCCGTATCGCCCGCCTGCGAAAATCCGCCCATTTCCTGCAAGGCTTCCTTAAAAGCCTGCTTCATTGTCGACATAGGCGATACAATTTCCGTCTCCTTTTTGTTATCTCCCAAAACCGCCAAAAATTCACGGTTAGGCGGCACAACCGTACCTTTTGCAAGACGGGGTAATTTAGCCTGCGGAATAGTGGGAATACTTAAACTTATTCCTATTGTGTCTCCCAATGATTCAATGATATTATTTACTTTTCTTATTAAAAAGTTGATACCGTCTATAATAAGATTAATAACTCCCTCTAAAGTAGTTACAAGTGCATTTGCGATACCTTTGGCTATTGATACAATGCCGTTCCAAGCTTTTTCAAAATCTCCCGTGAATACGCCTGTAAGAAACGTTATAATACCTACTAAATTTTGTTTGAATGCGTCTATGAAACCTCCCAAAAATGTAAAAACTGTACTGAATATATTTTGAACCATACTCAAAGCGTCTCTGATTTCGCTGACGAAACGTCCGTTTATTTTCTCTAAAAGCGGAGATAAAATATTATCCCATAACCAACCGACAATTTCACCTAATTTTGAAAAAAAGGGACTGATAAAATTATCCCACATATCTTTTAATGCTGTGCCGACTTCCGCAAATAACGGTTGTAGGTGGTCAGTCCATAACGGTGAAATGCAGTTGTTCCATATTTCGCTTATTTTATCCCATATAGCGGTTAAAACAGGAAGTAAAAAATTATCCCATGCGGATTGCGCCGCTGTCTGTATAGCTTCCCATAAGCCAATCCAAAATTCACGGAAAGGCTCGCATTTATTCCAAAGAATTACAAACCCCGCAACAAGAGCCGCTATGCCTGTTACAAGAGCTGCTATCGGCAAAGAAGCCAGTACCCATGTAGCCGCAAACAAAGTCCCGAGACCGATTATTATTGTGAGTATATTTTTAAAGGTTGCGCCGTTTGCAATAAAATCACGCACACCAACCACAACAAGAGCAATTCCTGCGCCGACCGCCGCCCAAACTGCCGCCATAGGTGAAACAGCTAATGCTATTCCTGTTATTAATGCCGCCAAACCGCCTATTGTAACAAGGAAGTTTTGCCAGCTTATACCGTTTACCCACATATCGGAATATCCCCAAAGAGTCAGTATTGTTCCTGCGATTATTGCTATTATTCCGCCTATCGTTTGCAGGGTTGAACCTAATTTTGAAAGCGCTTCGGGTGTCATTTCGGATATTTTCCAAGCGAGTAAGCCGCCGCCTATAAGACCAACAATTGTCAATATCCCCTCTAATCTGCTTTTTAAATCATCAAATACCGCCGTGTCAATATCTCCTGAAAAGTCGGGCAATATTTTGTTTGAGCCGCTGCCTGCACCGCCTCCGCCCGTGTTCATTTCGGCAAGAGCCTGTTTTTTCTCATTCAGCAAGTCAAGCTGTTCCTGTAAGGCTTCAATTTCGTTTTCGTTTGCTTCAATATCGGGGTTTTCTTCCTCTGCCTTGTTTTCCTCCAATATATGAAGATTATCAAAGTCGGCTTCAGATTTCTCGTTTTGCTTATTAAGCTTTTTCTGTGCCTGCTCGTTTTTACGTATTTGTTTGTTTTCCTTTTGCAAAGCCTTTATTTTCTTTTCTATGGCTTTAATTTCGTTATCAATGGCTTTTTCCTGTTCGCTTTTTCCACTTTTTCCTCCGCCGCCCGATGTCTTCTTTGAAGCGGCGATTTTTCCGTTTAAAGCCTTTGCCTGTGCCTGCGACTGCTTGTAGCTTCCGCCAAAGAGCGAAGAAACAAATGCCGCCACGTATGCCGCCGCCTTTGAAAGACCGTTCATAAGCGAAGTAAGCGCAGGAAGTACAGCGTTGTATATAGGCTGAAATGCTGTCATTAAATTTCCTTTAACGCTTGCCAAAGAAGAAGCAAACTGCGTATTTGCCGATAATGCACTCCCGAGATATTGCGATACGCTCCGTAAGCCTGCCGATATAACATTAAAAATCATTGCACCGCTTACTATGCTTCTTAAGCGTGTGCCGAAGCGGTCAACCGATTTTGAGACGCCGTCAAACGCTCCCGAAGTCTTTGAGCCGCTGCTTTTCATTTTGTTTGTTTCGGAGCTTGCCTGTGCCATTTCTTTTTTTAGCTGTTCGGCTTTGTCCTTCGCCTTGTCAATCTGATTGTAAAATCCCTGCGTGGCTCCGTCAAGCTCGCCCGATTTCTTTTTTATGCCGTCAAGTTCGTTTTTTATCTGTCTTGCTTTTTCCAGCCAGTCCTCTTGCTCCTTATCTGCACCCGCAACGCCGTTTTTCCATGCGGTGCCTGCTTCTGAAGCGGAAGCAGCAGCCTCTTTGTGTTCTGCGGTCAACCGCTTTTCCTGTTCATACAGACTTTGGGATTTGGCGTCATTTTCTTCAATCTTTTTGTTTAATCTGTCTATTTCTTTTGTTACTTCGCTGTATTCTCTTTTTATTTCCGCAAGCGTTCGGGACGTGCTTTCAAGCCCGTTTACATTAACGGACGGAGAATGTGTAAATATGCCTTTCCACTTGTTTTTTATCTTTTCAAGCATTGCGTCAATGCCCTTTAAGCCGCCGTTTATTTCGTTCTGCGCTTTCTTTGTATCGCCTACGCCGAAATCAATTTCAAGCTTTAAAATTTTCTTTTCCAACATTACACCTCCGTTTTTGTTTTAATTATATCACATGACAGGCTTCAGTTACTATCAACTTTTTTACTTGACATATTTGGAAAAATATGGTATGATAGAATAAAAAAACAAAAGGGGAATGAAAAAATGAAAAAATTTGTCAGCGGAATGCTCGCAGGCGCAGTCCTTGCAGGTACGGTTGCTTTCGGCGCACAGTATGCGGCTGATACGGCAACATTTAAGGTTTTGGTAAACGGAAAGGAATTTAATTCCGATAAGCCGATTGTAGCGATTGAGGGAAGCACATATCTTCCGCTTAAGGCTATCGGAGAAGCTCTCGGAGTACCCGTACGGTGGAATGCGGAATTAAAGCAGGTTGAAGTGGGAAATTCCGCACCTGCCGCACAGGAGAACGAATATTCAAGAAACAACCCCGTTCCGTTAAATACGGTACAGAATTATACAAAGAAAAACGCTCTTTCAAAGGAGGACGAATACACAATATCATTAAGAATAATGGAAGTTGTTCGCGGTGATGAAGCAATGGAAAGGTTAAAGAAAGCCAACCAGTTTAACGCAGCTCCCGAAGATGATAATTACGAGTATCTTTTAGCCAAAGTTGCCGTTTCCGCTTTGTCGGTTGCCGATGACGGAGCGTACGACGCAAACAGATATTTATTCAAATCATTTTCGTCTAATAACGAAGAAATAAAAACGGTAAGCGCTGTTGTTGATTCTCCGTTGGAAGGTAAAATATACGCAGGCGGAAGCACAGAGGGGTGGATATCGGTTTTGGTAAAAAAAGATGACAAAGAACCCAAGCTTGCTTATGGAATTAATTATGACGGCACGGGTGGAGCGTGGTTTAAACTGTACGAATAACAAAAAAGGGGCTTTCGCCCCTTTTTATCGTATCAGTCGTTCTTTTTTCAACTGTTCCTTTATTTTTCGGTTATGCTCTTGAATTTTTCTTTTTACCTCCTCTTGCTCTTTTTGCTGTTCTGCGGTAAGCTTACGCTTTATATCAATAACGTCTCTGTTGTCGATATAATACTCTTTTTCTGTTTCGTCAAGCTTTTTGCCTTTTATCCGTTTGTTTCGGATGGAAACGATATTAGAAAACGAACACTCGCCGATTTCGCAGAATGCGCCGTAAAACGTCCACCAATGAAGATATTCCTTACCTCGGCAGTCATAGCCTAAAATACGGTTTATCGGCGAAACGATATAATTAAAATCCTGTTCCCAATCCATTAATTTGGGTTGCGGACTTCTTTTTTTATCCGTTTCGGTTTTACCGATATTTATAAATTCAAGCGCCTTATCCAACGCTTCTTTATATGCCTTATACGGGATTTCCTGCCAGTTTACATAAAGAATTTCAATAATCGTTAAGGCTCTGTCTGTATCGGTAAGCTCAACGTCATTAAGAGCGGAAATAATATCAAGAGCAACACGAAAATCCGTGCGTATATCGTAGCTTTTGCCTTGAAGCTCAATAGTTACGGGTAAAGTGTAATTCATGCTATACCCCGTATTTTGCCGTGTATTCCTTGCGTCTTTCAGCTGAACGCTTCTGCGCTCTGTTCATGGTTGCCTTATCCGCTCCCATAAATTTATCGCCCAAATACGGAGACAATGCCTCGAATATGTTATACAGCACGTAACAGCCGTTGTTTCCGACTGCCAAAGGCGAGCTTTTTTTGAAAATTACCGATGATACGTCATATTGAAACAGATAATTCATCTGTTCCTTTATGTAGCTTATGGCTTCCTTCATATCCTCCGCTGTCGGTGATTTTTCGTTTTCGTTAAGTTTTTCCTTGATGTTCTTTTGGACTTCTTCGAAACGAACGATTATTTCGGGGTCGTTCGGCTGAAATTCAATTTCTCCCAAATCGCCGATTGCGAATTTTTGAAGTCCTATATCAACATTTAATTTTACTGCTTTATTCATGCTTTACACCTCTATGCGGTTGCTGTCGCTTCCGTAAATGTCGGGTCGTCAAGGTCTGATACCGTGCCGTAGGTTTTATCGTTCGACAGCTTTATGTCGATAGGCATATCAACGTACGAATCACCGCCGTATTTTGACATTGTTATCGTGCTGTTTTTGTGAATTTCCGCATATATATCACCGTTCTCGTTTTTCATCCAGCCATACATAACAAGGATTTTAAACTGCGAAAATCCCGATTTTTCTTTTAATAGAAACAGTCTTGTCAAAATATCGTGAAGCGCACTTCCGCCCTCTACCGTGTACGGGTCAAGCGACTGCGCAGGCTCGAACTTTTTGACGCTCGTTCTGTTGTTTCCCAAAATATCCTGCTTTGATTCAACTTCGGGATTTGTTTCCAAGTCCGAGCTTTCGATACCTCCGCCCAAAATTTCCCACGAAGGCGTACTTGCCGCCGATGTACTTACGTCAACGGCGATACGGAGCAGTTTTCTCTCCGCCTGTTCGCCTGTTGCCAAGCTGTTTGAAAAGCCTGCTATCCATGTTTTCAATTGTGCTTCTGTCATTTTTTATTCCTCCTAAATCTCTTTGTATATCACCCTGCATTGAAACATATACTTTGCCAATCTCAAATTTTCGTTATAGCCTGCCGTGTCGGGCATATTCTGTAAATTTTCGATTTTCAAAACGTGTGCGTTTTCAAAGTCGGGGTAATTCTTTTTCTTTTCCTGTTCGTCTATCCATGCCATAAAATCCTGCACCGCTTTTATGTTTTCAAGGTTTTCCTCTGAAATATTTGTTGAGAATGATTTGAAAACATTAATTGCGAACGTGTAGGCATACGTTTTTTTGCCTAAAATATCCGTTTTTAATACGCTTTCGTTTGATACGGGAGCAAATACCGTTTTGTCGTTTTCGCCCTCGGAAAATATGAAGCCGAGCATATTATAAGTATCGGGATATTTTTTGATATATTCATACATCGCTTCGTGTTTATCCATTTTTTCCTCATTTCCGACGTCTTAAAAGATATACTTCCAAATCCTTTATGATTTCGTTGCCCCGTGCCGCAATAGCCGCTTTGTCCCAATGGTCGGTTGCAAGTGCGTGAACGTCTTTATTAAAATCCCAGCCCTCGCTGTCATAAACATACGGCGCATAGTCCTCTATAAATTCAATGCCCGTTTTGTCTATGTTCACACCGCCCGAAAGCGCGCCCGTCTTATACGGAATGTAATTATACATTTTCTGATATGCAAGCTCGTGCGCCTCGGTTTTAAAATCATCGTCCATAAGCTCCTGCGCAAACTTTTCTAAATTCAAATCGATTTTCACTTTCATTATGCGCCCTCTATTCTGTAATGCTCCAAGCCTTTAATCTGCGTATCTTCCGCAAAAAACTTTACAATGAAGCATTCGCCCGTATGCTTTGCGAGAATATCGTTTGAACGTTTGCCGTTTATGTATTCGTCAATTTCTTCGGTTATTTCTCCAAAAAATATAATATCGCCGACATTTAAAGTAAACGTATTTCCAAAATCAGTATATTTGCTTTTCGGCACGTAAAAATCGTTTTGCGGTATGCGTACGATATAGCTTGTTGCGTGAAACATTGTATTTTGGTTAAGCTGTTCGGTGTGCTTTGCACTGTAAAATACGTTTTTTATAACATGCCTTACCCATTCCGTTTTATTTTGAACGGTTATTTTGTTGTAAAGCGTTACTGTCCTGTTCCAGTAATACGGATATGAGGCAGAGGAACGGGGAGGCATATTTCCCTCCGAAAACAGCCGATTTTTGATTTTCGCATAAAGCATATCGAATGTTTCACCGTATTTCATATAGCACCTCTGTATAGAAGCGGTATGCCGTCCGCCGTTTTTTCATTGCACAAATAACGGTTTATGCACCGCACAGCCTCGTCATGCGTTATTTCGTTTAACGTCTCAACGTTCGGAATATTGTAGCTTACGGAAAAGCCGTCATTTCCTGCCGAGGTTTGCGAGCCTATGCCGTGTGTGCTTTGTTTGTTATAAAGCTCCGTAAGCTCAAAAGCGCACCTTTTTACACAGCCGCTTATCTTTTGATTTGCAAGCCGTCCGAAAGTGTAATAATCAATTTTGGCGCAAGCCTTATTGACCGCGGAATCAAAGGCGGTTTCCGACAGCTCTCCGCCCATTTTAGTATATTCATCATATGTCAGATACATCTGTAAAACCGCCTTTCTGCTTATTTGTTCGTTTTAACGGGTTTTTCCTTTGGCTTTTCCGCCTTGCTTTGCTTTTCTTCGGGAAATTCCAAGCCTATTGTTTTAGCCATGAACAGCCCTCCTTATGCCTTGTGGTGTAAGTAAATGCCTGCTGTTTTGTTTTCGTAAACATCAGCCAAGCCGTAAGCTCTGTACGGGAATTTGTAAGCGTCCGCCGTCTGATTTTCTTCGGGTGTAATAATCTTTGAAACGGTATGCTTTGTATACTGCATAAGCGCAGGCTTATGTATAATCATAAAGTTTATATCCTTGCCTGCCGTTGCTTTAACATAACCACCGGGCTTCTGATTCACTCCGCTATCCTGTGAGGACGTGTCAGTTTTTCCGTCATAGAGTGTTATAGCTGTATAAAAACGTGTCTGTGGAACGAGTATCACCTGCGCAAAGCCTGTCAGTACGTCTTTTGACTTTGTTGTGTCCATATCTCTGATAAGTCCGTAAAGTGTAGGCGTGATGAATAAGTATCTGTCCTCGCTCGGTACTTCGTCCTCGTCCATTTTCGTTACGCCTGCACGAAGCGCAGAAATAACATTTTCACCCGTTGAAAGCGTTGCGCCTGCCGAAACCTTTGAAATCCCCGTTGTTCCCGCATACTGCGCAAATCTGAAAGCGTCCATTTCGGGAACGACCTTTGTGCGTATAAATTCGCTTGCAAGCTTGCCGAACGCAACGCCCGCCGTTTCCTCGTTATCCATAGCGTCAACCGTAAAAGCACGTCCTCTGTCATAGTTGAACGCAACCGTTTCATTTGTCAATGTTACATCGCCGTCAACGTATCCGCCGTTACGGGAATAATCTCCCAAGCCGTCCATGCTGATTTTCGGAATAACAATTTCGTGAGTGTTTGAGCCTGCTTTAACAAGCGAATTGTCGCCGTCAAGCATTGAAGTTTTTGACGCATTTTTATAGACTTCGTCAAGTAAGTCTATGTATTTT
>ERZ1034755.753-NODE-753-length-10337-cov-6.205797_pt1 | contig 10337 bp, 5 predicted proteins | sample MGYA00520596_ERZ1034755 | MGnify/ENA primary metagenome ERZ1034755 (study PRJEB33766, sample SAMN09781701) | gut metagenome | biome: gut microbiome | host: Homo sapiens | place: Madagascar | study: EMG produced TPA metagenomics assembly of the PRJNA485056 data set... | reverse complement strand
CCTCCATGCTGTATCTGGATTACGACAGAAAACCCGGTGAATGGTTCCCGAATATTTACGGTGAAAACAAAAACCTCGAAGCGATCGCCTTCTTCCGCAAACTGAACGCGCACATTTTCGGTATTATGCCGGACGCCCTGATGATTGCGGAGGAATCCACGTCATGGGGCGGTATCACCCATCCTGCCTATGAGGGGGGGCTCGGCTTTAACCTGAAGTGGAACATGGGTTGGGCAAACGACTTCTTTGATTATCTGGCGACGGATCCCTATTTCCGTCAATATCATCATCATGCGCTCAATTTTCCCATCATGTATGCGTATAATGAGAACTATATACTGCCGATTTCGCACGATGAGGTCGTGTACGGGAAAAAGTCGCTGATAGACAAGGCGTTCGGTTCCTATGAAGATAAGTTCCGACAGTTCAAGACGGCGCTTCTTGTTCAAATGACCTATCCTGGGAAAAAGATGCTTTTTATGGGCACGGAATTCGGTCAGTTTGCAGAATGGGATTATGCCAAGTCCGTGGAATGGTTTATGCTCGATTATCCGGCACATGCCGCCTTGCGTGAATACGTCGCGTCGCTGAACCGATTCTATCTGACGGAGCCTCCGCTTTGGGAGCAGGACTTCCGCCCGGAAGGTTTTTCATGGATCTATGCCGATGCGGCAAAAGAGAATATGGTGGCATTCCGTCGGCACGCATTGAACGGTGATGAACTGATCGTCGTTCTTACTTTCAGCGGTAACGATCAAACGTTTCGATTGCCTGCTGCCTCGGACAAGCAATACGAGATTGTCTTCGAAACAGAGGGCAACGGGGAAGCAAAACCGCCTCTGAAGCCATACCCGTTGACTGTTACCGTTGAACGCGAAGTGACAGAAAAACCTGTGAAGAAGCGCCGAAGCAGAGCAACGGCTGTGTCTGTCGCTGGCGTTCAAGAGACGGCTCCGGTGGTGAAAACGGTGCGGGAGAGTCACGAGGAATGGTACATTGATGTGCCCCTCGCCCATATGTCCGGTATTGTTCTCCGTGCGGCAAACGGAGATAAGAATAAGATTTTTCTATGACGGAGGTCTATCATGTATTGTAAAAAAGAGTGCATTGCAATGCTGCTCGCGGGCGGACAGGGAAGCCGCCTCTACGAGTTGACCCAACAGACGGCGAAGCCAGCCGTGACTTTTGGGGGGAAGTATAAAATCATTGATTTCCCACTCTCTAACTGCATTAACTCCGGGATCGATACCGTTGGGGTCCTCACGCAGTACCAGCCGTTGGCACTGAATGAGTATGTCGGAAACGGTGCTCCGTGGGACCTCGACCGCACGCGGGGCGGGCTGACCGTCCTCCCGCCGTATATGGGAAGCCGTCGTTCCGACTGGTACAAAGGGACGGCAAATGCCATTTATCAGAATATCAACTTTATCCGGCAGTATTCCCCCGACTATGTGCTGGTGCTTTCGGGCGATCATATTTACCGCATGGACTATTCGCTCATGCTGAAGCAGCATAAAGAGACGGGGGCTGCCTGCACCATTGCGACCATAACGGTGCCGATGGAAGAGGCGAGCCGTTTCGGCATCTGCAATACCCGCGAGGACGGCAGTATTTACGAGTTCGAGGAAAAACCAAAGAATCCGAAGAACAACCAGGCGTCCATGGGGATTTACATTTTTACGGCGGACGTGTTGCTCCGCTATCTTGAGACGGACGAGGCAGACGAGAAGTCTCAGAACGACTTCGGTAAGAATATCATTCCGAATCTGCTCGCAAACGGTGAGAAAGTTTTTGCGTATCGCTACCATGACTATTGGAAAGATGTCGGAACCATTGCTTCGCTTTGGGAAGCCAATATGGATACCCTCGGTGAAGATCCTGTGCTGAATCTTTCGCTCCCGTCCTTCCGTATTTTCTCCCGCAATATTGCTCGTGCGCCACAATATATCGGCTCGGCGGCGAAGATCAACGATGCCATGATTTCAGAGGGCTGTGAAATCAACGGTACGGTCGAGCACTCCGTACTTTCCGGCGGTGTGATTGTGGAGGAAGGCGCCGTGGTGCGCAACTCCGTCATCATGGAAGATGTCAGGATCTGTCGCGGCGCGACGGTTGATTACGCCATCATCGACAGCGATGCCGTCATCTGTGAGGGCGCTCATGTCGGTGATCCCGCCGCAGATAAGAATTCCATCCGGGTCATTGCAAAAGGAAGCGAGGTAAGATAAGATGAGTGCTGCCGGCATTATTTTCTCGAATCTGAACGATAATACACTGTCCCGTTTGACGGCGGACAGAACGGTGGCTGCGATTCCTTTCGGTTGCCGTTACCGCCTTGTTGACTTTGCACTTTCCAATATGGTCAACGCAGGTATTTCCAATATCTCGCTGATTGCCAACTATAACTACCGCTCCCTGAATGAGCATATCGGCTCCGGTAAGGACTGGGATCTTGCGCGGCGCGCAGGAGGTATTCGCTTTATTTCTCCGTATCAGACCGCACGCACACCGAATTCGGTCATGTACCTGCATCATCTTGAAGCTTTGAAGAGCATGCAGGAGTTTGTCATGGAAATCAATGAAGACACGGTCGTGCTCTGCGATACGGATAATATTTGCAACATAGACCTCGCGGCAATCATTGAAGAGCATGAGGCTCGCGGTGCAGATATTACAATGGTGACGACTCCGTGCAAGCCCGACTTCTCCTCCAAGGGCGCTTTGATGATGGTTAATTCCGACGCGGAGGATCGAGTCACGGGTATTGTCAAATCCACAAGGCCTGTGGAAGGATACCCCGACCGATTCATCAATTTGTATGTCGTGCGGACTGCGTATCTCACATATATTCTTAATGTGTCCTTCTCGGAGAATCTGCAGAGCCTATCCGAGGACGTCCTGATGAAGCATATCGGGGACAGAAAGTTCTATGTACACCGCTTTGACGGTTTTGTGCCGCAGGTCTCTTCGTTCACGGACTACTATCGGCATAGTATCGCCCTGACGCGTGAGCCGCTCCTGCGCGAACAGCTTTTCGGCGTCAAAGATCGTCCGATTTATACGAAAGTGCACAACTCTGCGCCGGTTCTGTACAAGGACGGAGCGGAAGTCAGAAATTCGATGATCGCGGACGGCTGTGTGATTGAGGGGACGGTTGAGAATTCCATTTTGTTCCGCGGTGTTAAGATCGGACGAGGCGCTGTCGTGCGTGATTCCATCCTGTTCAGCGGTACGGATATCGGTGACGGGTCGACCATTCAGTGCGTCGTCGCGGATAAGCATGTATCCGTATCCGCGCACAGTACGCTCTCCGGAGCTCCGACGCTGCCGTTCTTTATCTCGAAAGGTCGTCGCGTATAACGCGGCGCAGAAAGGAATCCTATGAAAATCCTTTATGCTACCAGCGAAGCTGCTCCTTTCGCCGCTTCCGGCGGACTCGGTGATGTCTTGGGCGCGCTTCCGCGTACCCTCAAGTCGCTGGACCCGAAAGCAAATGAGGTCAGCGTGATTCTCCCTCTGTACGGGCAAATCACAGAAGCACAGCGTAAAAAAATGAAGTATCTGACGTCGTACGAGATCCGTTACTCATGGCGTAATGAATACTGCGGCATTTTTCAGACGGTAGTTGACGGTGTCAATTACTACTTCATTGATAACGAGCAGTATTTCAAGCGCCCGGGCTCGCTGTACGGGCAGTATGATGACGGAGAGCGTTTTGCGTTTTTCTCCATGGCGGTCATTGAGTTTATGCTCCGCATGAACCAGATCCCGGACGTCCTGCACGCGAACGACTGGCAGACCGCGATGACGGTTGTCTATCTGCGCACGAAGTACGCCGGTTGCGAGCAACTCCGAAATGTAAAGACAATCTTCACGATCCACAACATTGAATACCAAGGCAAGTTCGATCCGTATATTCTCGGTAACGTTTTTGCGCTTGACGAGAAATACAAGTCCATTTTGGAGTACGACGGTTGCCTGAATCTGATGAAAGGCGCGATTGTTTGCGCCGACCGCGTGAATACGGTCAGCCCGAACTATGCGAACGAATTGCGTCACGCCTTTTTTGCCTGCGGATTGCAGAACATTATCAATATGTACGCCTATAAAATCTGCGGGGTCATTAACGGTATTGATACCGTCTACTTCTCCCCGGATAAAGGCGGTGACATTCAGTATCCGTTCGATGCCACGACAGTGACGGAAGGGAAGGCAAAAAACAAGCTCGCTCTGCAGCGTGAGCTCGGGCTCCCCGAAAACGCCGATATTCCTCTTATCGTCATGATCACGCGCCTGACGCATGCAAAGGGAATCGACCTGGTTCTGCGTATTTTTGAAGAACTCATGCAGGAGAACGTACAGTTTGTGCTGCTCGGTACCGGGGATGAGTCTTACGAGCGGATTTTCAGTAACCTTGCTTCCCGAAATAGTTCGAAGGCGCGTGCGCTGATCAAGTTTGACCGTGTTCTTTCCAAGCAGTTGTATGCATCGGCGGATCTGTTCCTGATGCCTTCCAAGAGCGAGCCCTGCGGGCTGTCGCAGATGATTGCCTGCGCTTACGGTACAATTCCGATTGTGCGCGCGGTCGGTGGGCTCTATGATTCCATTATGCCGTACGGCGCAGAGGGGTCTAACGGGTTCCAGTTCAACAATTTCAATGCACATGAAATGCTGTTTAAGATCAAGGACGCACTTGGCGTTTATTACAATAAACCGGAATGGAACGCGCTGGTACAGCGCGCCATGCATACAGACTTCTCGTGGAAAAAGTCCGCGGAAAAATATTTGGATATTTACAAAAGTCTATTTTAACGAGGGAAAGATTATAAGCCGATGAATAATGCAAGCAAAAAGACATCGAAATCATCGTCCGATAGGGAAGGAATGACCGAAGCGCAACTGAGAGAAAAGCTGAAAGCAAAACTCTTGGCGCGCGGCATCTCCGATCCGGCGACTGCGACGAGTGAACAGCTGTACACCGCCACGGTCGGCGCTATCAAGGATATGATGACGAAGAACCGTAATGCCTATAAAAAGCGAATCAAAGCACAGGAGAGCAAAAAAGTCTGCTATCTTTGCATGGAATTTCTGCTCGGACGTTCACTGCTCAATAACGCACAAAACTTGGGGATCTATGATAACCTTTGTCGCGTGCTCAAGAGCTTTGGCAGTTCGTTTGACAGTATCTACGCATGTGAGATCGACCCCGGACTCGGGAACGGCGGTCTTGGGAGACTTGCCGCTTGTTTCATGGATTCTCTCAGTAACTTGAATTATGCCGCGAATGGCTATTCGCTTTGCTACGAGAACGGTCTTTTTAAGCAGAAACTCATCGACGGCGAACAGGTAGAACTCCCTGACGAATGGATTGAAAAGGGCGGCGCATGGCTTTTCCCGCGCCCCGAAAAGAGTGTCGTTGTCCGTTTCGGCGGTGAAGTGAGCGAAACGTGGGAGAACGGCGAACTCAAAGTTGTCAATACCGATTACGATGAAGTCCGTGCGGTGCCGTACGACGTTATGATCCCCGGCGCGGATTCCGACGCAACCAATACACTCCGTCTGTGGCGTGCGCGGGAGAATCGCAGTGTACCTGTCGGGTACACAACGCAAGGCACATATCTCAAGACGCTTGAGGAAAAAGCAAATGTCGAAGAGATTACCCGGCAGCTGTATCCGCCGGATCATAATGATTCGGGCAAACTTTTGCGTCTGACGCAACAGTATTTCCTGGTTTCTGCGTCCTTGCAATCCATTATCCGTGACTATTTTGCGGAGAACGGATCACTCGAGAACTTTGAAAACCGTGTTGCCATTCACATTAACGACACGCATCCGACGCTGGCGATTCCCGAGCTGATGCGCATCCTTATGGACGTGTATTCGTACAGTTGGGATCAGGCGTGGGGCGTGATTGTCAAATGCATTACCTACACGAACCATACCGTCATGCCGGAAGCGCTTGAATGCTGGCGCGTGGATCTGTTCCGTATGAAACTGCCGCGTCTGTTCTCGATCATCACCGAGATCAACCGTCGCTTCTGTGCGGATCTGTGGAACCTGTATCCGGGTGACTGGGATCGTATATCCCGCATGGCTGTCATCGGGTATAATCAGGTGCGTATGGCGAACCTTTGCGTTGTGGCTTCTCACACGGTGAATGGTGTTTCCGCGCTCCACTCGGAGATTCTGAAAAACACCATTTTCCATGATTACTATAAGATGACGCCGTGGAAATTCACAAATGTAACGAACGGCGTCGTGCATCGCCGTTGGCTTTGCTATGCCAATCCGGAGCTTTCTCAGCTCCTTACCGACTGCATCGGTTCCGAGTTCCGCCAGTCTCCCTCGCTCCTCTCCAATTTTGAGGGATATGCATCTGATGAGGAAGTTCTGAAACGCCTGACCCAAGTCAAACGCAATAACAAAGCAAGATTTGCAAAGTGGGCGTTTGACAAATGCGGTGCGGTAATTGACCCGGACTCCGTGTTCGACGTGCAGATTAAGCGACTCCATGAATACAAGAGACAACTCTTGAATGTGCTGAAAATTATGAGCATTTACAATGAGTTGCTCACCAATCCGAACGCCGAGTTCCACCCGCAGACATTCATTTTCGGCGCCAAGGCCGCTCCCGGTTATGCGATGGCGAAGAAGGTCATTCGCTTGATCTGGTTCCTCGCAAAGGAACTTGAAAACAACCCGCGCACCAAAGACCGTATCAAGATCGTCTTCATGGAGGACTACAATGTCTCTATGGCAGAAGTGCTGATTCCTGCCGCCGATCTTTCCGAGCAGATTTCTCTCGCGGGGAAAGAGGCATCCGGGACCAGCAACATGAAACTCATGATGAACGGCGCCGTTACCATCGGTACCATGGACGGTGCCAATGTCGAGATCTGCAATTCCGTCGGCGATGACAATATCTATATTTTCGGTCTGAATAGCTGGGAAGTCGAGGAACTCTGGAGACAGGGCTATGAAGCGCGGGATTACTATCATAATTCCGAGCGTCTGCGTGCCGTGATTGACCGTTTCTCAATGCCGATCGGCGGGGAAGACTTCTCCTCGATTGCCGATTATCTCATTAACGGTGGGTATAGTGTAGCAGACCCGTATATGTGTCTTGCCGACTTTGATTCCTACTACAATGAGTATCAGAGAGCGATTGCGGACTATACGGTGAATCCGCTCGAATGGGCGCGGAAATCGCTTGTCAATATTGCATCTTCCGGGCGGTTCTCATCCGATATCAGTATTCAGAATTACGCGAACAACATTTGGCGTATTTCGCCGGTCAGAAAATGACGGATCTGACCGCATTCCGACTGAATCCTTCGGCGGCTCTTGCTTGCCGCGGCCGCCTGCTTTACACTGGCGGCAGCGAAGATTCCGAATATCGCCGCGCGTTTACGCGCGGCGATCTCTTGCGTTTTGATTTTTACGTACCGAGACAATGCGGTGCAATCGCCGCCGAGATTGCGGTGCGTAACGATGCAGACGGAACTGCCGTCACACATTCGCTCCGTTGGCAGGGATTACACTTGCAGTATGATGTTTGGTCCTGTGTTGTTGCAAGCACTGATATGATTCCGGGACTTTACTTCATCAGACCCTCCGTCACCACGATTGCCGGTGTCGTGTATGGCACGCGGGAAGACGGCGTAACATGTCGCTTTACAGAGGACTCGGATGCCTATACCTACCAGTTGACGCTGTCCGAGTTCGCGTATCCCGCGCCGGACTTCATGCATGGTGGTATCATGTACCAGATCTTTGTCGACCGCTTTTGTCGCGGTGCGGCAACACCTGTGCGGGAGGACGCGATTCTTTACACGGACTGGGAGGGAGGAACGCCGGAGTATCCGCCATATCCAGGTGCTCCGCTTAAAAACAACACGTTTTTCGGAGGAAATCTGCAAGGTATTACTGCGAAACTCGATTATCTAGCGTCTCTCGGTGTGACGTGTCTCTATCTGACCCCAATCTTTGAGGCATATTCCAATCACAAGTATGACACGGGTGATTACATGACCGTCGACGCCATGTTCGGCGGAGAGGGGGCGCTGACAGAACTGATTGCCGAGGTGAAACGGCGCGGCATGCATCTGATTCTTGACGGTGTCTTCAATCACACCGGAGACGATAGTCTGTATTTTAACCGCCGGGGCCGTTATCCGTCGGTCGGGGCATATCAGTCAAAAGATTCGCCTTATTATCCTTGGTATGACTTTCAGGAATTTCCGGATCGCTACACTTGCTGGTGGAATATTCCGATCCTACCGCGTATCCATACGGAAGTGCCGTCCTGCCGCGAATACTTTCTGCGCCCCGGCGGGGTCATCGACCATTATGCTACACTCGGGGTGGACGGTTTCCGCTTAGACGTGGTAGACGAGCTCCCGGACGTGTTTGTCGACGGCGTCAAAGAACGTCTTCACAAGACTTCTCCCCGGAGTGTTCTTTACGGAGAAGTGTGGGAAGACGCCTCCAATAAGGTCGCGTATGGTCGCAGGAGACGTTACTATACCGGACGACAGCTTGACGGCGTCATGAATTATGAATTGCGTCGTGGAATATTGCAATTCTTGCGTCACCATCGTATCGATGCGTTACGATATGCGCTGACAGAAGTAATGCCCAATACACCGAAGCGAATCCTCGACTGCCAGATGAACCTGATCGGGACGCATGATACCATGCGGATTCTGACCGCGCTCGGGGGAGAGGCACCCGAGGGGCACACCAATGATGAGCTTGCGGTGATGCATCTTGATACGGAAGAACGAAGAGAAGCGGTTTGCCTCTTAAAAATCGCCTATACGATTCTCGCGACACTCCCCGGTGTGCCGATGATATACTACGGTGACGAGGCGGGGATGGAGGGGTATTCCGATCCTTTCAACCGCCGTCCGTTCCCTTGGAGCAACGTGGATCAAGATCTTCTTTCTTTCTACCGTCAGATAGGAAAGATACGGCACAGTCGCGATGAATATCGTGAAGGAGCATTTAGGCTTTTACGTCTTGACAAGGAATCGCTTGCTTTTTCGAGGACTTCCGATCATCGTATAGTGCTGACAATTGTCAATCATTCTGACACATCAAGAATTTGGATATTGCCCGCCGGCGAATGGAAGAACCTCTTGACAGAGGAAACTGTCGGTGGCAATTTCTCCACGGCTCCGCATACAGCGGTGATACTTGGCAATATATAAGAAAACGGGAGGCATCGACCTCCCGTTTTTCGCCGTTTGTGTTACGTCAATTGCGCTTTCAAAACGCGAGCTACGGCACGCGCCTGAGCTTTGGTATTGAATGCGCCGCAGGACAGGCGCACCAGCCCGGTGTCTTGCGTGGCAAGTGTTTGATGTGCCAGCGGTGCGCAGTGCAAGCCGCCCCGCACACAGATACCTGTATAATCCAACCGGGTGGCGGTTTTGTCGGAAGACTCGCCCCGCACACGAAAGGCGGTGATACCGCTTTCGGCTTCGGAGAATAACTCGATTGGCGGTATTTCGCGAAGGAGAGCGTGCATCAGACAAGTAAATTCGCGTTCGCGATGCTCAATGGCGGAGATGTCGTGCCGGAGCAACCACTCGACCGAAGCGCCAAGCGCACCGATCGCCGGAGTGGAAAGTGTGCCGGGTTCCAGCCTGTCGGGCAGATAGTCGGGCATATACGGAGACAGGGAATCGGCGCCGCTACCGCCTTGGAAGACATCGTGAATACCGTCGCCATTCCGCAAATAGAGAACGCCGGATCCCTGTGGACCGAGGAGCCCCTTATGCCCCGGAGCGCATAGTGCATCACAGGGAAGACGGCGGACGTCCACCACTCGATGCCCGAGACTTTGCGATGCATCAAGAACAAAGTATATGCCGTTCTGACGGCAAAAGCGCGCAATTGTTTCTACGGGCAAAACGGTGCCCGTCACGTTGGAGATATGCGTGCAGATCAGCATTCCCGTATCGGGCGTGAGCATTTTGCCGAGAGAGGCTTCTGTTAGATTCTTGTGAGCAAAGACAGAGTAGGAAATCAGACCGTCCTGCGCCATGCGGTGGATCGGGCGAAAAACGGCATTGTGCTCCATGTCACTGATTAAGATGTGCATCCCGGGGCGTACCCTTGCACGTAATATCGTATTGATGGCAAAGGTGGCGTTTTGTGAAAAGACGATCTGCTCTTCAGACTCTGCTCCGAGCAGTTGCTTTACGGCACATCGTGTCCGATAGACCCGTTCGGCGGCGGCGATGGAGAGCCGATGACCGCTCCTGCCGGGGTTGCCCGGATATCGCGTCAGTGAACGGATAAACTCCCGCTTGACACAAGCGGGCTTAGGG
>ERZ1034755.751-NODE-751-length-10357-cov-6.100466_pt1 | contig 10357 bp, 3 predicted proteins | sample MGYA00520596_ERZ1034755 | MGnify/ENA primary metagenome ERZ1034755 (study PRJEB33766, sample SAMN09781701) | gut metagenome | biome: gut microbiome | host: Homo sapiens | place: Madagascar | study: EMG produced TPA metagenomics assembly of the PRJNA485056 data set... | reverse complement strand
GTTGACCTCACAGAAACCGCACTCAATGCACTTGTTGACGTTTTCGTCGGTAAGCGGAAGCGGTTTGAAGTCCTTGATGAAGCATTCGGAGTCGTCATTGAAGATGACTCCAGGGTTGAGGATGCTGTCGGGGTCGAATATCCTCTTTATCTCCTTCATTATCTCGTAAGCCTGGTCGCCCCATTCATGGCGCACAAAGGGAGCCATGTTGCGGCCCGTTCCATGTTCTGCCTTGAGCGAACCATCGTACTTATCCACCACCAGTCGCTCTATCTCGAGCATCAGGTTGCGGTACTTCTGCACTTGCTCCTCTGTGTCAAAGGATTGTGCGATGATGAAGTGATAGTTGCCCTCAAGCGCATGCCCATAGATGCAGGAGTCGTCATAGCCATGTTTGAGAAGCATTTGTTCCAAGTCAAGAGTGGCCTCGGTGAGGTTCTCGATATGGAAGGCAATATCCTCGATGATGACTGTGGTGCCCATGGGACGGGTGCCGCCCACTGACGGGAAGATGCCCGAACGGATGGCCCAGTAGCGTGCATATTCCTGAGGATTGCTGGTGAAATGAGCGGGAACATACAGGGAGAAGGGCAGGAGCGCCTTTTCGATGGCTAAGATATTGGCCTGCAGCTCCTCGGGAGTATCGGCTTTGGTCTCGGTGAGAACGGCTGTAAGGTCGGGACCTGTGGTATCTCCCACCGAAGAAAGCGACTTGCGGTCAAGTATCTCAGCACTAAACACGGGCTGGCTCTTCATGGCTTTCACCGCGTTGCAGGCATCTGCCATCGTTCTGAAATAGAGCATGGCAGACGCAGACTGCGGGTAGAGATGCCCCGTGCGCATGGTAAACTGGCTGCCGAAAGCCAATGTGCCTTCAGAGCCCACCAGTAAGTGGGTGATGATGTCAAAGGGGTCGGTGAAGCGAACCAGCGGCAAGAGATTGAGTCCAGTGACGTTCTTGATACCATATTTATAGCGTATGCGTTCCACCAAAGACGGGTCTGCATTCACCTTGTCACGCAGTTGCTCAATCTGGGATATAAAAGAGGGATGGGAGTGCAAGAACGATTTCCGGCTCTCCTCATCCCCTGTGTCAAGTATGGTCCCATCGGCCAGAATGAGTCTTGCACTGAGCAGCATGCGGTCACTGTTGGCATGTGTGCCGCAGTTCATGCCCGATGCATTGTTCATCACAATGCCTCCCACCATGGCCGACTTCTTGGAGGCAGGGTCGGGGGTGAAGGTTCGTCCGTAGGGAGCAAGTATCTCATTCACCCGCTGACCGATGATGCCCGGTTGCAGGGTGATGGTCTCGGCATTCTCCCCAACGGAATATTTTTCCCAGTTCTTGCCCGCTACGATGAGCACAGAGTCAGTAATGGCCTGGCCCGACAGACTGGTGCCGGCAGCACGGAAGGTGACAGGGATACCAAGAGCACTTGCGTCACGGAGCAGGCGGGAAACTTCTTCTTCGCTGGCGGAGCGAATCACCATCTGCGGCAGTTTCCTGTAGAAGCCCGCATCCGTTCCCCATGCCAGGCAGCGCAAATCGTCTGTGTAGATGCGCTCCTGTGGAATGTATTTCCTGATGCATTCCAGATATTTCTTGTGTGATGAGTTCATTTCTTCTGGATTCATTGTGTTGGTGCATAAGGCGCAGTAGGGTGGAGGGCTCTTCAGAGCGCCTCACACTCCTTGAGCCACAATGTGGAGGCTGCGTCGCTGGGCATTCGCCAGTCTCCTCTTGGACTGAGCGAACAACTTCCCACCTTGGGTCCGTCGGGCAGGCAACTCCGCTTGAACTGCTGGGCAAAGAATCTGCGACAGAAGGTGGTGAGCCATTTCTTGATGACGTTATCTGCATAGACTCCATTGAAAGCCTGTCTGGCCAGGAAGAATATCTTGCTTGGGCGGAATCCCCAACGCAGCAGATAATAGAGGAAGAAGTCGTGCAGGTCGTAGGGGCCAACCAGATCCTCGGTCTTCTGAGTGATGTTGCCATCCTCGTCGGCTGGTATCAGTTCGGGGCTGATGGGCGTATCTACTATATCAAGCAGAGTGGCACGTGTAGCCTCGTCAGGCAATTCATTGGCCACCCATGATACCAAGTGACGTACGAGGGTCTTGGGTACCGAGGCATTCACACCATACATGCTCATGTGGTCGCCGTTGTATGTGGCCCATCCCAGAGCCAGCTCACTCAGGTCACCTGTGCCTATAACAAGCCCGTTTGACTGGTTTGCTGCATCCATCAGAATCTGGGTGCGCTCGCGTGCCTGGCCGTTCTCATAAGTCACGTCATGCTGGTTGATGTCGTGCTCCAGGTCCTTGAAATGCTGTATGCAGGCTTCTTTGATGGAAATCTCACGTATGGTCACACCCAATTGCTGCATAAGGTTCATGGCATTGGTATAGGTGCGGTCTGTGGTTCCGAAGCCCGGCATCGTGATGCCCACAATGTTCTTGCGGTCCATCCCAAGCATGTCGAAAGTGCGGACGCAAACCAGCAAAGCCAGCGTGCTGTCGAGTCCTCCGCTGATGCCCACCACGGCGGTCTTGGCACCTGTGTGCTGCATTCGCTTGGCCAGACCTGCTGTCTGAATGCCGAAGATTTCTTCGCAGCGCTCGCCGAGGTCCTTTCCTTCGGGTACGAAAGGACGTGGTGCGATGGTGCGTGAGAGGGTGATGTCGCGTGGGGTAACCATTTCGGTATCCACACAAAGTATCTGCTCGTCCTTGTATTGTGTGGCACAAGAGGCAAAGGTGGTGTTCATGCGACGCTCGGCACGCAACTTCTCCACGTCAATCTCGCTCTCAAGCAGTTGGGGTGAGCATGAATGACGCTTGGCCTCAGCCAGAAGCGAACCGTTCTCATACACGAAACCTTTGCCTGCGAACACTACATCTTGGGTGCTCTCACCATATCCGCATCCGCTGAATACATAGCCGCAGATGAGACGGGCACTCTGCTGCGCAAGCAGACTCTTGAGGTAGGAATGCTTGCCCACCCCTTCATCATCAGCGCTCAGATTGAATATGATGTCGGCTCCATGCAGGGCAAGTGATGAACTGGGGGGCACTGGCGCCCATACGTCTTCGCATATCTCTACACCAAAGGTGCAGGTGGGTGTGCGGAACAACTGTCTTTGAACCACGGGAACTTGCTGCCCGCAGATGAGGATAGAGCCGGGCTGGAGGTCCTTGAGACTGGCAAACCAGCGCTTCTCATAGAACTCCTTGTAGTTGGGCAGGTAGCTCTTGGGCACGATGCCAAGTATCTTACCATGCTGGACGACTGCGGCGCAATTGAGCAGACAACCGTTATAGGCCACTGGCAGACCCACGATGCTGATGATGTCCAGACTCCTGCTGAAATTCATCAGGTGGATTAGAGCCATCTCTGCTTCGTCTATGATCAACTGCTGCTGGAACAGATCCTGGCAGGTGTAAGAGGTGATGGAGAGTTCGGGGAAACAGATGATTTCCGCACCGCGGCCTTCTGCCTGTACCACCATCGACTCTATCTGCTCTATGTTAAACTGGCAATCGGCCACCCTCACAGAGGGGATGGCCGACGCTATCTTTACAAATCCGTAATTCATCGAATAGGGTTTATCTGTTACTTAATCATGCTTACGCTGCGCTTCACAAACTTTGTGAGTGCTTCGCCACGCAACATACCGTTCTGGAGCAGTGCCAGGTCGATGAGCTGGTGAACCCGCTCGTTGCCGTCGGCATACTCCTTCAGGATGTCGTTCTTCTTCTTGTTCTCGGCCTGGATGTCCTCTCCACACTTCTTCAGATCGTCCTTCTCCTCCTGAGTGACTTCCTCTGGCTTCTTCTTCTCTTGCTCCTGACGAAGCACAGCCTGACGTGCGCTCAGACCTCTGATTTCTGCTTCCACGGGTGAAAGTTGCTCCTTGGTGGCTGCCTCGCTGTCCTCCAGCACCTGCTTGATAAGGGGTGCATCGGTGTTGAGCACCAGCGTGTACATGTCGGGCATATCGCCATAGAAACTCATGCCAGGCTGCAGACGTGCCATCTCCTTCATTCTGCGCATGTATTCGCTCTGCGTGATCATGACGGGCAACTGGTCTTCGCCCAAGGGTTGAGCCTCTACGTGGTAGTCAACCTTATCGGTGCGTGGCATCTGGCTGTTGAACAGGCTTGAGAGCTTATCGGCTCTCTCTGCCTCGAGCAGCTCGCGCTTCGTATCTTCCTTCTTTATCAGGCGGTCGATGACATCTGCATCCACACGTGTGAAGGTTGTCTTCTCCAGCTTGCGCTCCAGCATTGCCATGAGCGGAGTATCGAGCTGGCCGTCCATCATCAGCACGTTGTAGCCCTTGTTCTTGGCTGCTTCGATGTAGGTGTATTGGGCATCCTTGTCGTTGGCATACAGATAGACAACCTGTCCGTCCACGTTTGTCTGGTTGTCCTTGACGAGTGCTGCATACTCCTCCAGTGTGTAGTGCTTGCCTTCAGTGTCCTTCAGCAGGAAGTACTGTTTGGCTTTGTCGTAGTAGTCCTCCTGGCTCAGCATGCCATAGTGGATGAATATCTTGATGTCGTCCCACTTCTTCTCGAAGTCCTCACGCTCGTTCTTGAAGATGGAGGCAAGCTTATCGCTCACCTTCTTGGTGATGTAGCCGCTGATCTTCTTCACGTTGGCATCACTCTGGAGATAGCTTCTGCTTACGTTCAGAGGAATGTCGGGGCTGTCAATCACGCCGTGCAGCAGAGTCAGGAACTCGGGCACGATGCCGTCCACAGCATCGGTCACGAACACCTGATTGCAGTAGAGCTGGATCTTGTTGCGCTGTACATCCAGGTTGTTCTTTATCTTGGGGAAGTAGAGGATACCTGTCAGGTTGAAGGGGTAATCCACGTTGAGGTGAATCCAGAAGAGAGGTTCGTCGGCCATGGGGAAGAGGTGGCGGTAAAACTCCTTATAGTCCTCGTCCTTCAGGTCAGCGGGCTTCTTGGTCCACAGAGGCTCCACGTCATTAATGATGAGGTCCTCTTCGGTATCCACCTGCTTGCCGTCCTTCCACTCTGTCTTCTTGCCAAAGGCGATGGGTACAGGCAGGAAGTGACAGTACTTACGCAGCAGTTCCTCCATCTTGTTCTTCTCGAGGAACTCCTGGCAGTCGTCATCGATGTGCATCACGATGTCTGTTCCGCGGTCAGCCTTGTCGGTCTCCTCGATGGTGTAAGAGGGGCTTCCGTCGCAGCTCCACTTGATAGCAGGAGCGTCCTTGTAGCTCTTGGTGATGATATCCACCTGCTTGCTCACCATGAATGCACTGTAGAATCCCAGTCCGAAGTGGCCGATGATGGCATTGGCATCGTCCTTGTATTTCTCCAGGAAGTCGTTTGCACCAGAGAATGCAATCTGATTGATGTACTTGTCAATCTCCTCTGCTGTCATACCGATACCGCGGTCGCTCACGGTAATGGTCTTGGCATCTTTGTCGATGCTTACCTTTACCTTCAGTTCGCCCATCTCTCCCTGGAAGTCGCCTTTGCCTGCCAGAGTCTTCAGCTTCTGCGTTGCATCCACGGCGTTGCTCACTATCTCGCGGATGAAAATCTCATGGTCGCTGTAGAGGAACTTTTTGATGACGGGGAAGATGTTCTCTGTTGTAACCCCAATATTTCCTTGTTTCATAGTAACATTATGTTTGTTGTGAGATGGGAACAGGCAAAACTTGCTCTATGGAGTGCGCTCCGTTTGTTTCCCTCGCACATGTTTTCTTTTATTATACCTTATTTATTAGTTGGCCGTGATAGCCAGTTTTGTATCTTCTTGCTTGCTGCCGGTCTGTCCGTCCTTCTTTTCCTCCTCAATGTCAGCAGTCAGTTGGGCATCCGACGCAATGTTCTCTTGCAGGAGAATCTCGCACAGAGGGTTCTCCAGAAGATTCTGGATGGCCCTTCGCAGCGGTCTTGCTCCGTATTTCACATCATATCCTCGCTTGGCCAGAAGCTGTCGTGCGGCAAGTGTCACGTTCAAGATGTGGCCCATGTCATGCACTCTGCTCACCAGCGGAGCCAGTTCGATATCCACTATGCGCTGCAGGGCATCGGCATTGAGCTGGCTGAAGAATACCACCTCATCAAGTCTGTTGAGGAACTCAGGCGCGAACTGTTTGCTCAGAGCCTTCATAACCATCGAGTGGTAATTGGCTTCGTTCTGCATGTTGTCGGCTGCAGAGTGGAAGCCTATGCCTTTTCCAAACTCGTTTATCTGCCTTGTGCCGCAGTTGCTCGTCATGATGATGATGGTGTTGCGGAAGTCTATGGTGTTGCCGTTACCGTCAGTCAGTCGTCCTTCATCCATTACTTGCAGCAGGATGTTGAACACATCGGGATGTGCTTTCTCTATCTCGTCCAGCAGGACGATGGAGTATGGCTTACGTCTCACACGCTCTGTCAGCTGTCCACCTTCTTCATATCCCACGTATCCTGGAGGCGCTCCTACCATGCGGCTTACGGTGTGCTTCTCCATGTATTCGCTCATGTCGAGACGGATGATGGCGTCTGCATCGCCGAACATCTCCTCAGCCAGGCACTTGGTCAGATAGGTTTTGCCCACACCTGTCGGGCCTACGAACATGAAGGTACCGATAGGGCGCTTGGGGTCTTTCAGGCCGATGCGGCTGCGCTGGATGGCTCTTGCTATGGTGGCAACGGCATCATCCTGCCCGATGACCTTCTTCAGAAGGATTTCCTTGAGCTTACGCAGGCGCTCGTTTTCCTCCTGTCCCACGCGTTGCACGGGAATGCCAGTCATCTTGCTCACCACTTCGGCCACGATGTTTTCATCTACCTCCAGACGTGGATTGACATCCGACTTCTCCCATTTCTGCTGTGCCTCGTCCAATTCAGCCTGCAGATGTTTGGCTTCATCACGGTAGTCGGCAGCCAGCTCGAAGTTCTGGTTCTGTGCTGCTTGCATCTTCTTGGCCTGCAGCTCCTTTATCCGAGCCTCCAGTGAGGTGATTTTCTCAGGGAGAGGTCTGTCCTGTATGTGCAGACGGCTGCCGGCTTCGTCCATTGCGTCAATGGCTTTGTCGGGGAAGCAACGCTCGTTCATGAACCGGCCCGTGAGTTTCACACAAGCCTCCAGAGCCTCTTCCGTGTAGGTCACATGGTGGAAGTCTTCGTAGCGTCCCTTGAGGTTTTTCAGTATCTGAAGCGTTTCTTCGGGGCTTGAAGGATTCACCTGCACCTTCTGGAAGCGCCTCTCCAGAGCACCGTCCTTCTCTATAGTCTTCTTGAACTCGTCTGTTGTGGTGGCACCTATGCACTGGAACTCGCCACGTGCAAGTGCGGGCTTCAGGATGTTTGCGGCATCCATCGAACCTTCAGCGTTGCCTGCACCCACTATGGTGTGTATCTCGTCGATGAAGACAATCACGTTGGGGTTGTTCTTCAGTTCGTTGCTGATGGAACGTATGCGCTCCTCAAACTGTCCGCGGTACTTTGTTCCCGCCACCACACAAGCCATGTCAAGCATCACGATGCGCTTGTCCCACAGCGAGCGGCTGATGCGGTGCTTCACGATGAGTTGTGCCAGTCCCTCCACAATGGCGCTCTTGCCGCAACCGGGCTCGCCTATCAGGATAGGGTTATTCTTCTTGCGTCGGCACAGGATTTGCGCCACACGCTCTATCTCATTCTCTCTGCCCACCACAGGATCCAGCAGATTTTCCTGGGCAGCTTTTGTGAGGTCTGTTCCGAAGTTGTCCAGCAGGGGTGTCTGAGTGTCAGAGCTTGTATTGCGTGGAGTGCTGCTTGCGGCAGGAGAATCCTCTTCTGGCGTCACGTATTCCACTACCGCCTCTTCATCTGTATTCTTGTTCTCGTTGTCCTCGCGGTTCTTCTGTTCCTTGTTGTTGTGTGCTATCTGTGCGAGAGAAGCATACGTGACGTTCATCTCGCTCATGATGTTGCTTGCCTGGCAGTCATTGGCTTTCAGTATGGCCAATAGCAGGTGTATGGTGTCGATGCTTTCCGAGTGCATCAGACGTGCCTCCAGCGCTCCCAGACGTATCACACGACTAGCATTCAGGTCGAAGTCCATGTCGTTGATGCTGGGTGCTATCAGCAGCCTGTTGTCCTGCGTGCTTTCCTCGAGTCTTCTCTTCAGTACTTGCAGGTCGATGTTGAGTTTCTGCAAGACGCTCACGGCACTGTTCTCTTTGTGTCGTAGCATGGCCAGCAGGATATGCGAGGGTGTAACGCTTCCGTTGTTCAAGCGTTCCGCCTCTTCCTTGCTGAAGGCCAGCACCATTGACATGTCAGGAGAAAACTTTGTTGCCATATTGCTCTTATTATATTATAATGTATTATTCTGTTCTTTTCTTTGTTTGAAGCAATGCTCCATGTAGTATCGTACAAACTTTGTGCCAAACTGCTTTTCTGCCTGTTCTTTCCTACTTTTTCTGCCTTGGCAAGATGGCAGAATGACGCTTTGTCAGAAGTCCTTGCCCGTAAACTCGGCCTCTGTAGAGAGCGCTTTCCCTGTGTTTGTCTTGCCGTTTTGCTGGCGGAAGTGGTATGTAATGGCCAGGTTGATGCAGGGATATTTCGGTTTCACCCAAGTTTCGCTCACCAGGAATTCCGTATGCCGGCGGCTGTGATAACGTGCTGTGTGCAGCAGGTTGTGTGCCACCAGCCCTATGCTCAGCTTCTTGCCGAGGAGAGTCTGTCGGGCAGCCAGGTCGAAATAGCAGTATGCCGACTCTCTTCCTTGCGTCAGCTGTCGGGGAGCCACCACGTGTCCGTCAAACTGCAGACTGGTGTTTCGTGCCACCACAAAGTTGTTTATCCACCCCAACTGTCCGCTCAGTCCGTGGCTGTTGTGGCATCCTTTGTAGGAGGCATGGAAGTTGTAATGGAATCCGCTGGCGTTCACCGTTGTGTTCCACCACCTTGCAGGCTTTGCGGTAAACTGCAGTTCCAGCCCCTTCTCCCACTTGTTGCCGGCATTGATGATGCTGTCCAGTGTCACTCCAGGCTCATATGCCCGTCTGATGTAATCCACCACTCCTGTGTTTCTGCGCACGAATCCCGTGACGGCCAGCGTCATGTCGTGGGCCAGTGTCTTGCGCCACTCCAGGTCCAGTGCATGGATGTATTCTGAGTTCAAGTCGGGATTGCCGATGATGCGGGTGTAATAGTCCTCATAAGTTATATAGGGCTCCAGCTTCCAGATGCCCGGTCGGTTGGTTCTGCGTGAGTAGCCCAGGGTGAATGTTCCCACGTTGGAATAGTAGCCGATGTGGGCAGACGGGAACAGGTCGGTGTATTTCTTGTGTCTGGATGTGATGGTGGGCAGGTCCATATCATCCTTCAGTCGTTCTGCCCTCAACCCTGCATCCAGCGCCACCGGTCCGAAGCGTTCGTTGAGTTGGGCATATGCGCAGTGGGTCTGACGGCGGTAGTAGAAGGGAGCATAGAGGTTTTCCTGCCCTTGCGTGCCGTCCTGCCACTTGAATTCTTCAGCATCCCGGTTCCAGTAGCATATCTTGTAGTCGCCATGCTCGCTGTATGTCACATACTGGTAGCCCACCTCCAGTTTGCCTTGTGGCCGGTATCTCAGGGTGTACGAAGCCCCTCCGTCGCAATCCCAATGATGCTCTGTCTCATAGCTTCGGGTGCCTTCGTGGCGCTTGCCGCTCTGGTCAAACATGTTGCTCTCGGTGTATTCCTCCGAGAATCGGTCGTATCTGAAGCGGTTGTTGATGTTTATCTCGTTGCGCTCGTTTATCTTCCATGTGTAGTCGGAGGCCGCTTGAAACAGATATTTGGTCAGCTTGTAGCGGTCGTGACTGGTGTAGAGCGCATGGCTCAGTTCGTTGTCACCCTGCATGCGCAGTTCGTCATAATCCATGTCACCTCCTCGCGGGTTACGTGTTCTGCCGCCTTGCAGGTCGATGTTGAAGTCATGGCGGGAGTTCTTGAACTCATAACCGCCCTGTCCGATGTAGGTGCCAAAGTGGCGGAAGCGTGTTCCGTCGGCCACCGAAGTGGTCTTGTAGTCCTCCACCAGTGTGGTCTTGTGCTGTTCAAAGTCGCTCTTGTTCTTTATCTTTGTTCCTTGGGCGCCTGCATATATATTATGGTGTCCTATGCGGTAGCTCAATCTGCCGTCCACGCTGAGTGTCCCCCAGGTGCTCGCTGCCGAGTTGACCATGAGATCCCATCCGTCAGCCGTGGGCTTGTTGGTCTGTATGCTGATGATGCCCACATCACCTTCCACCTTGTATTTGGCAGGCGGTGTGGTGAGTACATCTATGCTCTTGATGCTTGCCGCTGCTATCATCTGCAGGGCTTCAGTGCCTGTGAG
>ERZ1034755.748-NODE-748-length-10375-cov-7.077713_pt1 | contig 10375 bp, 8 predicted proteins | sample MGYA00520596_ERZ1034755 | MGnify/ENA primary metagenome ERZ1034755 (study PRJEB33766, sample SAMN09781701) | gut metagenome | biome: gut microbiome | host: Homo sapiens | place: Madagascar | study: EMG produced TPA metagenomics assembly of the PRJNA485056 data set... | reverse complement strand
ATCACATGTTTGATGACAAATTTGTTTGGGGCGTGGCAAGCAGCGCATATCAGGTAGAGGGAACTGACCCGGATGACGGAAGAGGAAAGACAGTCTGGGACACTTTTACGGAGCAGGGACGCATTTTTCAAAATCAGAATGCGTACACAAGCTGTGACCATATGCACCATTATAAAGATGACTATGCATTAATGAAAAATCTTGGAATCAAAGCATATCGTTTTTCCTTAAACTGGGCGCGGATTCTGCCGGAGGGCACTGGGCGTGTCAATGAAAAAGCGATTGCGATGTACCGCGACATGATTCTTACAATGAAGGAAAATGGCATTACACCATATATTACCCTGTTTCACTGGGAGTTTCCACAGGCGTTGCAGGAAAAGGGCGGCTGGCTGAATGAGGAAGTGGTAGACTGGTTCGGGGAATATGCAAAAGTGGTGGCAGAGAATTTTTCGGATCTCTGCGAGTATTTTATCACGATCAATGAGCCACAGTGTGTGGTAGGACTTGGGCATTTAAGCGGTGTCCATGCACCGGGATTGAAATTATCAATTCCAGAGACTTTCCAGATTGCACATAATCTGTTGAAAGCGCATGGACAGGCAATGATCAATTTAAGAAAATATGCAAAACAAAAAATCCAGATCGGCTTTGCACCGACCGGAGGAGTGGCTTATCCATACACGGACAGTGCAGAGGATATCGAAGCTGCCAGAAAAGTTTATTTTGGATTTTACAATCCGATGGATAACTGGACCTGGAATATCTCATGGTTTTCAGATCCGGTCTTTTTAGGTCATTATCCAAAAGAGGGACTGGAAAAGTTCAAAGAGTATCTGCCGGAAATCACAGAGTCAGATATGCAGCTGATCCATCAGCCACTGGACTTTATGGGACAGAACATATATAATGGTTATTACGTGCGTCAGGGCGCAGACGGTGAACCGGAATTTGTGGACCGGGAACCGGGATTCCCAAAGACGGCGTGCAACTGGCCGGTGACACCAAAAGCATTTTATTATGGAATTAAATTTTTGACGGAGCGGTATCCGCTTCCATTATATATTACAGAAAATGGCATGTCCTGCCATGACAATGTGAGCTTTGACGGCAGAGTGCATGACAATGACCGCATCACATTTCTGGATTCCTACATCGGAGCCATGCAGAGGGCATATGATGAGGGAGCCGATATCCGGGGGTATTTCCTGTGGACATTTCTGGATAATTTTGAATGGTCCGAGGGATATAAGGAACGTTTTGGCATGATTTATGTGGATTTTATGACACAGCGGAGAATTGTAAAAGATTCTGCATTTTGGTATCAGGATGTGATCGGGACAAATGGAGGTAATTTATCAATGAATCAGACCACGAAAGAAATTTTATTTTTAGATCCGGTATGTACACACAACATCTGGGGCGGTACGAGATTGAGAGAGGATTTTCATTATCCGGCCAAAGGTGATGATTTAGGGGAGTGCTGGGGAATTTCTGCACATCCAAATGGAGATGGGACTTTAAGAGACTGTGGATTCCGTGGAATGAAGCTGTCCGAATTGTGGAAAAAACATCCGGAAGTTTTCGGAAATGTGGACAGTGACCGTTTCCCACTCCTGATCAAAATTATTGACGCAAAAGATGACCTGAGCATTCAGGTACATCCGGACGACGATTATGCAAAAGTCCATGAAAATGGTTCACTTGGAAAAACAGAGTGCTGGTACATTCTCGACTGTAAGGAAAATGCGACGATCGTAATCGGACACAATGCAAGGACAAAAGAGGAATTAAGCCGGATGATCCATGAGGGAAAGTGGAGTGAATTTATCCGTGAGATCCCGATCAAAAAAGGCGATTTTCTTCAGATCGATCCGGGAACGGTTCATGCGATCAAAGGCGGAACACTCATTTTGGAAACACAGCAGAACAGTGATATTACCTACCGCGTTTATGATTATGACCGTCTTTCCAATGGAAAGCCGAGAGAGTTGCATATCGACAAGAGTATTGACGTGATCACTGTGCCTGCAAAATCGGCTGCAGACAGTGTGAAATCGGTGGCAGATCTTCCGGTCAATACGTTAAATGAACTGTATGCCTGCAAATACTTTCATATCTATAAAATAGAAGTTTCCGGTAAAATGACTTTTGAGCAGAACGCTCCTTTTATGAACATGACAGTGACGGAAGGTAATGGAATCGTCAACGGCCAGCCGGTGAAAAAAGGAGATCATTTCATTCTTCCAAATGGCTTCGGAACCGTGGAATTGCAGGGTGACATGCAGATCATTGCATCCACGATATAAACATCCATGCAAACAGTCTTGAAGAATCTTGAGGGGTTCTATATAATAAAAAAAGAGATAGATAATGCCAAATTTCCGAAATTAACCAACCGTGTGCAGTCCGAATCCAGATAACAGAAAAACATAATGAATCATGACAAAGAAACCATTTTTTAAAGGATGGTTTCTTTTTTTTAAGTTCATTTAAGGTTCGCCTGATAAGATATGCGCAAAGGAAAGGAGACACTTATGGCAGATCAGATGATATTTAAAAGGTGTGAGATCAAATATATGTTGGATATCACGCAGGCGGAACTGTTAAAAAATCAAATGAAACAGTATATGATCGCAGACGAGCATGGAGTGAGTACAATATGCAGTCTCTACTTTGATACACCGGACTATCTGCTGATCCAAAGATCAATGGAACATCCGGTTTATAAAGAAAAACTGAGATTGAGAAGTTACGGAACGGCAGACAAAGACACGACCGTTTTTGTGGAACTGAAGAAGAAGTATGAGTCCGTTGTATACAAAAGAAGAATTGCAATGACAGAGGACGAGGCAGAACGTTACCTGCTTTTTCATGAAAAAGTAAAAGACACACAGATCACCAGAGAAATTGATTACTGTCTGAAAAATTATAAAAAGCTGGCTCCGGCAGTGATGCTTTCTTATGAGAGAGAAGCTTTTTATGCGAAGGACAATCACGAGTTCCGGATCACGTTTGATCAGAACATTCTCTGGAGAAATTACGACCTTTCGCTCTGCAAGGGGATTTATGGGGAAGCAATTTTAGCTAAAAATAAAGTGCTTATGGAAGTGAAAACGGCGGGCGCAATACCGCTCTGGATGGTTCATTTTCTGACAGAAAACCAGATTTACAAAACGTCATTTTCCAAATATGCGACCGCTTACCGCACGATTTATGAGAGAGAGAAGAGAAGCTGTCCGCCGGAAAATTTCTTTGTGTTTACCGGAGATGAGGTTGTGCAGCAGGCAATAAAATGTTAAAAAAGAAATGGAGAAATTAATATGTTAAACAATTTATTTACAGGAATTTTTGATGCAGCAGGTACGGCGGTGATTTCCGTGCCGGATTTTTTAATCTGTATTGTGGTGTCACTGGTGATCGGGGCATTCATCACATGGGTTTACACTTATAAAAGCCGTTATACGACAAGCTTTGCAGTGACACTCGCAATGCTTCCGGCGATCGTTTGCATTGTTATCATGATGGTAAACGGAAATGTAGGTGCCGGAGTGGCTGTGGCAGGAGCATTTTCGCTTGTACGTTTCCGTTCTGTGCCGGGAACTGCAAAAGAGATCGGAACCATTTTTCTTGCAATGGCGGCAGGACTGATCGCAGGGATGGGGTATCTTGGGTTTGCAGTACTGTTTTCACTCATTATGGGAGCCGTGATGTTTGTGTTAAATGTGACCGGATCCGGTGTAAAAAAAGCAGAAGTAAGGGAGAAAACACTTCGGATCACAATCCCGGAGGATTTAAATTACGGAGCAGCATTTGATGATCTTTTTGAAAAATATTTATCATCCTGCGAAGTAGTCGCTGTGAAAACTTCCAATATGGGAAGTCTTTACAAACTTACCTATCATGTGACGTTAAAAGACAATGCGGAAGAGAAAACATTTCTCGATGAATTGAGATGCAGAAACGGAAATCTGAAAATCAGTATGATGAGACAGGAGGCAAATGTCAATGAGTTATAGAAGAAAAAAACTGCTGGCATTGTTTTGTGCCACGGCATTATCCATGACGGCAGTGGCAGGCTGTACAGGGACAAAGAGCAGTACTGGCAATGTTGTTTCCTCGGAAACAAATGCAGAAGAAACATCAGCACAGAGTGAAGCAGGATCTTTTTCAAGTGCAGATATGTTTACTGAGCGGGATCTGGCAGGAACCTATGAGGAGAGTGGGGCAGTTTATGTCACACTTTCCGGTGATGGTATCACAGGGGAAACGGATGGCGTTGCGATCAATGGACAGACGGTGACGATCACGGCAGAAGGGACTTATATTTTTTCCGGAACACTGTCGGAAGGACAGATTGTGGTGGATGCAGATAATGCGAAAGTGCAGATTGTATTTGATAATGTGGATATTACCTGTGCTTCAAGTGCAGCCGTGTATGTAAAAAGTGCAGAGAAAGTATTTGTAACGCTTGCAGAAGGATCGCAGAATACGCTTCGCAATACGGATGAGTATGTTGCGATTGACGACAACAACATTGATGCCGTGATTTTTGCAAAATCAGACCTTACGTTAAACGGCACTGGAAGTCTGACGATCGTATCAGCAGAAGGATATGGAATTGTATCCAAAGATGATCTGAAGATTACAGGCGGTACATACGATATCACAGCAGCAGGGCACGCATTATCGGGAAAAGACAGTGTGCGTATCGCAGATGGAACCTTTATTTTAACCGCAGAAAAAGATGGCATTCATGCGGAAAATGCAGATGATGAAGAAAAGGGCTACATTTATATTGCAGACGGTGATTTTACGATCACAAGTGACGGCGATGGCATGGACGCTTCCAATATCGTGCAGATCGAGGATGGAACATTTGACATCACAGCCGGGAGCAGCGCTGCAAACAGTCAGAAAACACATGAGTCAGACATGCCGGGTGGCGGAATGTCACAAAACATCGAGAGACCGGACGGAGAAAGTATGCCACAGATGGGCGAAAAGCCGGACGGAGAGAATATGCCACAGGATACCACAACCGACGAGAGCGGCACCAGCACAAAAGGAATCAAGGCAGGTGGCGGCATGTACTTAAATGGAGGCACTTATCAGATTGATTCCGCAGATGATTCCATCCACAGCAATGCAAATATTACGATCGCAGATGGAACATACACGCTTGCGACAGGTGATGATGGTGTGCATGCAGATGATGCACTGACAGTAAATGGCGGTACGATCACCGTGACAGAGAGTTATGAAGGTCTGGAAGGCCTGACGGTGACGATCAACGATGGAACGATTGATATCACGGCAAGAGATGACGGTATTAATACAGCAGGCGGCACGGATCAGAGTGGTTTTGGAACATTTGGCAATCACTTTAAAGGCATGGATTCTGCGGATGACGAGACAGAAGAGACAACAGATAATGAAATGTGGATGGAATTAAATGGTGGATATATTCACATTCTGGCAGGCGGCGACGGTGTGGATTCCAACGGCGATCTGACGATCAACGGTGGTGAAATCTACATTGACGGTCCGTTTGACAACGGAAACAGTGCGATCGATTACGGCGACCGGTCGTCTGCGTACATGAACGGCGGAATGCTTGTGGCAATCGGCAGCAGCGGCATGGCAGAGGGGATGAGTGACTCTTCCAAACAGAAGGTTCTTATGGTAAAATTAGGAGAACAAATGGAAGCCGGCGACGTTGTGCTGACAGACAGTGAGGGAAATGTGATCGTAAGTTACACGGCATTAAAATCCTATGACTGTGTGATCATCAGCACCGCAGAGGTGGAGAGCGGAGCAACGTACACGCTCACAACATCGGGAACGACGACAGAAGTGACCGCAGAATAAAAACAGCTGAGGGCAGGAATCGGTATCACCGTGAAATAAACGAAAGGCATGGGATTTTGTATGAGGTTATTGCTTGCAGAAGATGAAGAGGATTTGAGCCGTGCGCTTGTCACGGTGTTAAAACATAACAATTATTCGGTAGACGCTGTGTACGATGGTGCAGAAGCCTTAGACTATCTGGAAAACGGCGACAATTATGACGGCGTGATCTTAGATATCATGATGCCAAAAATGGATGGTATCACCGTATTAAAAACAATCCGCAGACATGGAAATTCCGTTCCGGTTCTGCTGCTCACAGCAAAGGCAGAGATTGATGACCGTGTGGAGGGTTTAGACAGTGGCGCAGACGATTATCTGCCGAAACCATTTTCCATGAAAGAGCTTCTGGCGAGGATCCGGGCAATGACAAGGAGGCAGACGGACACAACCGATAATGTGCTGGCATTTGGCGATATTGCACTGAACCGTTCTACCTATCAGCTCACAGGACCGGAGAATCCAGAAGGTATCCGTCTTGCTGGCAAGGAATACCAGATGCTTGAAATGCTCATGTCTAATCCAGAACAGGTCATTTCCCCGGATCTTTTTATGGATAAAATCTGGGGCTATGATTCAGAAGCGGAACAAAATGTCGTATGGGTATATATTTCCTATCTGAGAAAAAAATTAACCTCCATTGGAAGTCAGGTGAAAATCAAGGCGGCCAGAGGACTTGGATATTCATTGGAGAAAGACAATGCTTAAAAAATTAAGAAGAAAATTTATTGCAATTGCAATGCTGTCTGTTTCTATCGTGCTGATCGCAATTGTCGGTACGATCAATATTGCAAACTACATCAGTACCAATCAGGCGCTGGATGCAAGACTCTCCCTGATCGCTGACAACGGAGGTACTTTCCCGGATATGACACCCGGAGATTCTGGAAAAAAATTGGAACCTAAGTCAGATCAGCCACCGGCAATGAATGACCTGCAAAAGCATGGAATTTCGCAGGAAAGTCCGTTTGACACCCGGTATTTTACAGTGACGATCGCATCGGACGGTACGGTGGGGTCTGTGGATACCGGAAAAATTGCTTCCATTTCAGCCGGGACAGCGGAGGAATACGCAGCGGAGCTGTGGAAAAAAGGAAAGAAAAAAGGCTTTTTCGCTGATTATAAATATCTTACAACGGACAGTGACGGCACGACGATGTATGTATTTTTAAACTGCCAGCGGGAAATCTCTACCATTAGAACGTATGTTCTTACGAGCGTGGGAACAGGAGCACTCGGACTTGTTATCGTGTTTGTCATGATCTACTTTTTCTCCGGAAAAGTGTTAAAACCGGTGTCAGAAAGCTATGAGAAACAGAAACGCTTTATCACGGACGCAAGCCATGAGATCAAAACGCCGCTCACGATCATCGATGCCAACACCGAAGTCATAGAGATGATGGAGGGGGAAAACGAGTGGACGCAGAGTACGAGAAAACAGATTGCAAGACTGACTTCCCTCACGGAAAAACTGGTGTTTCTCTCCCGCATGGACGAGGAAGGGACAAAGCTGGAAAAAGTGTCATTTTCACTTTCGGATGCCGTGCTTGATACCGCAGAGGGATTCCGCTCTGTCGCAAAAACAAAAGGAAAACAATTTGAGATCAATGTGGCAGAGCATGTGGAATATATCGGCGATGAGAAAAATATCCGGCAGATGATCTCTCTGCTTTTGGACAATGCAATGAAATATTCCTCAGAGCAGGGCATCATCCGCATCGCACTAAAAACTTCCGGAAAAAACAAAATCATCACCGTGTGGAATACCACAGACCAGATCGAAAAAGGAAAGCTGGACATGCTTTTCGAACGTTTTTACCGTATGGACGCTTCCCACAATTCCAGGACCGGGGGCTTTGGAATCGGACTTTCCGTCGTGTATGCGATCGTGAAAGCACACAAGGGCAAGATCACAGCCAAAAGCGAGGACGGAAAATCAATCTTATTTACCGTGGCATTGTAGCGTCTGGCTTCCCCCTCTCTCCCGGCTTTTACTTGGTTTCATTATGGAATAGATAAAAGGGTTCCTTATAAAACTTGCTCGAATTGCGGCTTTATCAGTGTTCACATTTTGACTTTTTTGATTGTTTATATTCATTCAGAAATGGACAGTCCGCACAATGTGTTCGTCTGCGGCCACACTTCCTTCTTATCTGTATCGTGCGCAAGTTACATGCCGGAAAATCAGCAGATGAGCAGGTCAAAAATCACTCGGGCTTTTTTTGATTTTTGACCTGCAATAAAGGATGCTGATTCCGGCATTTACTTGCGCTAGATACAGATAAAGGAAGTGTGTCCCAGACGGACACATTGCGTGGACTGTCCATTGATGAATGTACATAAACTTAAAGTCAAAATGTGAACACTGATAAATGCACTCAATTCTCACAAAAGTTTTATAAGGAACCCTTTTATCCATTCCATAGCTTTACACTTTGGCAAAAGCCGGGAGAGAGGGGGAAGCCAGATGCTACAATTCGTCAAATGAAATCTGATTTTTCGTCAGAAAGCGTTTGAGGAGTGTGTCCCACTCGTGCTCAAGCGTTTTGTCGGTCGAGAAGATCCGGTAGGAGATACCCGTGGTCACGGTCAGTTCTCCATTCTGGAAGCGGATATTTAAGAACACTGCGGAAATATCATTTTCCGTGAAAGAACTTCCGGTCTGAGAGAGGGTGCGTTTGAGATTTTCCGGCGATAAAAGGAGGGAAAACTTGAAATAAGAAGGAGTTTTCTTTCCTTTGATCAGGTTGAAACAGGAACTGCGCAAAAGACCATACGGAACAAAGGAAAGTCCGGTGAGATTCTGTTCTTCGAGTTCTTCTAAGGTGTAGAAGTCTTTTTGCAGCGTGCCGTCGATATGGCAGGATACATTTGTTGTGATGACAGCCTCCTGAATGAGAAAGTGGTCAAACACATCCTGGCACAGTAATTTATTCATAAAGTCTTTGACTTCGGCAATTTTTAAAGCGATCATAAAATCCTCCCAAAAGAAAATGGTATCAACATAAATTTATCATTGGTTTGTTTTCTTGTAAATAACTGAAATGACAAATGAGAGAAAATATGCTAGAATACAGAGGATTTGCGAATGCAAAATACGGAATAATGATACAGATTTACGACCGCAGATAAAAAGTCTGGGGTTTGATGGAAAGGTTGGTAACAGATATGACAGAGACACAAATTTTATTTGATTTATTGGAAAAGGGAGTTTCTCCGGCACATGCAGTGAGTGCATGCGAAAAAAGACTGACAGATGCCGGTTTTGAAGTGGTTGATTACGGTACGGAATGGAACTTAAAAGCGGGCGGAAAATATGTGGTAAATCATCATGAAACGACATTGTTTGCATTCACATTACCGCAGAATTGGAGTGACAGAGAGCCTGCGATCCGCATTGCAGCAGCACATACAGATTTCCCATGCTTAAGGATCAAACCGTCCTGCGATATTCAGACAAACGGATACGCACAGGTGAATGTGGAAGTTTACGGCGGCGCAATCTTAAATACATGGCTGGACCGTCCACTCGGTGTAGCCGGAAGAGTTGCAGTGCGCAGCGGGGATGTGTTTACACCGAAAGTGGTCACGTTCCAGTCTGAAAAAAATCTTATGACCATCCCGAATCTTGCGATCCACATGAACCGTGAGGTGAACAAGGGCGTGGAATTAAATAAGCAGACGGAACTGCTCCCAATCTGCGGACTTTCCGATGATGCAGACTATTTTCTTGATTTTCTTGCAAAAGAGCTTGCTGTGAAAAAAGAGGATATCCTGGATTTTGAGCTGACCATTTATAATAAAGAAAAGCCGGAGTTTGTGGGATTAAACGATGAGTTTATCTCTGCATCCAGACTCGATAACTTAAATTCATGTTCTGCACTAGTGTCTGCGATCATCGACAGCGACAGGGCGGACGGCATGAATCTCATTGCTCTGTTCGATCACGAGGAGATCGGAAGCCGTTCCAAACAGGGTGCCGGTTCCATTCTGCTCCATGATATGCTGGTGCGCATTCTGACCGAGTGCGGACTGGAAAAAGAAGTGTGGAACAGACTGTACAACAGCATGATTTTATCTGTGGATGTGGCACATGGACTTCATCCAAACTATGCTGGAAAGATGGATCTGACCAACAAGCCGGTGCTTGGAAAAGGATTCTGTATCAAGGAAGCATGCTCGCAGTCCTATGCGACGGACTGTGGTGCGGTCGCAGTGATCCAGCAGATCTGTGAGAAGGATCAGATCCCATATCAGAAATTTGTGAACCGTTCGGATCTTGCAGGAGGCGGCACATTAGGCTCGATCGCATCAGCGTTACTTCCGGTTAAAACAGTAGATATCGGAATCCCATTGCTTGCAATGCATTCTGCAAGAGAACTGATGGCAGCAGCAGACCAGCAGGCATTGAAGGATCTGGTGAGCGCTTATTTTGGCTGAACTGCAAAAAAGATGCATACAGTGT
>ERZ1034755.747-NODE-747-length-10377-cov-7.142220_pt1 | contig 10377 bp, 12 predicted proteins | sample MGYA00520596_ERZ1034755 | MGnify/ENA primary metagenome ERZ1034755 (study PRJEB33766, sample SAMN09781701) | gut metagenome | biome: gut microbiome | host: Homo sapiens | place: Madagascar | study: EMG produced TPA metagenomics assembly of the PRJNA485056 data set... | reverse complement strand
ATAATTGGGACATAAATTTTAGGAGCAAATTATGATAAGTTTGACTACAAGACAATTGAACAAAGATTATGAAAAATATGCTGACAAACAAGTTAGCATTGGCGGTTGGGTTCGTACCATTCGTGACAGCAAAGGCATTGCTTTCATTGACCTAAACGACGGCAGTTTCAAGGGCGTGCAAATCGTGCTCACCAACGCACTCAACAATTTCGACCAAATCGTCAAACTCAATATCGGTTCGTCAATCATTGCGACGGGCAAAGTGAATTTGACTCCAACTGCACAACAGCCATTTGAGATTGTGGCAGAGAGCGTAAAAGTGGTTGGCGAATGCGCACCAGATTTTCCATTCCAACGCAAGCAACGTGCCACTATGGAAACCTTGCGCGAGATTCCAGAGTTGCGTGCTCGTACAAACACTTTCAATGCAGTATTCAACATTCGTTCAAAGGCAGCGTACGCGATTCACAAATTCTTTAACGAGAACGGTTTTGTGTATGTCAACACACCAATCATCACGGGCAGTGACTGTGAAGGCGCAGGCGAAATGTTCCAAGTGACCACGCTCGACCTTGACAGAGTGGCTAGCACGGGCAAAGTAGATTACAGCCGTGACTTCTTCGGCAAGAAAGTGGGTCTAACCGTTTCGGGTCAGTTGCAAGAAGAATGCTTCACACACGCATTCGGTCGCACTTATACCTTTGGCCCAACCTTCCGTGCGGAAAACTCCAACACCACTCGCCACGCAGCAGAGTTTTGGATGATGGAACCAGAGATGTGCTTCACTGACCTTAAAGGCGTGCTCGAAAATGAAGAACAAATGCTCAAATATGTCATTCGTTACGTTATGGAAAACTGCGCTGACGAATTGAACTTCTTGAATAAGTTTGTTGACAAAGGTTTGCTCGATAAACTCAACAATGTGGTGAACAACGAGTTTGGCGTGCTCACCTACACCGAAGCCATTGACATTTTGAAAAAGGCAGACGTCAAGTTTGAGTACCCTGTTGAATGGGGCGTTGACTTGCAGAGCGAGCACGAACGCTATATCACCGAAAAGGTGTTTAACAAGCCGGTATTCTTGACCAACTATCCAAAAGAAATCAAGGCTTTTTATATGCGTCAAAACGACGACGGCAAGACCGTTGCTGCGGCTGACCTGCTTGTCCCAGGGGTGGGCGAATTGATTGGCGGTAGCCAAAGAGAAGAGCGTTATGACAAACTCATTGAGCGTATGAAAGAATGCGGAATGAAATTGGAAGACTACAAATATTACACCGACATTCGCCGTTTCGGCACAACCATTCATTCGGGCTATGGACTTGGCTTTGAACGTCTAATTATGTATCTCACAGGAATGACCAATATTCGCGATGTGGAATTGATGCCACGCACAGTTGGAGCGATTAAATTCTAATGGAAATGGTGTTCATCTTCATTATTATGGCGCTTATATTATTCTTGTGATTCCAGTTTGCATACAAAAAAATAAAAGTCATAGACTACAAATCTATGACTTTTTTATATACTTCGCTTTTGCTAATATTAAACTTTGACGCCACTGTTTTCATTGCTTGCTTTTTATCCATTCCTTCAGCGATGAGCGAAAAATACATTTCTTCAATACTTTCGCTCGGTGTGCTTTCGTCCGGCTTATCTACGACGATGACATACTCACCTTTTGGGTCGTCAAAGGTTTGTTCACCTAGCACAAAATTTGTCGTGCGCTCAAACATTTTGGTGATGTCTTTTACCACGCACACGCGCCTTGCGCCTAGTGTGTCATAAAGCACACCAAGGTCGGCGTTTAGGTTGTGACAACTGGAATAAAGAATGCAAGGCACACTACTAGACTTGATTTGCACAAGTTGAGCACGCTTCACTTTTGCCTTGTCGTTAAGGAAACCTATAAAGGTGAAACTGCTGGCGTCATAGCCCGAAAGTATCATTGCACACAATCCAGCGTTTGCGCCCGGTATGACAGTGTAAGGTAGATTGTTGTCAATCAGTTCTTGCACGAGAATATTCCCGGGGTCGCTGATGACGGGCATACCCGCATCGCTGACGAGTGCAATGTTTTTACCCTCTTGCAATAGTTTGATAATACCCTGCGCGCTAGCACGTTCATTATTTTTGTTGTAGGAAATGAGTTTCTTGTGAATGTTGTATTCATTGAAAAGAATTTGCGAATGGCGCGTATCTTCGCATGCAATGATGTCCACCGCATTTAAGGTGTCAATGGCACGATAACTGATGTCACGCAAATTGCCAATAGGCGTGCCAACTAGATAAAATGTTCCGCTCATATATTCTCCTTAAAACTTACTTGCACATTGTCGTGCCCGTCCAATACGGCGTCAATCAACACCAAATATGCGGGCTTGTTTTTCGCATAGACAAAACACATACGTTTGGTGGCGAATCTATATTTTTTGAGCGTGACGATAATCTCTGCCACGCGTTCCGCCTTGTGCTCGATGTATAAGTGTCCGCCCGACTTCAATATGCGGGCGCTGACGCTAACAATGTCATCAAAATTGATGTCAATCTCGTGTGTGGCGCGGGCGATGTTTTTGTTTTCACTGGCAAGGTTGGTGACCTTTTCATAAGGCGGGTTGCATATCACAACATCGACGGGACGCGCGAAACTAGTAGTTGTCAAAGTTTTGGCGTCAACATTCATAACGCTCGCGGGCAGATTGTTTAGCGCGATGTTGTCGGCAATCACCTTGCAGTCGTCGGGGTTAATTTCGACGAAATCTATATGCTCGCAAGGGTGCTGGCTATACGCGTAAATGCCGATGATGCCCGACCCCGCGCACAACTCAACTGCGCGGTCACGACGCTTGAAGCGAAAGAAATTAGCCAAAAGCACCGAATCAGATGTGAAATGGTAATCCTTGCCCTGTCGCATCTTATATCCGTTTGGCAGAGTTTCGTAATTATTTGTCATCGTTTTCGCTGTCCTTGTTTTGCTTTACGGCGGGTTTGGTGAATTTGAGTTCGCTGACGTCGTACTCTTTGCGCTCAATATTGTCGTCTTTCATAATAGTGACAATGCTCTTCTCGCGCAAGATGTCATTGTACACAACCTTGCCTTCGCCGTCCGGTGTGGTGACGAGCGAGTTTATCTTTGGCATTTTTTGCAAAGTTTCGTGATAATATTTGTCTTCGTATTTTAGGCAACACAAAAGTCTTCCGCAAATGCCGTTAATCTTGTTTGGGTTGAGCGCAATGCCTTGCTCTTTTGCCATTTTAATGCTGACCTTGTCAAAGTCTTTTAGGAAACGTTTGCAACAGCAGACCTGCCCGCATTCGCCTATTGCACCCATAACAGCCACTTCGTCGCGATAGCCAATCTGGTGCATTTCAATGCGAGTGTGAAATTCGCCTGCAAGGCGCTTTACCAAATCGCGATAGTCAATGCGGTCGTCACTGGTGTAACTGATTATCATACGGCTGTGGTCAAGGTTGAAGCGCACGAAACTGACCTTGATGTCGGGCATAATGTTCTTGATAAACATTTTGACGCGCGAAAAGATTTTTTTCGCTTCGATGTCGTTCTCGGCATTCTTCTTGATGTCGTTTTCGCTGGCAAGACGCACAACTGGACGCAATTCGCCCACTATTTGCTCTTCGCTGACCGAACGCGTGCCGAATGCAATCTCGCCCAGTTCGAGTCCGCGAGATGTTTCAACGATAACCTTGTCGCCACGTTTTAGTTCCAGCCCGTTAGGTGAAAAGTAAAAAGGTTTGATGGCGTCGCCAAATACAACGCCCGCAACATTAATTTCCATATTAGTTCTCCTTTTGTAAGTCTAGGAATAGACAGTCAATGCAATAGTTGAAGTTTACATTACTCGTTATGCGCTTAATAGTCTTGTCAAAAATGGCAGTGAGATTAGTCAAGGCGGTTACATTGTCTTGCATTCTCAATTTCATCTGCTCGTACAAGGCTTGAACGAAGGCAAGTCTGTCTTTTGGCGCGATGTTGAGTGAAGCGCACACGCTAGGCAAATTTGCTTTGTCATCAAGTGCGGAAATGAAACTATTTGCTTTTTCTAAAAGCGTCTGGTAGTCGGCAGATTTCGAGTTCATCTCTTGCGTTAGGCTGGAGATAGTCTTGCTAAACTCAAACTCACTGTCAAGGCATTTGTCGAGTTGCAAATAAACCTTTTTGCCACGGCTGAGAATGGTTGGCAACATTTTGTATTCCGCGGTGGTGGTGAGAAGGAAGATGGAAGATTTGTTCGGCTCTTCCAAGGTCTTCAAAAGTTTGTTTTGCGCTTGCTCGTTTAGGTTGTCCGCGTTGTGTATCAAAAAGATTTTGTATTCGCTAAATACGGGCGTGTCATATGAGCGGTCAACGATTTCGTTGGCGTCGGCGACCAAAAGCGCGGGCTTGTCATACTGAATAAGGTCGGGGTGCTTGCCTAGTTTAATGCGGACACAGTTGTCGCACACCCCACAAGCCGTGTGCGTCTTGCACAACAAACTTTCTGCAAAAAACAATGCGAACTCTTGGTTTAGCATTCGGTCGGGTGAAATGAATATATAAACGCCGTTAGGACTTGTCAAGTCGCCTTGCAACTCGCCTATCTGTAGGCAGGTGCGCATTGAACTGTATTTCATAGTTTGATTATACCATATTTTATAAATTTTGCATATAGTTTTGACGCTCTTTTAACAAGATTTTTGCCTAGCAAAATTTTGCTCATTGACATACGCGTGAGTCGTGGTATAATCTAGGTATGAATGCATGGGCAGTGGGACTCATTTTAATGTTTTTGTTTTGGAGATATTTCTACAACGCGAAGAAATAGTCCGTTTTTTAATAATAAAAAAATCCGCTTATTGAGAGTGGATTTTTTATTTGCATATTAGTTCTCGTCATTGGTGATGTCGATGTAAGATTGTTTGATTTGTTTTTCAACCTTTTTCACACGTGAACTGAAAGTGAGTGTCAACACAATGTCGCACACGCCGTCAACGATGAGCGAAATGCCGGCGAATATCATCACATATTCGAATGTGCCGAACATTACGATTGCGCCAAGAACCACCATAAGAATGGCGTCGAGCACCAAGACCCACCAACCTTTCACCTTGTCGCGAGCACAATAGACGCCGTCTTGAACCTTTGAAAGTCCGTCAATGATTAGGAACAAGCCGAACACAATGGTGAGAATGGATTTAACAATTTCTGGTTGAGTTAGGCAGAAAATTCCGCCCATAATGAATACTACGCTAATAAGAAGCATTCCGCCCACAAGCCAGAAACCTGACATAATGTAGCGCACCAAGAATGCGCAACCCAAAACCAAGAAGATTATGCCAATCACATTGCACAATACATCACTCGAACTTTCTGGCAAGCAAACAAACAAAATGCCGATGGTGATGGCAAAAAGCGCGGTCAACAAGACTTCCCATTTAATTTTTTTGAAAAAATCTTTCAACATATTTTTCTCCTTATATTTATTATCTCAATAATAGCGCAAAATATAATTAAAGGCAACTAAGTTCGCTCACAACAAAAAACAAAATGTTCACAAAAGCAACATTTTGTTCAATATTGGCGCTCGTTAAATATTCAAAATCAATTCAAATTAAGAATAGCATAGTGCGAAACAAAAGTATAGTGTTTTGTAACGATTTAAGATTTTTATTTTTGGAAATTTTGTTGACGGGTGGGGGTATTCTAAGTTAAAATAAAATTGTCGAAAAATGTTAAATATATACAAGGAGAAAAAAGATGACATTTCTAAAAAACAAATGGAAGTTGTTGGTTATCATTCTGTTGTCAGTGCTCACCCTGTCGTTTATGGCTAGCACAATCGTTGTGTGCTGTCAAAACAATAAATTGGCTACCGAACTAGAAACAGAGAAAAACAAACAGACTGACACCTACGATTTCTATTTAACGCTAGGCACAATGCCTACACTTTATGCCACGTTAAACGCTTATACCAACAAAAACCCTAATACAAATATGTGGTTTTTGAGAGGCAACACAATCAGTAAGCAATACTCGGCAGATTACATTCACTATTTCAATTCACAATCCACTACGAACGCAAACAGCGCGTTCGACTATATGGAAATTAGAAACAAGGTTCGCGAAATCTACACAAACAACAACAAAGCAAAGTTCAATCTTTACTGCGATGACGCGCGTGTGAGATTCATCTTCGATATCTTCGTTTCGGCGGGCGTAGATTTTGAAGACCTGAACGTTACTTTACTTTCGGACGGCACCGGCTCATACAATATTTATGCCAATCTAACCGAAGAAACCTATACCGCGCAAGCAGACCAATGGAAAAACTATATGGACACCTATTTGGCTAACCGCAACGACCCAGAGTTCACAATGTTTGAGGACTTCAACGGTCAAGCGTTGGAAATGGACAAGTTCATATTCTACACTTCCACTTTCAGCAATGTGAAGTATTGGATTCAACACCCAGACTTCTTGGTGAACACAAAGTCTGCAACTTTGAACAAAAATCGCTATGCGATGAATATTGTTAAGAAAGACCCAAAAGCGATGTACAATTCACTCGATGATGCCACAAGAGATTCTTACCAAAAGGTAGTACTCGCTAACGCATTGGTTGACAGCGACACTTTACACACTCTTGATGACGCCAAAACATACTTTGACAATAAACTTGGCAATCGAGATAAAGATGTAGTACTCATTCTTGGCAATAGAAATTATGGTTTGGAACACAACAAAAACTTCGTTGACCAAACCTTGCAATTCTACACTCCAACAGTTGACAGTGCCGACAATACGCAAGTCAAGTTCAAAGGCAAAACCTACACAATCACCGCTGGTGACACAACACTTGTCGTTGACGGCAAAACCTACACAATCGGCGAAGTGTCGGTTTACCTATTCTTCAAAGGTCACCCATCATTCCCAGCAAACAATGATTTGAGAGCATACTTTGATTCTCACAATATTGAAATCTTGCCACACCGCACACCAGTTGAAACACTGTTCTGGATGTACAACACCAAAGTTGGTGGCTACAACTCTACAAGTTTCCTATCTTGCGACCAAGGTCAAGCAGAATTCTTCTATGGCGAACTTACCGGTGCTGTTAAGCAAATGCAAGACCTAGGCTTCTATGACGGAGCGATTACATTCACCGAAGGCTAATCAAAAAAAAGAGAAACGCAGTCCGCGTTTCTTTTTTTGTGTCAATGGCAAGTAGCAGTTGCTTGTCATATATAAACTAGATAGGAGAAGTTATGAACGAATCAAGTTTGGATTGCAGAAGAATATTGAAGCAGATTGGCTCTGCCAAGCCCAACGCAATGGCGCGTATCTTTGGTAGGCAGGAGTTTAGCCAAGTGTTTGGCAAAGTGGAGTTTTACGACCTAGGGATAGTGGTGGCGGTGGTATGCTGTATGAAAAATCTGCCCGCAACCAAAACTAATATTTTTGCCTTTCATATTCACGAATACGGCGTGTGCGAGGGCGATTTAGCGTCGGCGGGCGCGCATTTTGGCACGGGCGAACATCCAAATCATTTAGGAGATATGCCCGTTTTGTTCTCGAATGGTGGTGAAGCGTTTTTGGTGTTTTGCACGGACAGATTCACAATCAGTGAGATTGTGGGCAGGTCGGTCATAATCCACGCCGGCCCAGACGACTTTGTTTCTCAGCCAGCCGGCAACGCGGGTGAACGCATTGCGTGCGGGTTGGTGCTGAAAGACTAATTGCCTATTGCAAACCTTATCGCACGTGGTATAATGGAGATATGGAATATAAGGTGTTTGTAGATGACACGGGTTTTAACAAAGACAAAAACTCTACTAGGCTCAATGACGAGGTGGCGACAATGGTGAGTTGTCTTATTCCGGCTGACCGCGAGCAGATTGTCGCATGTGAAGTGGGCGACCAAATCGACGACCTTAAAATGTATTACGGCGCGGACGAATTTCACTTTACAGACATCTACAACCGCATTAAACAGTTTCAACGAATTGATGGCGATGACGTGCTGTCAATGATTGATGTGTTCGCAGACATTGTTAAGGCATACGACATCAAGTTTGTGTCGCAGACCATTACGGGCAAAATGCTTAAATCCTATCCCAAACTGTTCGCGGGGCTCGATAAAATTGCTGATGAAATCAACCTACCCCACACCGAACGCGAGCGCAAAGAGTCTTACGCACTCATACTGAATATTATCCAAGCCGAGAAATACGTCCGCTCGCTCGACCCGGTCAACCGCATTGCGCAGGTGTATGTTGACGAAGGTATCAAAAAGGCGGGCGAACGTGCCGAGATAAGTCTTGACAGAAAACATTTTGTGCCGATATATTTCGCTTCAAGTGTGAAAAACAAAATGTTACAACTCGCCGACTTTGGTGCGTGGTCACTATCCCGCACCAAGCAAAGCCTTGACAAAGCAAACGGCGGTGCGATGAAAGACTTTGAACGCAATGTGTTGTACATTCTTAGCGACATTGCGATCAACTATGTCAACATTGACAAAATTAGCATTGACCCAAACAATGTGCCCAGTCTTGACAACTTTTATGGCAGATAAACACTCTCCACGAGTGTTTTTTATTTCCGCGAAATATTATTTTACAAACCACCGCTTGATTCGCGTGCACTAATCTAAATATTATGTTATACTAAACCAAGGAGAGCAATATGGCAATAGAAGTTGAAGCGGGGTTTAAAGTTAGAGAGAGCAAGGAAGAAGCGGAGAAAATTTTGCTAGATAATGGCTTTGTAAATACTTTTAAAACTGCACACACACGTGATGTGTATTTTGGAAAAAATTTGAAGATTGACGGCAAAAGCGAAGAAGAAATAAAACGCAGTATGGTGCGTCTTCGTGGGTTCGCAACTTTCGAAAATTTGCGACTTTTGGGCGATGAATATCCCGAAGGAAAATACAAGGTTGACTTTAAAACGGCACTAGATATTTGTAACCGCCTTTTAGCGAACGGCTTTGATGTGGTTATCGACACCGAAAAGACAGATTGGGTTTACAAGAAAGGCAGATGTTGGCACCAATTACAGGAGATAAAAAATATCGGACTTGTGGACTATGTCTACAACGAAGAAATCTTTGATAAAGGCTATTCCGAAGAAGAACAATTTGACCTACTACACCACCAAATGACCGACCTTGGTTTCCACCTAGAATATGACCTTGGCATAGACAAACTTCGCACCTTGCTCTCGGGAACGATTCAATTTTCCATCAACCAAATCGGCAAATACAACTACCAGGAAAAATAGGAAATCATTTATAAAATCTAACTAGGGTGAGGAATGGATTATACAAGTAGTGAAAAAAGAAAAATTGTGAAGGACGACTATAATGCGATTGCAGACCTTTACGCTAAACGCTATGGCAGTATAGATTATTGCAAAAGTTATATAGATAAATTCGTAGCCGATTTAATAGGAAGAGATGTTTTAGATGTCGGCTGTGGCGCGGGGCAAATTACAAATTACCTTACGCAGAAAGGTTTTGACGTTGTCGGGTTAGATTTCTCGCAAAAAATCTTAAGAATAGCAAAACAAAATTTTCCAAATTGTAAATTCATACAAACAGACATATGTGAGTATAAACGAGAAAGCCAAGTTGACGGAATCATTACGAAAGATGTTTTGTTTCACTTGCCTGACGAAGACCTAATACGAGTATTGCACATATTTAAAAAACTATTAAAACCGAAAGGCAGTCTTTGTATCATAATGGACGTGTTAAGAGAACCGGGCGAGAAAATATTTATTGAAGAACTAGATGGCAAACACCAAATATATTACAACTGCTTGTCACCTGAGAAACTGAAAGCGTTGTTGGAAGATGCCGGTTTCAGTATCGCAAGCATACAACTGGTTGAAGCCAATGAGAATGTTTCCGCATATGCAAAAAGTATTATGATATTTCAGGTTCGCAATAAAATATAAATTTACATTACAAGGGGAAATAGAATGAAAGCGGTGATTTTTGATTTCGACGACACCAAAAGCGAGAACAGAATCATTTGGAACAAAGTTTTGCATGCAGACAACGTGCCGTATGTTTAAAAAGAAAAGTTTAGGAATTAAGGAGTTTAAAAATATTTTGAAAATCCAGAATGAAAAACTAGTTAATGCGCGAAAATAAAACTGCCGTGAATCTATTGACAAACAAAGCAAAAAGATGTAAAGTTCAATTATCCATAAAGAGTGTGCGAGGGACAGCCCCGATGACCACACAGCAACCTAGCGAAAGCCAAGGTGCTAATGGCTGACCGATGGGAGCGAATTTCAAACTTTTATCCTGTCGGTAACGATGGGATTTTTTAATCCCTTTATGGAAATAGAAAGTAAAGGAAGAAAAATAA
>ERZ1034755.743-NODE-743-length-10424-cov-7.058154_pt1 | contig 10424 bp, 4 predicted proteins | sample MGYA00520596_ERZ1034755 | MGnify/ENA primary metagenome ERZ1034755 (study PRJEB33766, sample SAMN09781701) | gut metagenome | biome: gut microbiome | host: Homo sapiens | place: Madagascar | study: EMG produced TPA metagenomics assembly of the PRJNA485056 data set... | reverse complement strand
ACGGCGAACAATACCGAGACCAAACTGACTGTCAGGGTGACGCGTGCGGCGGCGGAAACGCCCGCCGATGTGACCCTCACGGAGGTCAGACTCGGTGACGATCTCCTCACGGCGACCGGCGGCAAGTACATGGCGACCGTCGGGTACGAAATCGACAAGGTCACGATCGCCGCGACGGCGACGGACAGCGGGGCGACGGTCGAGGGTACCGGCGAAAAAACGCTGGACGTGGGTAAAAACGAAGTGACGCTCACCGTGAAGAACGGCGGCGAGAGCCGGACGTACACGGTTGAAATCACACGTGAGGCACCTGTCCTGACGCTGGCAGAGGTCAGGATCGGCGACGAGGTGCTGACGGCGGGTGCGGACGGCGTGTATACCTACGCGGTTGCCAACACCGTTACCGAGATTCATCTGACGGCGACGGCGACAAAGGCGTATGTAACCGTGGAAGGCGCCGGCGATAAAGCCGTGAGTGTCGGGGAAAACACATTCACGATTGTTGTGAAGCTGAATGATGAAACCAAACAGGAATATACGGTCAAAGTAACCCGTGAAGCCGCTGACCTTACCCTGACGGAAGTCAAAGCCGGTAACGATGTGCTGACGGCAACGGGCAGAACCTATACCTATAACGTCGGTAACGACGTGACGGAGGTGACCCTCGCCGCCATCGCGAACAACAGTGCCGCGACCGTTGGGGGCACGGGCAAGAAAGAGAACCTGGTCGTTGGTGAGAATCGGTTTACCATCACGGTATCCGTCGGTGACGAGAAGGCGGAGTATACCGTTATTGTCAACCGCGCCAAGAGCAGCGTCAAGACGATCGACGCCATCACGGTGGACGGTGTGACTGCCGATTACGATGCGAAGAGCAAGACCTATACAATCACCGTCGGTAAGTATACGGCGAACGTGGTCATCCGGCTGACGAGCGATGTCTCCGCCTATACGCTGGACGAGGAGATCGGCAGACTCGCCGAGGGTGAAAACGAATTCATTATCACCGTTACGGCGCAGGACGGCACGACCGAGACCTACGCACTGGTGCTGACGGTGGTACTGCCGAACTTCAATGTGCGCTACAACGGCAATATCGCCGGCGCGGTCACAAATGAGGGGTATCAGTACAAGTATGGTGAGCGTCAGGTCATCAATATCGTGCTGGGTGCCGCGTACACGAAGTCGTACGGGAAGATCGTCGTGACCTATACGGTCGGTAACGGCGAGGCGAAGACGGTGACGCTCGACGAGAATTACAGTTTCACGGTAGCGGCAGAAGACGCGATTGGTGACATTGTTGTCACGGTCAGCGGCATTGAGATCAACACCTACACCGTGACTTACCACAGAAACGGCAGCACGACGACCGAGACGGTCGAACATGGTGCCGACGCGAAAAACAGCGCCATCACGCCGAATACGGAGAGCCGGGACGTTCTGGACGGCTATCTCTACACGCACATTGAAAACTGGATGACCGAAGACGGCGGCAGGGTGATTGCCACCCTCACCGGCATTACGAAGGATATGGACGTGTACTATAAGGATGATGTGGTCGTCCGTAAAGACGTGGCATACTACAAACCCATGGACGGGATGATTACCTACTACACAATCCGCCAGATGAACGCGTATGTGACGGGCGACGAAAACGGCGATGTCGTTTTCATGGTGATGATCAAGTCTCTTGCGACGGACGGCACCGCGGAAAATCCGGGTAAGACTTCGTTTGTCATTTACGGTACGGCAACCTGGAACACGGCAAATGAACTCGGTGTTGATGTTTCGGAGAGCGAACTGAACCGCTGGTTTACCGTGAAGGCAAGTGCCGCCGACAAGAAGGTGACTGTGTTCAGACCCGACGGCAGTATCGCCTGCGAAAAGGTCTTTGCATCGTATGCGGCAGACACGATCTCCCTCGCAATACACGCCGATGCCGCCGTGGCGGCGGTCAATCCCGAGGTGCCCGAACTCTGCACGATCACATACCTTGACGAAAACGGCAACGAACTCACCAAGGAAAAGATCATCAAGGGGACGGCGGCAGAGTATACCTACGCGAAACCGTCCGATGACCTCGGCGACGGATACACAAGAGAATTCCGCAACATCAGATGGCTGGATGCCGATGGGGGCGCTGTGAACCTCGATGCTGTCAGCGCCAGCGTTACCGTGCATCTCGCGTATGACACCTTCATCATCAGCAATGCCAGCCCGAGGGGCGACACGAAACTTGCCGCAATCAACAGATTTGTTGCCGCGGATGAGAACGGAATCATCGCGTTCCGGGTACGTATCAACGACACGGGTTGGGCAGGCTTCAACATCCTGATCGCAGACGGGAACTATGTCGGTGTCAGCGGTGGTGTCTCGGCAAGCAGTACCTGGTATATCATCACGATCAATACCGCAACCGGCGAGATCACGATGACGACGGAAGACGGCGTCCCCAAAACGCTCGACCGGGGGAATTACAATCCGACCGCAACCACCCTGGATGCGATCAAAGTCTCCCTGTCGGACGGTACGCTTGATGTGGCGGCTGTCAACGTCGAGTTGGTTCACATGGAGTATTACGATACCGATAAGGTCACTCTGCTGCACAGCGAGTGGGTTGCGAAGGGCAATATCCAGTATATCTACTCGTCCACCGATGCCGAAGGGTACAGCAAGACCATTTCCTCCTGGCTGCCCCTTGACGGCAGTGCCGACAAAGTCTATGCCGCGTCGGTGAGCATCGTCAGAAATGCGAGCCCCAAAACCGATACACAGCTTACTTCAATCAACAAATACATTAAGGCCGATGAGAGCGGTATCATCACGTTCCGGGTGCGTATCAACGACACGGGCTGGGCAGGCTTCAACATCCTGATCGCAGACGGGAACTATGTCGGCGTCAGCGGTGGTGTGGTCGGCGGCGATGCTTGGTATATCATCACGATCAACACCGCAACCGGTGAGATCACGATGACGACGGAAGACGGTACGCCCAAGACTCTCGATACAGGGAACTATACGCCGACGGCGACGACTCTTGACGCCATCAAGATCACACTGTCGGACGGCAATCTTGACATAGCGACTGCGAAATAATCTCTCGTTGATAGGTTTTTCCGGTCAACTCATCGAGCGAGGGGAAACCCTCGCTCTTTGAGATTGCACAACTTTCCTCCGAAAGGATACGTTATTACATGAAGATCATTGCTTTTTCCATGGATCTTGCCAGACAGAAGGAACGGGTGGACTTTGTCAGAGGGCAGATGGACTTTTGCCGCGCGAACGGCTACAATACGATACTTCTGTACCTGGAAGCGTCGGTGCGCACGAGCGTTACCCCGTTCTTTGCGGTGTCTTCATCCTACTCGCTCGCCGAGCTTGCCGATATGGTCAATTACGGGGAGAGTATCGGGCTGGATGTGATCCCTGCCTTTGAGACGCTCGCGCACATGGAAAAATTCTTCGTGTACGAAGAGCTCGCCGATCTTGCGGAGTTTGAGAGCGAACAGCGCGACGGGCGGGACTTCTGCTCCCCGGACTATCCGCGGGGCAGTCACGGCTGTGTCACAAATGCTCGTTTGCAGGATTTCACCGACCGCTATGTGACGGAGGTCTGTTCGGTATTCCACAGCCGGTACGTTCACATGGGCATGGATGAAATGTTCCAGTTTGCCTGTTGTGAACGTTGCCGCCGGGTCATCGCCGGCGGGACGACGAAAGAGCGGTTGTTTGTTAATTTCGTGTTGCACGCGCATGATCTGGTCGTCGGTATGGGACGTACCATGATGATATGGGACGATATGTTGGAGTATTATCCCGTGGAGGAGGTACTGCCGCGCGATATCGTCATGTGCAACTGGAGTTACATTTATATCGGTCATTCTCCCCGCGGGAAATGGACGGGCAGATGCGGCGGGAACCGGCTGGCGCTCTATGATACACTCGGGTTCTCATATCTGTTCTGTTGTAAGGCGGGAGACCTGAGCCAGGTATACAATGTGGACAGTTATACCGACTTCGCCGCGACCTATCACCCGCTCGGGGCGGTGCTGACCTCCTGGGAGCGCTCGGACGGTTTTTATCCGTGCCTGCAACCGGCGATTGCCTATGCAGGGCGGCGGTGGAGCGGTACATTGGGCGGAAAAGGCGTAGTCGATGTGTTCCGCGAGTATATCGGGGATGCCGACCTCGCCGAGCGGATCGTCAGCCTGTATGCGCCGGATTTCCTATTCTGCCGCACGGATGTGACGCATATCGCCGAGGAGGATCATCACGTGGCGGCGGCTTACGTGGCACAACTGTGCACTACGCTCAACGCTTTTGAGAAAGCCGAGAGGGCGCATATCGGTGACGGAAACGATGTATTTGCCGATTTGTATGCGAACCTCGGACTGCAATATGCCATGCTCTCGCTGTCCGAGCTCGGGAACAAAGTGTTCCTTGCGTACGAGGGCGGCGGCGTGAAAAGCATACAGCCGTATCTGCCGGTGCTAGAGAGAGCCGAAGCGCTGTTTGCCCGGGCAGAAGCCACTGGGCAGAGGCTCATGACCGGGTACCGCGACGGCATTGAAAGTTATGGCGACGCATGGGGCAGGCGGTGCCGGGCAAACCGGCAACTGGTGGGTAATCTGCGCCGTGATCTGCTTGCTACCGTCGGGCAAAAGAGGGGCGTCCTGCGGCTTCGCCTCATGCTGCCGGATACATATTCCAGCATCCGCGGCGAAATATCTGTGCGGTATGCGGGTGATGACAGCGATACGTTGCTATACCGCGGCAGTACCAAGACGATGCTCACCATGTTTGATGTTTCCGGCGAGTACGAACTGCGGTTTGCCACCGAGCCGAGACGCGTGCAGAGCATGACGTTCGCCGCTTTCGGGGAGGGCGCGCAGTTCCCCGTGTACGCCACGCATTTTGACGGCGAAACATGGTTCCCACCGCAGACGGCGGAAGCCGTCGGAGGGAAAGTAAAGGACACGGAGCATCTTTTGCGGGACGATACCGCCTTTGCCACACTCGGGTGCGACAACGGGCGTGCGCATCTCGATGATATGACGCTCGCCAAAATCAGAAATGCTGTCAGAATCGGCTTCTGAAGAAAGGAAGCGAAAAATGAACGAGAACTTCGTGTGGGGTGTTGCGACCGCCGCATACCAAATCGAGGGGGGCGAGCGCGAAGGCGGCAGGGGGAAAAGCATCTGGGACAGTGACTGTACCCGGGGCAAGATCCTCGGCGGCATGAACGGGAGCGTAGCGTGTGATCATTATCATCGCTTCCGGGAGGACGTGGCGCTATTGCACGAACTCGGTATCAAAAACTACCGTTTTTCGGTGAGCTGGTGCCGCCTGATGCCGGAGGGAGAGGGAGAGATCAACCCGGAGGGGGCGCGGTTCTATACCGACCTTGTGGACGAGCTGTTGCGATACGGCATTACGCCGTGGGTGACGATCTATCACTGGGATCTGCCGCGTCCGCTGTTTGAAAAAGGCGGGTTTCTGAACCCCGGGATTAGCGACGTCTTTGCCGCATATGCCGAGGCTGTCGTCAGACTGTTCGGCGAAAAGGTGAGCCATTACATCATTTTCAACGAACCGCAGGTGGTGGTGGAGGACGGGCATTTTACCGGGGCGCACGCGCCGTTTCTGCGGCTTTCCCGCGCCGACGTTTTCCGTGTGGCGCACAATGTCCTGCTGTGTATCGGTAAGGCGGAGAAAGTGATGCGTAAAGCCGCACGGCACAGACTGCACCTCGGGATCACGCCCTGCTTCACGCCCATGATCCCCAAAGGGGACTGTGACCCGCAGGTTGCGGAGACGTATCAGTTCACGCCGAACGGGGAGTTCTATGACGGCTGCTTCTTTACCGACCCCTTGATTTTGGGGCGGTTCCCCGATACGTACCGGCGGTGGTTTGCCGAGTACGGTTACGATCCTTCCCCCGAGGATATGGCAGTCATCAAAAGCCGATTTGACTTTTTCGGGGTCAACTATTATGAGGGAATCTATGTGGAAAATACGCCGGAGGGCGTGAAGAAACTTCCGCTGACGCCGGAAGACCGTGTGACCGCCATGGGCTGGAAAGTGACCCCCGAGGGTATGGAGTATCTGATCCGGTATTATTACGACAGATACGGTTTGCCGATCCTGTTCGGGGAGAACGGCGTTGCGCTCGCGGAATGGAAGACGCTCGATGGGAATGTCCCCGACGATATGCGGATCGACTTCATTAGGAGGCATCTCGAGGTCATCGGGCGGGTGTCGCAGAAATATCCCGTCATCGGGTACTTCTACTGGAGTTTCCTCGACAATTTTGAGTGGGCGCTCGGGTATTCCAAACGCTTTGGACTCGTGTTTGTGGACTACGTCACACAGGAGCGTATTCCGAAGAAGAGTGCCTACTGGTATCGGAAAGTCATCGCCTCGAATGGGGCGGATCTGTCGGCGGAGTGAGGATCGCCGGCTGCAAAACAAAAATACCTGCATACAAAAGTTCAGCAAGAATTTCAGTGATAAAGGAGTGCGGATACAATGGCGAAAAGCAGACTGATCGGAGACTATCCGGTAATCGGTATCCGTCCGACGATCGACGGACGGAGAGGGAAGATCAAGGTGCGCGAGAGTCTGGAGGACCAGACGATGAATATGGCAAAGGCGGCGGCGGAGCTGATCCGGCAGAATGTGTTCTACTCGAACGGCGAGCCCGCCCGGGTCATCATCGCGGATACGACGATCGGGCGTGTGGCGGAAGCCGCCGCCTGCGCGGATAAGTTCCGGAAAAACGGGGTGGACATCACCCTGACCGTTACGCCCTGCTGGTGCTACGGCGCCGAGACGATGGATATGGATCCCATGACGCTCAAGGCGGTATGGGGCTTCAACGGTACGGAGCGCCCCGGCGCCGTGTACCTCGCGAGCGTGCTCGCCACCCACGCGCAGAAAGGACTGCCTGCGTTCGGTATCTATGGGCATGAGGTGCAGGATGCCGATGATACGACGATCCCCGCCGATGTGCAGGAGAAGATCCTGCGGTTTGCCCGTGCCGCCCTGGCAGTCGCCACGATGCGCGGGAAGAGTTATCTGCAGATCGGCTCCGTCACCATGGGGATCGGCGGCAGTATCATCTCGCCCGAGTTCTTTGAGGAATACCTCGGTATGCGCGTCGAGTCGGTCGACGAGGTGGAGATTATCCGCCGTATGACTCTCGGTATCTACGACAAAGCCGAGTATAAAAAGGCGCTCGCGTGGATCCGGGAAAAGTGCCGCGAGGACTTTGATAAGAACCCGGAGGAGATGCAGAAATCTCCCGCCCAGAAGCAGAAGGACTGGGAATTCACCGCCAAAATGGCGTGTATCATCAAGGATCTGTACAACGGCAACAAACGCCTGCCGAAGGGGTATGAGGAAGAGGCTGTCGGGCATAACGCCATCGTCGGCGGCTTCCAGGGGCAGCGCCAGTGGACGGACTTCTATCCGAACTGCGATTTTCCCGAGAGTATCCTCAACTCCTCGTTTGACTGGAACGGTGCGAGAGAGCCGTATGTGCTTGCCACCGAGAACGATACGCTCAACGGCGTTTCCATGCTGTTTATGAAACTGCTCACGGGCAGGGCACAGATGTTCGCCGATGTACGTACCTATTGGAGCGGGGACGCCGTCAGGCGCGTCACGGGCTACGAGATCGAGGGCAAAGCGAAAGAGGCGGGCGGCTTCATTCACCTCATCAACAGCGGCGCCTGCTGTGTGGACGCCTGCGGCGAGGTGCGCGACGAGGACGGAAAGCCCACCATGAAACAGTGGTGGAAAGTGACCGGGGAGGACATCGATACCATGATGTCGCGTACGACCTGGCCGTATGCTGACCTCGGGTACTTCCGCGGCGGCGGGTATTCCAGCCGTTTTGTGACTCGTGCGGAGATGCCTGCGACCATGATCCGTCTGAATCTTGTGAAAGGGCTCGGGCCCGTCATGCAGATCGTGGAGGGCTGGACAGTCGCCCTGCCGGACGAGGTGACCGATACGCTCTGGAAGCGTACCGACTACACCTGGCCCTGCACCTGGTTTGCACCCCGTGTGACGGGGAAGGGCGCGTTTGCGTCGGCATACGAGGTGATGAATCATTGGGGCGCCAACCACGGTGCCATCAGTTACGGGCATATCGGCGCAGACCTCATTACCATGTGCAGTATGTTGCGGATCCCGGTCTGTATGCACAATGTCGATGAGGTCGAGATTTACCGTCCTGCCGCATGGAACGCATTCGGGATGGACGCGGAGGGGGCGGATTTCCGCGCTTGCGACGCTTACGGTCCTATGTATAAGAATATCAGAAAATAAAGAAATGCTACGCCATCCCGCACAGCGCGGGATGGCGTGACACGACCAAAGTCGGAGAGAAACAGATGAATACAGCAGAGCAGAATTATCGTTACTGGCTCGACCATGTCGGGGATGAAGCCACACGGGCACAACTGGGAAACATGACGGCAGAAGAAATCGCAGACGCTTTTTATAAAGACCTGGAATTCGGAACGGGCGGTATGCGCGGTAAAATGGGCATCGGTACCAACTGCCTCAACGACTATACCGTTGCCAGGGCGACGCAGGGGCTGTCGGATTATATGAAAGCATACGGCATGACAAGCGCGCTGGTCACCTATGATTCACGGCTCCATTCACGCGATTTCAGCCGGAAAGCCGCCGCGGTTCTGGCGACGAACGGCATCACGGTGTATATAACGGATGACTGTATGCCCACACCGTTCCTGTCATATGCGATCCGCAAAATGGGCGTTCATATCGGGATCAATATTACGGCGAGCCATAACCCGAAGGAATACAACGGATATAAAGTTTACGACGCTACCGGCTGTCAGGTGCTCGATGAAGCGGCAAAAGAGATTACCTCGTTTATTGAGAAGATCGACCCTTTTACCGTCGGGTGCGGTGACTACGATGACCTTGCCGTGCGGGGACTGATCCGCTCGGTGGAGGAGCAGGTGATTGCCTCGTACATGGATGCTGTCCTCGGCGAGAGTCTGGGTAGCGCGGAAGGGCTTCATGTTGTCTATACACCTCTGAACGGCGCGGGGTATGCGGTCGTGCCGGAAGTGTTGCGGCGGATCGGGATCGGGCAGTTGCAGATCGTCCCCGAGCAGTCGATGCCGGACGGGCATTTTACCACCTGTCCGTTCCCAAATCCCGAAAAGGTGCCCGCGCTGCAACTGGCGGTGGCGCTTGCCGGGCGGCAGAACGCCGACATCGTGGTTGCAAACGACCCTGACTGCGATCGTCTGGGGGTCGCCGTCAGGACGCCGGACGGTTACAGTGTGCTGACGGGAAATGAAGTGGCGGTACTGCTCGCAAATTATATTCTCTCCACTCTGTCGGCAAGGCACGCGTTGCCGGGGGATCCGACGCTGATTACAACGATTGTCTCAACGCCGATGGTAAAGGTTCTTGCCGCCGATTATCATGCCAAGGTCATTGAGGTGCTGACCGGCTTCAAGTACATCGGTAATGTACTCAACGCCCTGCAAAAACGCGGGGAGGAGAGCAAGTTTGTATTTGGCTTTGAGGAGAGCTGCGGCTACCTGAAAGGTACGTATGCCAGGGACAAAGACGGCGTGATTGCCGCGATGCTGGTGTGTGAAATGGCGGCACATGATAAACGGCAGGGCATCACCCTGTACGAACGCCTGCAACGCCTGTATGAGCAGTATGGATATTATGAACAGCGGCTGATCAGTTATCGGTTTGACGGTGCTGACGGTGCGGAACGCAAGGCGCAACTTTTGCATGAAATGCGTACGACACCGTTCTCCACGCTGGCGGGCAGTCGGGTAGTGGGCGTGTCGGATCTGTTGCAGGCAACCGGGTTGCCTCCCGCCGATGTATTGATTTTTACTTCGGAAGACGGGAGCAAACTGGTTGTCCGCCCCAGCGGCACAGAACCGCTCATCAAGTGCTACCTCATGGTACACGGCACCCCTGCCGACAACGCCCGTTGCATGGATGCCATACAGGCACAGCTTGACAAAACGTTGCAATAATGCAAGAAAAAACGGGCGGCGGCAGTCAGTCGCCGTCCGTTCCTGTCCGGCGTGGTGTCCTTTTTCACAACTCAATTTTCAAAGCGTAAACAAGAATGGAGCAAAAAATGAAAATACAACCGATTCTGTTCACCCCGGCGACAAAGTCATATTTATGGGGCGGGACGGCACTGATGGAGAAGTGGGGGAAGACCTCGCCGGAGGCGACGGTCGCCGAATGCTGGGAATTGTCTGCGTATGCGGGGTGTGAGAGCATCGCCCGGGGCGGAGCCTGCGACGGAATGTCCCTTGGGAAAATTGTTGAAACCCACCCGGAGCTGTTCGGCTCTGCCGTTCGGGACGGGTTCCCGATCCTCGTCAAACTCATCGACGCGG
>ERZ1034755.735-NODE-735-length-10482-cov-5.116045_pt1 | contig 10482 bp, 7 predicted proteins | sample MGYA00520596_ERZ1034755 | MGnify/ENA primary metagenome ERZ1034755 (study PRJEB33766, sample SAMN09781701) | gut metagenome | biome: gut microbiome | host: Homo sapiens | place: Madagascar | study: EMG produced TPA metagenomics assembly of the PRJNA485056 data set... | reverse complement strand
AAGCATATATACATAAACTTTTTCGTTTTATCGTAGTTGCGATATTAAGCGTTGTATCGGTGATCGGCGGACAGGCTAACCTGTTCGCTCTTCCCGTATATGCCGAAGAAACGGTAAACGAAAGAGTATATTCCGCTGTTTTATACGATCTAAAAAAAGACACTTCGTTTAATACGGAAAATTACCCGACCAAAGCGGACGACTATTCATTGCAGATAATCCAACTTGCCGAAAGTTCTGATAAAGAACTCTTTGTGTACGTGTATCAGCCGAGCGGTAAAGCCAAAGATTTCAAAGCTTCGTCTATCAATATTTCGACTACAATCAACGACAGTATTTCGTATCATAATTTCAAGTTGGATTTTCTGAACTCTGACGGCGTATTTTACAAATACAGTGTTATCGGACTTACAGTCAAAGACGATACAGTGAGATATTACGCTATATCTTCTATTTATCGTCCATTCGACGAAAGTATAGACGATGCGGCAAGCGGCGGCAATACCGTCACCGAAGTCAATTATGCGGTCAATAAGCAATATTGTTTCGGTGAAATCAACGGCAAACCATATGTAAATTGCGTAGATATTGAAACGATAGTCGTTACGGATAAATTCGTCGGTTTCGTGCGGTATCCCGGAGGGTTTAATCTTTTTCAACCTATGGGTGCGTGCGACAGTCATTTCGTTGCGTTCAATACGGACAAGCCAATAGATAAACTCTTGGAAGCCGACGTGTATTACACAACGCAAAATATGGCTTGCGACTTTTTCGAGTCGGAGGATAGTTCTTTCAAAACCGAATTCGGCGAAAAGAAAATGGGCAATTATGCGTATTTGAGGTATACGGAAAAGGTTAAATATACCGGAGACGGGTTATTTGCCGGGACGTATAAATGGGACAGAATTCAAACCGTGGAAGATTTTATAGCCAACGAAAACAAGGACAATATCTACCACGGCGCCGTATTCGACGTGAAATATTCTTCAAAACTCGACGATGCCGCAATGAGCGAACTGAAAGGCAAAAAATGGGTGTTACGTTTTGTTGAAACAAATTATACAAAAGATCCAAGGAGCGGTATGGGCGCGGCAACGTATTATCATTCCGATTCGACGATAGTTGGCGACGTTACCATTCTTCGATTGAAGTTTGAAACGGACGGTATTACATACAATTTAGGTACGATAGACAATAAACAATCAGGAAGCGACGATCCCGTTAACGACACGGATATTAGTATTAAGCTGCCCGACGGCCTTGAACGTATTTTTACGTTGATTTTCGGCGCGTTGCTTCTGATTGTGTTGCTTGTGGTTTTAATGCCGATTTTGCCGACGATTATAAGTCTTGCAATAAAAATCGTTCTTCTGCCGTTCAGAGCGATTGCCTCTCTTTTTAAGGCGATATTTCATAAGCGAAAGTAAGATAAAAGGAATTAAAAATGAATAAGCAATTATTACGAAAACGCGCCCTGCGGCGCACGGAGAAACAAAAGTGTTTAAGAAGAAGAACGCGACTGAAAAGCCGTTAAAGAAAAAGGCAAAAGCAAAGAAGAGAACGAGTGGCGGCAGAGTTCCGCAAGGCAGAACTCTTTCCACACGGGATAACTATTTAGGAAACGGCAAAAAGACGGGTTCAGTAAAAGAACGCCCCGTTGTGGTTATAGAAGCGAACGAGAACAACGACCTTGCCGTCGTTCCCCTCTCTTCCCGTCAAGGCAAGAACAGAACGCGGCTTAAAAATTATCAGCAAGGACAATCGTATTTCAAGCATTACGTTGAAATTGCCGACGACGAGGGCAAGCCGATTCGGGTAAGTAAGAAGTTCAAAGAAAATCACCCGAATATGGACGTTTCGGGCGAGGACGTAGAAATTATTCGTGATACGGTTTTTAATCACTCGAAACCTATGCAGGCAAACAAAAAGAATATGAAAAATTTTCGCGGTAAAAAATAGCAAAAAAAAATCCCCGAAACTATCCGTTCGGGGCAATGCCGCAATCCAGTATCGGCAGGTGTAAGACGGAACAAAGCCGCTTACCTGATTGATATTATAAGCTAAACAGTAAAAGAAGTCAAGCAATTTTGCATAATGACGGAAAAATAACATAAAAGGACGGTAAAAGGCAATGTTACGGCATTATTATATAACGCTTTGCGGAGAATATTTCGGGCAATACGTAGATATTTGTGCTACGGATAAAGAATCCGCCGTAACCCTTACCGAAAAGGTTTACGGTATTATGAACGTATCCACCGCTTACACGGATAAAGCGTGGGCGAAAAAATATACAAAGTGTTTCAGATATATCGGAAAGATTGAGAATTGTGAAGAAAAGGAATATTTACGGCGAAGAAAAATAAGTTTTTAATTTTTGAGCGAAAAGGACGGGAACGGAAATGAAAACATTGAAACGGCTATTGAAAGTGTTTTTATTTATAATCGCAATCGCGGTTATAGGCTACTTTATATATACGGGTAAACGGATATGACGGCAAAGAAAAGAATTGTTTTTCATACTCTGTGTGGCGTGATTACGCTCGGAGTAATATTTTTAGGGATATTCCGATTCTTCGGTTCTGTGGGGAGAATAATAGAAAGCATAAGAGATTTCGGGTTTTCGTTCGGGTATTTCGTTTGCGAAATATTCGGGATTCCGCATAATATTACGCCGACGGTAAACAATTTGCCGAAAGTGCCGTTCTTCGAGTTTCCGACGAAGCCGCCCGAAACCGTGCCTGTAACTCCTTCCGTTCCTCTTCCCTCCGATTGGGAAAAGTTCAAAATAAAATGGTCGGAATATTGGAAACTTTGGGCAACAAAAGATAATTTTTTAAGTTATCTTTCATCGCTCGGAAACGTCCTTTACGTTCTGAGCAAGGTTGTAGTAATCGTTCTTCCGTTCGTTCTTGCCGTATGGCTTCTTCTGCACCGTTTGCTGAAAACACAGAATAACAATTACGATAAAGACAGTAAGCCGTTACAAACATTTAAAGCCGTATCAAAACGGCTTTTTGTTCCGCTTAAAAAAACTATAACGGCATTTATCGGCTTTGTCGGAGAAACGAAATATTACTATATCGCGTGGCTTTGTCTGTTCGGACTGTATTTCAACGTATTTACGATAATAGCGGAATTTGTGGCATATTATCTGTATTTCGTGGCTTCGTTCGATTTTTTAAGCCTGTATAAGCAGGTGTATAAACTTGCAATCGATTTATCGGCGGCGATAACGTTTATTCCGTTATGGGGTTGGATAATCGTTGCGGTAATTGCATTCGATAAATTCCGCAAGAAAATAGCATATGCAACGCTCAATCATTATGAAATGAAAAATCGCGGTTTTATCAATGCTCGCCCTATCGTGTATATGGTATGCGGAACTATGGGCAAGAAGAAAACTACGGCTATAACGGATATGGCACTGTCGCAGGAAGCAATGCTGCGGGATAAAGCGTTTGAAAAGATACTCGAAAACGATTTGAAATTCCCGAATTTCCCTTGGGTAAACCTTGAAAACGCGATTAAGCGCGAAATGGGCAGGCACACGGTATATAATCTTGCCACGGTACGAAAATATATACGGCACTTATCGGCGTGTTTTTATACGGCAAGAAAAAGCAAAAGCGTTTATAAAAGCATTAAACGGCATTTGAAAAAGCGGTATAATCTTCGTTACGATAGCCTTTGTTTTGGTTACGATTACGAAAGATACGGCGTTACATACGACGATAAACTTAAAATAGCGGATATTTGGGAAACGGCGGAAACGTATGCGCAGTTATATTTTATCTATGTGATACAATCTTCGCTTATCATAAGCAATTACAGCGTAAGAACAGACGGCGTATTGTCGGATATAGGCAACTTTCCGCTCTGGAATGAAGATTTTTTCAGGCGTGACAGCCGGTTTGCGGAAAGTTATTCGAGGCACGCGCATATCGTGGACTTCGACAGTCTGCGGCTCGGAAGAAAGGTAATAGAAGAAAATATAAACGCGGACAGTTTCGAGTTCGGCGTTGTGGTAATAACGGAAGTCGGCAAGGAACGCGGAAACAGCATAGAACTATCCGAAAAGAAGAAAAAAGACGAAACGACGAATCAGAAGAACGACCTTTTTAACAGTTGGCTTAAAATGGTTCGTCATTCCGCCACGGTAGATAATTTTCCGTTCGTAAGGGTTATAACGGACGAACAACGCCCCGAAAGTTGGGGAGCGGATGCGCGGGATTTATGCGAAATCGTGCATATCAGAGAGAGCGGCGAAACACGGCTTGCAATGCCCTTTTTCTCGCTTGCGGAACTGTTATACGATTGGTTTTTCGGTAAATTCACGGGGCTTTATTACGAATATCGGTATAACCGCGCGGATAATACTTTGAGTATGTATCTTCTTAAAGGTCTGACGGCGTTTATACGGAAGTATTACGGCGGAATATATAATCGCTTCGGTTATTGTCGGCTTTCCGTTGACGTGGAAAGCGGAACGCAGGACGGACAAGCCGAAAGCAATAAATATTACCTTATGAGTAAAAAGATATACAGCAAGCGTTTTTCAACCGATTGTTTTTCGGATTTCTTTACGGAAAAAGCGTTGCGTTCTCCCGTCGGTATCGACGATTTACCCGAATACTCTACCGAAAAGGCAACGTTCGACGAACTTTCCAAACAAAACTCTTACTTTATCAACGACTTATTGAACGGTCTTAAAAACAACGATAAGAAAAATTAACGAGGTACATAACATTGTCTAAAAGAAACAAAAAGCCGTCTGCGGACGGTAAAAATAAAAGGTTTCAGGCACATTTCAGAAAAGCATATAACGGGAAATTTACAGGACACCCGCAATACGTTTACGACGAGGACGGACGGCAATACAAGATTTTAGGTATTACTTCTTCGCCGAAAACGAACGGAGTGATAAACGTTCAACTCGAACGCAATCCCGAACCGAACAACCCAAAGACGGCTTACGTTCGCCCAAAGCCAGACAAAGAAAACAAAGGTGCGTTTGGCGAAAGACTTAAAGGTTGGTCGTTCTCGGAAAAAGACAAAAAGAAAGTGCGAAGCATAATAGATTCGCACGATAAAAAGAAAAAATAGACATAAAAAAGAAAGGTCGCGAACCGATAAAATCGTTTTTACGCCCGTTCAAGCCTTACGGCGAACGTAACCTTTCTGATTATGATTATAAGAAATTCAGTTAAAAAAGTCAAGCGTTTTTGCAACGGTAAGCAAAAATTGAAAGTACACATTCAAAGAACGCCCGAAAAAGAAGTCGGGGCTTGTTCTTTTAGATTGCAGAGGCAAAAGAACAAACGGCGGTTTTCGCGATAAAATGCGGCGGACGAAAGCAACCACCGAAAAGGGACTTGTTCCTTTGAGTTGCTTTCGGCAACGCACGGAACTCGCGAAAATTTCGGTTAGTCAAGTACACCGTGGAATAAATAGCGAAGCGGTTTATGCCGCGAAAGGTACTTGACGAACACGAAAAGCCGCAACCTTATAAAATAAAAAGAGGTGCAAACCGATGAGCAAGGTAAAACTTATTCCCATAGACGACGGCGAATGTCCTTTCCCGTTCTTCGAAGAACCTGATGAAGAAACGATAGCGATTCCCTCGGAAGCGTGGTATAATATCTATAACGACGGCAACCACTTTGTCGGCGTTCCCGTTACGCATAGCAATAAAAAACATCGCGGCGGAGCTAAAAAGAAAGACGACATAGATATATGTTTCGATTCGCTCTATCTTTCCGCTGCGAGAAAAGGATTGAAAGATACCAAACGCGAAAAGCAACTTACCGACTTTATTCTGTCGGGAATGAAAGACCTGTACGAGAACTATCCCCTTTTGAACGAGTACGTTTCGGAACGTATCGAGCGTAAACGTCGCAATCTGAACGTACGTAAAAAGCGTTTCCGTCGCAAGGCGTATCTCAATAAGTGGAACTATTTTATAACGTTTACGTTCAATTCGTCGAAACATACGGCGGATTCGTTTAAGAGGAAACTTCGTAAATGCCTGTCTAATCTCCATACGCGCCGCGGTTGGAGATATATGGGCGTGTTCGAGTTCTCGCCCGAAAAGGAACGTTTGCACTTTCACGCACTCGCATATATTCCCGACGGTGAAATGCTCGGCAAAATAACAGAAAAGAAAAGTTATTCTCCGAAAACGGGTAAAGTGGAAAGCCGCAACGAAAACAGTTTCTTTGCGGAAAACTTCGGCGTAAACGATTTTGAAGAAATCAACGCCACGGCAATTTCTCACGGAACTACGGTTAATTATCTCTTAAAATACATAGAAAAGCAAGACGAAAGAATAGTATACAGTCGCGGTATTCCCGCGCATGTATGCAAAAAACTGACGGCTACGGAAATTATAACGGGTTTTGCGGATTATGTTACAAAGTATGTTTTGTTTGATAACGTGCTTTCTTTCGAGCGCGATATTCTTCGTTATAAGCCTAAGCAATTGTCTATGATAGACATTATCTGCAATCCGCCGCGGATAGCCTGTTAAAGACTAAGTTCATATAAACTTCCTTGTCTTGCGCCTGTGTATGCACGGCGCATTTTGTCGTGTTGTAAATTGCACGACAAAAGCAAAAGACAATATTTTTCCGCATTGCGCCGCAGTTAAAAAGCGGGTTTTGCAAGCGATTTAGCGCAAAACCGCTTTCCGCGGCGCGAAGAAAGCGGCTGTTTCGGCGGCATTACGCGACACCTTGACCGCCGCGCCGCAAGGCGCGGCTCTCGTTTTAGTCAAGGTGTCGCGTAATGCTCTCTGTATATCTTTTTTCACGATTTACAGGTTTCATTTTTGATTATTTTTACGGTTAAAGGACGGTTACGGATTATGAAACGAAAAGGAACAAAAGATTTATCTTACACTCAACGCGTTCAGTTGGAAGCCTATCTGAATGCAGGTTTACATAAAAAGCAGATTGCCGAAAATCTCGGTGTTTGCCTTGCTACCGTGTATAACGAAATTAAACGCGGTGCTTATACTTACAAAAAATACAGTTATACCGATTATTGGGGCGAACGGCATTATAAGTCCGTTGTCGGTTACAGTCCGAACATTGCCGAAGATAAATATCGTATGAATCTGACTTCGCACGGCGCACCGCTTAAAATAGGCAACGACTACGCTTTTGCGAATTACGTTGAAAAACGTATTATACAAGATAAAATATCTCCGTCTGCGATTGTCGGTGAAATTAAACGCGGCAATCTTTTCAGAACGAAAATAAGTAAAACTACTATGTATCGCTACATTTCACAGGGAATCTTTCTCCACGTTAAAATGTCGCACTTGCCGCAAGGCTTACGGAAGAAACATTACAGAAAGTCGGTTGTCAAACGTCCGCCGAAAGGCACGAGCATAGAAAAACGCCCCGACGAAATCGCCGCGCGTAATTCGTTCGGCAATTGGGAAATGGATTGCGTTGTAGGTAAGCAAAATACACGTTCTGTTCTTCTCGTTCTTACCGAACGGCTTACGAGATATGAAATTATTATCCGTATGCAGAACAGAAGAGCCGATTCCGTCGTAAAGGCGATCGATAAACTCGAACGTAAATACGGCACGTGCAAATTCCGCAAACTTTTCAAGAGTATCACCGTAGATAACGGTTCTGAGTTCTCGGACTTTACGGGTTTGGAACGTTCCGTTAAAAAAGGACGAAGAACGAGCGTGTTCTATTGTCATCCGTATACGAGTTGCGAACGCGGTTCAAACGAACGTATCAACAGAGATATTCGCAGACAATGCCCGAAAGGCTCTGACTTCTCATTGTATTCTGAGAAATTTATACGCGAAGTAGAAACTTGGGTAAATAACTATCCGCGCGAAATTTTCGGCTTTGCTACTTCTGCGGAAATGTTCGCCCGTGAGTTTGCCGCACTGTAATCGATTTTTGAAAATACACTTTCAAAAAATAAAACCGCCGTAAGACGGTTCTTTTGCCATACATTAAAACACTAAAAGGGGTATTCCTTATCGGTCTACCCCTTATTTCTTTGCCGTAGTTTCCTATTTTTGGCTTACTTTTTTTAGAATTAGAAAACTTTTTTTTTGAAATTCTAAAAAAATTCTATAAAATTACTTGACTTTTCATGTCTTGCCGACGGCAATATTCCGCGTCAGACGTTGACAAGGTTTTTGTCATGTGGTATTATATAAAAAGGAAAGAATTGTGTTTCCGATTTACATAAATCAGGAGAGAACATATGAAGGATTTCGGATACATCGAAAGGTTTAATCGCCTCGGATTCGGTTTGTTTGTTCATTTCGGGCTTTACAGTGTGACAGGTAAGGGCGAGTGGTATCTCGCAAGCAATCCGAAGGCAAACCGTGAAAAGTACGACGCGCTTATAAATAAATTCAAAGTCAAAAAGAACTGGGCGAAAGATCTTGTCGCCGCGGCTAAAAACGCAGGTTGCAGATATATCACGCTTACGACCCGTCATCATGACGGATTTTCGCTGTACGACACAAAAGGGCTTAACGACTTCGATGCACCGCATTCCGCATGCGGCAGAGATCTGATCCGCGAATTCGTCGACGAGTGCGATAAAGCGGGCATTGTGCCGTTTTTCTATCATACCTTGCTCGACTGGCACAATCCCGACTATAAAAGCGATTTTCCGAAGTATATAGATTATCTCGTAAAGAGCATTGAAATTCTCTGTACTTCTTACGGCAAAATCGGCGGCATCTGGTTTGACGGCATGTGGGAAAAACCCGATGCCGACTGGCAGGAAGACAGGATTTACGCGACTATCAGAAAATATCAGCCGGAGGCTATGATAATCAACAATACCGGTCTTTCGGCATGCGGAAAGATCGGACACAAAGAACTCGACAGCGTTACTTTCGAGCGCGGAAACCCCGCTTACGTTGACAGGAGCGAAAAGCCGATCGCAGGCGAAATGTGTCAGGTGCTTAACGACCACTGGGGATACGCGAAAGACGACTGCAACTATAAATCCGTAAAAGAACTCATCGAAAATCTTGTAGATTGCAGAAAATTCGGATGTAATTTCCTGCTTAATACGGGGCTTAAAGGCAACGGAGACGTAAATTGCACCGATTATTGTCTGTTAAGCGAAGTCGGCAAATGGGTCAGGGTAAACAAGGGTTTTGTCTACGACGCGAAACCGTGCGATATAACCGCCGAAAATGCCGATATACTTTACGACGGAGAATATTATTACGCGATTATAAAAGACGTGCCGATGTCTTCCGATCCGAACGTTTCGCTCGGCGGAGAGATGAAACGCGTCAGAATCGACGCCGCCGTCGATAAGGCGGTATGGCTCGATAACGGTAAACGTATAAAGGTTAAAAAAGACGGATCTTTTATCGTCGTTCCGTTTTCGTACGGAACAAGTTATTCCGTGCGCGTGGCGAAATTCACGCTTAAATAAAATTATGATATACAGATTGTTCCCCGAATGTAAAGACTATCTTTGGGGCGGGGAGAGATTAAAAAAAGAATACGGAAAAATAACGGATAAGTCTCCGTGCGCGGAGAGTTGGGAATTGTCTTTTCATAAAGACGGGCTCACTAAAATCGCCGACGGCAGGACGCTCGCCGAAGTCGTTTCCGCCGCAGATACAGGCGTCGCGTGCGAAAAATTCAGATTTTTTCCGACGCTTATAAAATTCATCGATGCGAAACGGAATTTGTCGGTGCAGGTTCATCCGTCCGACGATTACGCGCTTAAATACGAAAATTCTTTCGGTAAAACCGAGTGCTGGTATATCGTCGACGCCGAAGACGGCGTGGGCATATACTGCGGTTTTAACAGAGATACGAACAAAGAGGAATTTCTTGAATTTCTGAAAGCCGGCAAAGTCGAAGAGTTGCTTAATTTCATACCCGTAAAAAAGGGCGAGTGTTATTTTATCGCATCGGGTACGGTGCACGCGATCGGCGCGGGATGCCTTATATGCGAAGTTCAGCAAAACAGCAACCTGACTTACAGAGTTTACGATTACAATCGTCGCGGTGCGGACGGCAAATTGCGCGAACTGCATATCGATAAGGCGGTAAAAGTCATAAATTTCGGGAAATACGTTCCGACGGTCTTCGGCGAAATCGAACCCGATAATACCAAAAAGTTAGCCGAGTGCGCGTATTTTTCGCTCAGAGAACTCAGACTCGACGGGCGGTACGACGGCGAAAATCAGGACAGTTTCACCTGCGTGAACGTCGTCGACGGCGATGGAGACATAAACGGCGAACCGTTTGTAAAAGGCGACGGTTTCTTCGTTACGGCGGGGCAGAAATTTACGTTGACGGGCAAGGCGACCGTTCTTCTGACGGACGTTCCGACCGAGGCGTGAAACTTTGGCGTAATACGCGAAAAAAACAAAGCAAGTTTCGCTATTGAAAATAATCGGCGGAACGGGTACAATAATCGTGAAAAATCTTGTATTGTTCCCGACGGGACATATGGGTATTC
>ERZ1034755.734-NODE-734-length-10488-cov-5.859484_pt1 | contig 10488 bp, 18 predicted proteins | sample MGYA00520596_ERZ1034755 | MGnify/ENA primary metagenome ERZ1034755 (study PRJEB33766, sample SAMN09781701) | gut metagenome | biome: gut microbiome | host: Homo sapiens | place: Madagascar | study: EMG produced TPA metagenomics assembly of the PRJNA485056 data set... | reverse complement strand
ATCTTATATGTATTAAGTTGTTATTGATATTTCCATTGATAGAAGCTGCATCTGTAGCCACCATCTGGGTTCTTATTCGGATTCTCACACATGGTCGAGAAGAGACAATCGTGACAACTATTTGCTTTATATCTCATATTGTATGGTTTAAATGTTCAAATTAAAAGCCCCACGGTTCTCACGAATGGTGGGGCGAGAGTTTTTTATTTTTGTTTAACCTGAGCGGTCGCTACCGCATCGAAAATGTAATCTGTATGAAAAAAAAACTTTAATTTCTCTATAATAGGGCGCACGTTCCGAGGCTTTAAACCATCCGTGCGCCCTTGGTTCCCTTCTGCATTTATGGAGGCTTAGGACTCCCAGCACTAGTAATCGCACATATTGTGATATATCTGATTTATATAAAATAACCAATAACTTGAACCGAATAGAAAAAAGAAAGCGTGCTGGCTGCATTAGAACCGATTTGTAGTTGTGCGCTCCTACCTTTAGATGCTACCTTATTATATAAGGGTCACGGCATCAGGTCTGCTTCTTCACAAGTGAACTCCAAGTTTTTCCAAATTCCACCTATCAGGTGTATGTACTAGCTTGCCACTTCCACGTCTAAGCACCATCTGTGGTTAATGATGCTCCTTTTGGGTACGTGTACCTCTCTAGGAAGGTTTATCCTATCCGATATAAAGCCTTGGAATCGGGCTATATGGGGCGCAAGGTGGGACTCGAACCCACGACACGTGACATTTCACACTCTACCATCTGAGTTACTTGCGCTTTCAATCAATAATCTAACTAACTTAAAAACATAGTGAGTAAAAATGGCTATTACTTACCCTTGTATCTACTTGCCTACTTCCTTGAAGTATGAGCGGATTTCCTTTATTAAGAGGACAAACATGGCAATAGATGCCACGAACATAATATCTGCGAACATAAGTTTATCTGTTTAATGGGTTACACAATAGGCTGCTGCCTCTGATTCTATCTCTGCCATACTCTTGCTGCGGTTCTGCATCATCCAGTCTTCCAACTCGCTCTTCTTGAAGTAGAGTAGGTTGATATTTGGCTTGTAGCAGGGGAGTATGTGCTTTCTGACGTTTTCTCTCACTCCTCGAACCGTCATGCCTAGTATGATTGCAGCTTCCTTAATGTTGAGCACATTCTTTGCAGCAATCAGCGAATACTGCTCGATGCGGTCTAGCTGCTCCTTAATCTCTGGGTCTATCATATCAGTCGAATTTGAGGGTTTGTTGACTGGCACTAGCTGCTTTGGATGGCTCTGTTCCACCAGTGCCCTTATCGCTGGGAGTGTTCTCCTGCTCTATTAAGGGGAGAATGCCCTTCGCTTTGAGTGATTCATAAAGGAAGATTCTTCCTTTCGTTGTCCACTCGGTGTTGTACTTCACATCGTGCCGACCATCACTTCTTAGTATATCTACCGCTCTGCTGTGAACGTAACCACCAGTGAGGAACTTTCCGTACAATATCCACTGACCTCGAACCTTATGCTGAATCTCCATTGATTCCAGTTCCTTATTCAGCTTCATGGCACTCATTCCGTAGTCTTGTGCTATCTGGGTGACGGTCATGGTGGCATTACTCTGCAAGATTTTATCGTAGTAGCTGACCTTCGGCAGCATTTCGGTAATCTTGTTACCCAGTTCCATGTTCTCCTTGCTGATATTGAGGATGGTTGCTTGCTGCTGTTTGTTCTCCAAAGCTAGCTGCTGTTTCTCCTCCTCAGCCTTGACAAGAGATTTGAGAGCTTCGAGATAGGTCTGTGGAACGAATGGCTTTTGATGTTGCTCCTCCAGTTCCTTCCATCGCTTAATCAACTTGGCTCTCGCTTCATCGTTGAACTTGGTGGCGATGTAGAGACATTCTTCTTTGTTGAGTGAGTAGCAAGGTCTATCTTGATTATTTTCATCTTTGTAAGACCCGAGGGAAAATTTACCCTCGGCTACTTTTTCCCAAGCTGGCTCCATCTTTCGGATGGATTTCATTACATCAGCGTGACGCTTACCTGTAATCTCTGCAATCTGTAGTGATGTCATTCTGTCACCATCTACAATAGTCGAAATTTCATTCATAGGATTCCTCCTTCTTTATTATTAGTAGAACATAACCTTATCGGTCTCAACTCCTCCGTACTCATTCAAGGCAGCCTGCCTGATGTCTTCGGATTGCTTGCTCTGACTTCTAAATGCAAGAGCGTTGAAGATTGTTTCTCTACAGCAACCATACCGCTCAGCAAGTTTTTTTCGTCCTTCAAGCGAAACTTTGATAATTTTTATCTTTTTTACTTGCATATCTTAATTTTTTGTTGTAATTTTGCTTTTAATAATTAAGCAACTTGTTGTTTACGAGTGCAAAGGTAGGCATTTCTGCATAACTAACCAAATGTTTTTGGGAAAAAGTTATCCCGATTTGCATAGTTTAAGTATAGTTTAAAAATGTAAAATGTATGGAAATAACTGTGTGTCAGAGAATTAAGGCGTATATTGATGATAATCATATATCATTAAACGCTTTGGCAAAAACGCTTAATATGAATCAGTCCACTGTTCTTAGACAAGTTAAGGGTGAGCAAACTTTGTCTTCTACCTTGGTAGAGAACTTCCTGAAAGCATACCCTGATGTGTCTGCTGAATGGTTGATGCGTGGTGCTGAGCCAATAGAAGTAGGCAAAACTGCCGAATATATTGCAGAAAAGACTAGTATAGACTACGCTGCTGAGACTATTCATCCTAAAGAATCAGATACGGATGATTCTGTCTGGAAGGCGAAGTACGAAGAGTTAGAAAAACGCTACGACCAGCTATTGTCTATCTTAGGCGGTGGCATGAGACAAGTTAATGTAGGATAATTAAAATGTGGTAGGTATGAAATATAATAAATCGAATAGTTTTTTAAGTAATACTATAGTTCCTACTATTATTTTCTTATCTTTTGTTTTTGTATCGTGCGAATACAATAAAAATGAGAATGCTTCATTAGAGCGTAAAAAGGAAATAGCTGATTCTACAAGAAAGGCAAATGAGGAATATGAAAAGAACAAACCATGCAATCGTATTGGAAAGTACATATATATAGACCAGCTAGATGTTTTGCATACACGACTTCATTGTGGAGGTATAAATGATGGTGGAACTCTTAGTGGCTCTACTACTGATGAAAATGGCGAAGAGGTTGAGGTTTCTAGTAGAATCAAATGTGGTTCAGGTGTTGAGCGAATCAAACTGAAAGACCTAGATAAATCTTTGTTAGAAAATTCATGTCGTAATTGCATAGATGATGATATGTATGATTACTTAAAAAAGTATGGCTCTCCAGAAGGATTGCTTGAAGAATAGATTACTAAGTGGATAAAATGAAAAATATTGTATTGCTTTTATGCTTCATTCTGATGGCATCATGCAGCAGTTCTTCCAAGAAGTCTGTTGATGTAGAATCCGAAAAGAAGGAGTCTGTCGTAAAGTCGGCTGGCTCTAGTGATAATGTGTATATCTGTACTGGTGGCTCATCCAAGCGTTACCATTGCGACCAAGACTGCAAAGGTCTCTCTCGCTGCTCAGGAGAAATAGAAGAAGTAAGCGAGGAGGAAGCTGAGGATATGGGCAGAACTCCTTGCAAGATATGTTATTAATTTAAATGTGTGAGATATGAAAAGATTATTATTATCATTAGGTTTTCTGTTGTGTATACTTGTTAGTAACGCTCAATTAGAATGGAGTACAAAAGATTATAGTGCTTATGATGAAAGCAGAGGCTACGCTTGGAATTTGCCTTGGGATAGAAATCATACATGGACTAAGCAGAATGGGTTAGAAGCGCATACCGTATTTCGTGCTATTCAACCGCAAACAGGTATGGTTGTCTTCCTAAACTTTCATCCGTTTACAGCTGAATCTATATATGATTCTATATTAGATGTATATGATAAAATGGTAGATTTATTTTCCTATCAAGACAAAAAAATGGCATCTAGAGGAATTGTAATATCTAGTAGAGATACTTCACCTAGTATGTTAAATAACACGCCTGCAATTAGGGCATATTACATTTCAAAGGAGAAGAAGAACGGAAAGATTGTTATAACCCATTGTTTGCAATATGTTCTGAAAGGTGATATGGGAACATATATTGTAACCACAAAGTGTTTTAATTCAGCTTACGTCAAATATGGCATAGCTTATATGGAAGGTATTCTTAAAGGCTTTATATTATTAACGGAAGATGAATAGAATTTATTATTACTTAGTGTTGGTAGTAGCTTTTTTGGCTCTATGGGCGTTAATAGTAACGTTATTTTTTGTTATGAAGGAGAATGGTTATAAGGCAGGTTCTGTCTTGTATGTAGTAGCGTTCTCTATCATGTTTGGTATTTTAGGAAGTTTAAAGACTTGGTTGAAAAAGAAATTTAAAATCAAATAGTTATGGAACAGAATTTAAATGAAACAAAAGTTGTAAAAGACAAGGAACTGAATGGCTTCGCCTCAGGTGTACTTTGGGTATGTGCAGTTTATCAGATTATTCGCTCAGTTATGGGTATTGCTACTGGTTGTATAACAATGGGCTTAGATGCTAATACAGGAGCCTTGGATGTTTTGAATGGTGTATTAAGTGTTTTGATTGCCATTGCTATAATATTGGTTGTGAATAAGAAGAAGTATGGCATCTATGCTTTTTTCGCTATTGAAATTATCCATATCATCCTCGGTGGTGTTATTGGTGGTGGAACTGCGTATGCGTTTGGTAGATACACTGGTATTGCTTTGTTCCAGATAGTCTTGTTGTCTGTCCTTCTTTGTTTGAAAAAGAACGGAAAGACTGGATGGAAGGTTGTTCTTGGGAAGTAATACTGCTGAATTACAATCTCTGCAAAGTTTGCAGCAAACATTGCAAACCTTGCAGAGACTAAGAGTTGGTACGGAGAGGGTACGGAGGAGATACGGAGCGGGTCTAGTCCTTGTCGAAGAACTTGTCAATGAGTCCCATTGCATCATTCTTCTTCTTATCTATAATCTTGGCATAAATCTCGGTGGTGGCGATTCTTGTATGTCCCATCAACTTACTGGTAGTGTAAATGTCTGCACCCAGCGTAAGCATCATGGTTCCAAATGTATGTCTTGCAGTATGGAAGGTGATGTCCTTCTTGATGCCAGCGTTCGCTGCCCATACCTTTATGTGAGTAAGAACCGTCTGTTCGCATCCCATACCATTGAAGATGAACTCGTTTCCGTCCTGCTCAGGCAACCATTCTATAGCCTTGCCTGACAGATTGTAGGAAACCATCTTGTTGGTCTTCTTCTGTATGATAGACAGATGCCATGACTTTGTTCCGTCCTCGTTGGTCACTTCCCTGATGTCCGACCATTTCAGTCTCCTGATGTCGGAGATACGCAAACCGCAAAAGCAGGAGAACATGAATGCCTGCTTGATAACTGGAACCTTGCATTCTGTTTCTGCCAGTTTCTTCACCTCTTCAATATCCAAGAAGACCCTGCTGGTTTCGGGTTTCTTTGGCTTCTCTCGCTTATCCACCTCGCTGAATGGATTCTTGTATATCAGCCCACCTTTCACGGCTCTGCTGAGCATTTCGTTAAGGTGGTTGCAATACATAATCTTTGTGTAGCTGGAAAGCGGCTCTCCATTGCTCTTCTTGGTGTTGTTCAGGAACTCAATGAATCCCACACAATACTTCTTGCCAATGCTGGATAGCTTGATGTTGTCTCCCTTGTAGGCGATGAGTTGCTTTCGGGTGCATTCTATCTGCGCTGCGATGCGGCTTGGAGACTGCGATGTCTTCATCTTATAAGTCTTGAAGTTGTCTATCCAGTCCATGAGCTTCATCTTACTCTTGACAGATATGATGCCCGAAATGCTGTTCTTGATGTCCAGTACTCTCTGAGCCTTGATAACATTGGCGGTAGCCATTGTTTCAGCATTCTTTCTTCTAGCGTCTGCCTTACCTCTACCCACCTCTGGTACGATGTAGAGTTTCAGGAACTCATAGGTTCTCTTGCCATCCTTGTAGATGTCCAGATAGACACTCTTGTTTCCGTTGGCAAGCTCCTTGAATCTGATAGTGACAGGTTCCTTTTCGATTGTTTTCTTCCTTCCCATAAGTCTTTGTTTTATAAATCTGCTGCAAAGATAAGCATTTTTTTTGTTACTCGCAAGTTTTGGGTAACAAAATAGTAACAAAACTAACACGTATCTGATGTATAGGTAATGTATATCTAGTTTTCGGAAAATTAATTTTCCGAAAAGGTAAAGTGCTGATAACTAAAAGTTTAGATATACATTTGATATACATTTGATAACAGATGGCTAAAACATGGCTATCTACTATCTTTATTATTACAATATGATTTATTTTGCTAGTTAAATATCTGATTTATAGATAGTTATAAATTTCTTTGTTTTTGGCGAGTAACAAAATAGCAACAATGAAGTGTTAATCTTTGCAAAGTAACTAACTTGCCCACAACAAAGATACGAATTAAATCTTATTCACAATTAGTTTTCAAAAAGACTTTAACTTAGATTAACATTGTGTCATTTCGTATATCTAATGTATATCCATTTCCCTAAAAATTCAATTTCATTTACATTCAACAAATTTTAGCATTTGGCGGTTTCAGAAAAAACTTCTATCTTTGCATCGTCAATGTTGCAGATTGGCTGGATAAAGTAGTCCTCCTTTCAAGGCGTAAGCCTACAAGATATGAGTCCCTTAGTTCTTGCTGCAACCAAGACTTTGGGACTCTTTTTTTTATGTTATGCAGTATATAAATGTAACCATAGAACTTCTGAAAGCATACTCTTCAAGTAAGAGCATGAAGGAACTTCTTGCTGTTGCTATTTGGATAAAGATGCAGCATAGCAATTCTGTAATGTGGAATGTTACGGAATACAAATTAAGGAAAGGATTACATATCGGTAAACCAAAAGCAGAAAGACTTATTCAAGACATGAAGGATGATGCTTTGTTTTCGGTAGACGGAAATAAGGTTATTGTCTCTTCGTTCCGTGACAACACGATAAAGTGGACTCGAAAGGGTCGTGAGTATCGTGGTGCTATGGTATGTAAGTTTGAGGTAAAAGATTATACCTTGAAGGAACTATTCAATCTTATAAACGAGAAGCTTTTTGAATTTCAGATTTGTGCTGCCGAGCATAAGGACTGTTGTATGAAAGCACCTGAGGGTGAAAAGGTCGGTGCCAAAGGTAAAGCTATCACAATAAAGCAATTTCAGAAGGCTCTCAATACAAGTAGTAGTTCTGTTTCGAGAATAAAGAAAAGACTTATTGCCAGTGGTAAGATTAATTCTACTCTTGCCGAGAAACATTCCTTTGACATCAGGAATGAGGAAGAAACGAAGAGAACTTTGTTGAGAACGAGAAAACCCAAGGCAGATTTTATTATTGGCACTCTTGGATTTGTAGTCCTTGCTTGTACTTACTCTATCGCTAATAGGGCGGTGACCGATGGATTCAGGCATCTTATCTATGGTAAGCAGAGCGAAAAGGTTATACAGAGAGACATGAGTATTGGAGGAATCCCTGACGGATTTTTCTGTTAATTGCTTAGATGTTTATTTTGGTAACCTACATTGAAAGAAAGAAAATATATTAAGTAAGTTATTAATTATGGATAAACCAAACTATGAGAAGTTCAAGAGATATTGTATATCGAAGAACTATGGAACAGATGAGTATATCAAGAGTCTTTATGATTATCTTGATGAGAGAAAGTGGAAGAAGGCAAATGGAGGGGAACCAGTAAACTGGATGATTCTCACAGATGCTAACTTTGGTGTGTTCAACGCTAAAGGTAAATTCTCCAGTGCTATCAGAAAGAAATTGGCTGAAAAGTCGGAAAATTTCGACCCAGTTGAGCCATTCCCTGATAATGGCATGAACTATGTGGCTTATACGGATGGAAGTTGTGACAACCATTCCATGTATAAGGCAGGAGGTTCTGCTTATATCGTGTTGAAGGATGGAGAGATTGTCAAGATGAAGAATCATGGCAGACTACAGACAACAAACAATCGTATGGAATTGCTTGCTATCATTAGTGCAGCTAAGTCTTGTCCAGATGGTGCTTATCTTGATATTTATACGGATAGCCAGTACTGCATACTTGTGTTGGGGAAGAGTACTCCACCAATGATGAATCCTGACCTCTATGAGTTGTACAAGAAATGCTCTGCTCATTTGGCAGGAGTTCGTTTTCACTGGGTGAAAGGTCACAATGGTGACAAGTACAACGAAATGGTTGATAACTTGGCTTATGGCGCATATTGCGACATTTGTGAACAATATAACATCGAGAAATCGAAAAGACATTAAAATTTTGGCTTATGGAACTTGATATGCAGATTAGAAGTGCCCTGAGTGATGCCCAGTGGTTGATTGCTAAGGGTGGAACGGATAGGGCAGAAACCCTGAATCGTGTGCTGGGTAAGATTGGTAATGTCTTGAAGGAACTGGATGGGGTTTACCTCATTGACCTCAACAAGGTGTGGCATAAGGCGAAAGATGTCATGCCGCCAAGAATTTATGGTGGCAATCATGCAGACTTGCTGTGTGTGCATCAGTTCAAGCCTACCTCTCATCCTATTCTTACTCATGAACAGAACTGCCCAATTTTTCAAGAGTATCTTAAAGCGAGTCCGAATGAATGGTGGTGTAGAACTGGTGATTTGTTGAAGAAGGAACATCGTGAACTTTATTGGAGATAAAGACAATGATTAGAATGATATGGAATACTCTGTATACAAAGCCTAAGAACTGGCTCTGTGGGTTGCAGACGGATAAAGTGCTGCATTTCGTGGTTAGCATGGTGCTGGTGCAAATGATATTCTTTTTGACCTATAACTTATGGTTCGCTACTCTGGCTACATTTGTTGTAGGTATCTTCAAGGAGGTGGTGATTGATAAGCTAGTCAGCAAGGAGAAGGTGGATGCCGATGATTTATGGGCAGACATTTTCGGTGTGTGTGCAGGAGTGATTACGCTGGTAGTGTATGCTGCTATGCTTAAAATTCACGAATGGCTGGCGGTATAATTGGATATAGATATTAATTTAATTATTTTGTTTATGGATGATTTTAAAGAAAGAATGTGCCAAGAGCACAATGAGTTGAGAGAACGTTTAGGCAAACTTAATGTAGTCTTGTGTATGGATGGTTTCCGTGAGAAAGTTGGTGACTATCAGTTTAAATTAATGAAGGAGCAAGCATTGGGTATGGAGAAGTACTTTATTGCTTTGACTGCACGTATGAAGGATATGGGTTTATGTCCTAATGACGAAGGAACGTCATGCGCTTGCACTGGAATGGGTATCGGTGGGGCTGTTAATGCTCTGAAATTAGGTCTTGCGGTTAGACGTAAGGGTTGGAATGGAAAGGGTATGTTTGTAGTTAAGCAAATTCCTTCTCATGTTGGTGCTGATGTTATCCCTAATATGCAGTCTCTTCCTCAGACGGTCAAGGACATCTTGATGAATCGTGAGAATCCTTGCATTAACTATAACAACCAGTTGCTTCTCGTTCAGAAGTCTGGTGTTGCAGATTCTTGGACAGCATCATCTAGTGATGTTCTTGCAGACGATTGGGAGATTGCCAATGACTAGTTCTTCTGCTGAATACTATAGAACGCACCCAGCAGCTAGGGCACGGAAGGCGGCTTACGATACAAAGTTTGAGTCTTCTCCTGCCCAGAAGGCTAAGCGTAGGGAATTGGCTCGTCATAACGCTGCTCGCGATAAGAAGTATGGGGCAGCTTCTCGCAAGGGTATGGATGCTTCACATACGAAATCAGGAATCAGGTATAAACCATCATCGGTGAATCGTGGTTCCAAAACGGATATGGCTGGGGATAGAAGAGCGAGAGGTGGTCGCTGATACTGAATAAAAGAATAGGGAGTGCTCACGCATTCCCTATTTCGTTATCCTAACAATCTTAAAACCTATAAACCAAAAACCTATGAAAAAAAACAAATCGTTCTTCTTATGAATTACATTTTATCCTTCCTCTTCTGACATCTGTCTTAACTTCTCGGTGAGGGTATTGTGAACCTCACGCTTATCGTCAAGAGTGACGGTCTGTAGCTTAGGGCAGTTGAACTCCAGTATCTTGATGAATGATGCTACCTTATCCTTCGGCTCGCACTTATTCCAAGCTTCCATGAAATCATCCCATGCCTCTCTAGAAAAGTCGGCACACAACTCACGAAACTCCTTGTTGATAGGAGACTCATAACCTTTCTTCTTACCTCCAGTCTTTGCCCGACCTTTCTCGAACTGACCTTTTGTATTTCTATCTGCTGCCATTTTCTAAACTATTTTGGTGCAAAGATAGTAATTATTCGGCAAACGGAAACTTTATCCGTTAACTTACTTACCTAAATAAACGGATAAAATACGAATCTCGGATGGTATCTGTATCTTTGTACCATTATTAATAATTTTAATT
>ERZ1034755.729-NODE-729-length-10538-cov-4.292855_pt1 | contig 10538 bp, 6 predicted proteins | sample MGYA00520596_ERZ1034755 | MGnify/ENA primary metagenome ERZ1034755 (study PRJEB33766, sample SAMN09781701) | gut metagenome | biome: gut microbiome | host: Homo sapiens | place: Madagascar | study: EMG produced TPA metagenomics assembly of the PRJNA485056 data set... | reverse complement strand
TTGTAATTTTTTATTATATATTATTTTGTTTATAATCAACGAGTTATGGCTTCATGTCACCTCGCCTGTCTTTCGACAAGGTATAATAAACCATTTTCGGGTTGCAAAGTTACTAACTTTTTGCCGAATGGCAATAAATATGTATTATCTATTTTTAGGCATAAGGAATATTTAACGCTATTTAACCTTACGCCGTATGTTTTGCAAGGGCGGTCCCTGCAAAACATACCGAATGAGCGCGCAAAAAAATGCGCACTCGGAGTTACAAATACCCCATTATAACTCTATCTTTTATCATAAAACGCCTCTTCATAACTCTATCTTTTGTCATAAAACACCTCTTCATAACTCTATCTTTTAGCAAAGTTAACATGAAGTAATTGCATATCTCGTTAATAATCAATATTTTTGCAGCCATATAATCATTAAGACGCAAAGATATGGATAAATACTTGTCAAGAAGCATCGACCAGGCTTTACTGGAATGGAAGGATAATCCTCGAAGAAAACCGCTTTTGGTGAGGGGCGCCCGACAGGTAGGCAAGTCGAGCACCATTCGGCATTTAGGCAAGAACTTCAAATATTTTTTGGAAGTTAATGTGGAAAGAAATCCTGAGGTGATGGAATTCTTTAAGGGCAGTCGTGATGTGAAGAGCATTGCTGCTAAGCTCTCCGACTTCTTTAATGTGCCAGTTGTTCCGGGCGAAACCCTTCTTTTCCTTGATGAGATACAAAAGTGTGAAGACGTCATTCATAGCCTTTGGTTTTTTAAGGAAGATTATCCCGAACTTCATGTCATTGCCGCAGGTTCGCTCTTGGAGTTTGCGCTGAAGAATTTGTCATCATTTGGAGTGGGCAGAGTAAGTTCGCTGTTTGTCTATCCGATGTCTTTTGATGAATTCCTGACGGCAACGGGGCAAGAGGGGCTTCTTAGAATCAAGCGAAATAGCAGTCCTACGAATCCGCTTCCCGAGGCATTCTATAACAGGTTGGTGGAAGCCTTCCGAAGTTATATGCTGGTTGGCGGAATGCCAGAAGCCGTGGCAACTTACTCAGAGACAGGGTCTTATCGCTATAGTAGTGACATAGTAAATGAAATCATCCAGGGTTATCAGGACGATTTTGCCAAATACGGAGCCAAGGCAAATCCTTTGCTTTTGCGTCAAACTCTCATAAGCGTAGCGCATCAGGCAGGGGGCAAGTTTGTTTACAGTAGGGTAGAAGGACAATATCGTTCGGCAGAAGTAAAGGTGGCTTTAGAGATGCTGAAGGATGCCGGGCTGATCATACCGACCTATCATACGGATGCCAATGGGGTACCACTTGGGGCTGAAATCAACGAGCGGGTAGTAAAATATCTGATTCATGATACAGGCGTGCTGCTTGGCATCCTGGGGATAGATGATGACATCGACGACAGCATCAAGGAGATGATGGTGGCAGACTCCATCGATCTTGTTGACAAGGGGCATGTGGCAGAGATGATGGCGGGCTTGGAACTTATCAAATATTCTTCTCCGCAGACGCGGCATCAGTTGTACTATTGGCAAAACATGAACAAAGGTACTTGTGCCGAGGTGGATTATGTGATAGCTCGCCGTGGCAGCATCGTGCCGATAGAAGTAAAATCGGGCGTGAAGGGTTCTATGAGCAGTATGTATTCGCTGATGCGTAATCCGCAGAAGCATATAGAAATGGGTATTCGCTGTTCTCTCGAAAATTTTGGTACATTCGCGAGTCGTGATGGCAAGAAGATAGACATCATTCCTCTTTATGCTATCTCCAATTTATTTGCGGAGAAGTAGATGGTTTACTCTATTCCTCTTCTCACATCCCTTGGCGTAACTCCATACTTTTTACGGAAGGCGTGATAGAAGCTTGAAGTATGTTCAAAGCCGCAGCAGAAGGCTATATCGTCTATGCTCATTTTTGGGTCGGTCTCGAGCAGATGGCGAGCACGCTTCATCTTGATATTCAGAATGAACGAGGCTGGCGAACTGCCCGTGAGCGTAACTATCTTGCGATGGAACTGCCGTGGACTCATGCACAGCTTTTCTGCGAGCGTATTCACGTTAAGCTGCTGTTTGTCCATAAGCAGATAGATATGATCCACCGTCTTGGCGAGGAAGCGGCGCTCAGTGTCCGTCAGCTGTACTTCATCCTGCTGTTCCTTCGTATGAGTAACATTGTCGCTAAACTTGCTGCGCAGCGAGCGCTGGCGGTCGAGCAGACGCTCCACTACAGTGCGCAACTCGTCCACGTTGAACGGTTTGGCTAAATAGGCATCTGCACCAGCCTCGAAGCCCTTGATGCGATCTTGGTCTGAAATCTTTGCCGTGACGATGACGATAGGTATGTGATTCACCACATCGTTGGAGCGAATGCGTCGGCACAGTTCCAAACCGTCCATGCCCGGCATCATCAAGTCGGTTATAATCAGGTCGGGCACGAGGTTGATGGCCTTCTGCCATCCGTCCTCTCCATTAGTAGCGTAAGCCACAGCGTAGCGTTCGCTTAGCACTTCACCGATGTACGTCGCAATGTCGCGATTGTCCTCTATCACAAGCATCGTGTACTGGCTGTCCTCTGCATCAGTATCTGTTAGTATTTTTTCCTCAGTAGGCAGAATAGGCGTGTTGTCCATAGGCTGTTCGTTGAGTTTCACGTTGCACTCGTTTGTTATAGGAATTTCGATGTGAAACGTCGTTCCATAGCCCTCCCTGCTCCTGACATTAATCTTGCCGTTCAATGAGTCAATCACCTGCTTTACGAGTGCCAGTCCAATGCCTGTACCAATATTCATAGAGTCGGTTACTCCCTGATAGAATGGATTGAATGCATTTTTGGCAGTCTCTTTGTCCATACCCTCTCCCGTATCGCTTACCTCTATAAGGAGGTTGCTGCCTTCGCGCCATAAGGCAATGATGATTTTGCCATATTCGGGCGTGAATTTAAAGGCATTGGACAGGAGGTTGTTGAATACCTTGTTGACAAAGTCGGGAACGAAGTCCATCGTCACGGATTCCTTCACAAGCAGCTGCAGATCGATGTTCTTGCTGCTTGCATAGTTGCGATAGGTGTCCACCAGCATCGAAACGTAGGTGGTGATGTTGCCGTTGCGCCAGTCGAAGTTGCCCATCTTCGACTTAATTTTCGAAATATCAAGCAACTGGTTGATGAGCGCCAGCAGGTTGTTTCCCTGTTGCTCGATGGCATAGGCGCTCTGTTTCAGTTCGTCTGGGGATTTATTAGGCAGGTCGCGGCTCAAACCGAGAATCACAGTGAGTGGTGTGCGAAACTCATGGGTGATGTTTGTAAAGAAACTCTCGCGCATTTCGGCAAGGCTTTTCAGGGCCAGGTGGTTGCGACGGTGTATGCGCTGTACGAAGTAGAACACCACCAGTGTACCAATCAGTATTATTATAATGATTATGAAGACGATGGTGTTGGTGAATCGTGCCGACTGCTCGTTCTTCAGGTTTGTATTGACCTCGTTCATCGCCCGAGCCTGAATGTTGCGTTCTATGAGCAGTCCTGCGTTCTGTATGCGGTTCAGTTTCTCCATATCGACGACGCTGTCTTCCATGGCTGCTGCCTTTTCGTGCGCCGTCAGCGCCGCACTGTAGTTGCCCTTGCGTTTGTATAGTTTATAATATAAGTTATAAACCTCAGCTAAATGTTCGTGCGACTTGATGGCGCGTGCAGTGTGCAGCGCCTTGTCCAGATATTCCAGTGCTTTGGTGTCATTGCCCATTTGGGTGTATATGCCAGCCAGGGCAATGAGTGGATTCATGGCATGCCACTCGTCTTGTGACGACTGCAACTGTTGATAAGCCCTGTCATACTCCGAAATAGCTTTTTCATAGTCGTGCTCTTTCTCGTGTAGCTCACCGAAATAAATGTGGCATAGTGCCACACCGAGTGTGTTGCCAGCCTGCAGATTCAGTCCCATGGACTGGCGATAGTACCTCCATGCCGAGTCCAACTGTTCACGGTGGCTGAATATAGAACCGATGTTGGCATAGTTGATGGCTTGTCCTAAGGCACTGTTCAATTCTCGTTCGCCTGCTAATGCCAGTCGCAGCGCACTGTCGGCACGTGCGTAGTTGCCCAGGGTGAGATAGATGTTGCCCAGTCCATTGAGCGATACCACGCGGTTTTTCTTGGTAGTAAAAGATGTGTCGGCAGACTCTTTGCAGATAGCGAAAGCGCGGTAATGGTAATCTTGAGCCATGTCGAGCATTCCCATTCTCCGATAGACGGTGCCGATATTGTTCAGAGCCTGCACGATCTCTAATGTATCGCCTAAGGTCTCCGCCTGCTTCAGTCCCTCGCTGTGTACCTTCAGTGCCTCGTCAAATCTACTGTCGTTGCGCAGCTCTTTTCCCATCGCTCTGTAGGCAACGATGCTACCTAACATATTCCCCCCCCCGCTCCATGCGGTTCTGTATCATGGAGAGTGTGTCAATATCGTGAGAAGAGGAGACGATACTGTCCATAGCTTTGCGCTCGGCAAGGGATATCTTTGCTGGTTTCTGTCCACAGGAAACCAACATTACATATATAATAAGGTACCACACAAGAGTGGCTGTGCTATGTCTTAGGTTGTACATAAGCGAGGATTATTGGGTTTTTGTGCAAAGATAACGAATTAAGTGGAAATATCGGAGATTTTTACTGATATAGACAAATTTTTTTTAAAATTAATTGATACGAATTGTTTGCTAAACCCAAAACTTATCACTCTGACACACCACAGACATCACAACGATTCTACGTTTTTTTGTGTTCTTGATGTTTTGCTGAAAATCAGCAACTTACGCTGTTTTTATGTCCGATTAGAACAATCCTGTTCATGTTAAAAAGTCGGATTATCACATATTCTTGTCCGATTTTCATAAGATACTTAGCTGAATTTATGCCTAATTTCGCGGCACCAAGACTAAGACTAAAAATTAATAACTTAAAAAAATATACGTTTATGAGAACATTAAAATCAATCTTGTTAGCTGGTGCAATGCTGCTGGCTATACCTGCGTTCTTCAGTTCTTGTCAAGAGGACGGAACACAGCTTAAGTATAAGGTAGAAGTAACGGTGACCAACGACTTCAGCAAGGTGGTGGAAGCCATCAACAATGGTACGCTAAAGAACGAGCAGGCGATAGCAAAGCTTACGGCTGCCATCGACAAGATGAATGCCGACCAGCAGACCAAGTTGCAAGCCATCAAGGATGTGCTCAACTCTGTCAATGCCACTCTTGACGCCAAGCTCGCTGTCATCGAGGCTGCCATGAAGGCTCAGACCCTCTCTTTGGAAGGCAAGCTGGCTCTTATCGAGGACGCCATGAAGGCTCAGGCCCTCACGATCGAAAAGAAATGCGACGCTCTCGTGGCTGCTATCAAGGCGCTGCCAGACTACACCGAAAAGCTCCAGGCTATCGAGAAGGCTATCAGCGCGCTGCCTGATTACACAGCGAAGCTTGAGGCTATAGAGAAGGCGCTCACATCGCAGACTCTTGCGCTCGCAGAAAAGCTCGGATTCATCCAGGCTGCTCTGGAAGACCAGACCATCGCCATGAAGGAGAAGATGGATATTCTCAAGGGTGTGATTAATGACCAGACAAAGGCTTTAGACCTCAGACTCGGTGCTCTTGAAACAGCCATGAAGAATCAGACATTGGAACTCAAGGACAAGCTCGCCTTGCTCAATTCTACATTGGAGACTCAGACTTTGACATTGGCAAACAAGCTCGAAGCTATCAGTAGTGCAGTTGAGGCTATGCCTGACTACACCTCAAAGCTCGCAGCCATCGAGGCAGCCATCAAGGCACTGCCTAATTATGAGGCACAGCTCAAGGCTCTCAACACGCTCATTGAGGACCAGAACAGCAAGCTCGACGATCAGATTGCTGCACTTGAGGGCATCATGAACGCTATTCCAGACATCAGCAACAAACTCGACGCCATTGAGAATGCTATCAAGGCTATGCCTGACTACGACGCTGCCATCAACGGCATCAAGGACGAAATTGCCAAACTCGTAAAGGCAGTGGAAGACGGAAACAAGAGCGAAGCTGATGCTTTGGCTGAAATCGCTAAGAAACTGGAGGAGCTGAAGGCTGCCGGAGGCTCTACAACAGTGGTAAAGGATTATGTAGACCTCGGCTTGCCAAGCGGACTGATGTGGAGAAAATACAACGTAGGTGCAAACAGCGAGTATGAAGCTGGCAACTACTATGCATGGGCTGAGACTTCGCCAAAGCAAGAATATAATTGGGATACTTACAAATATTGTGTACAGGTAAATGGTATCGGCTTGTATTCATATACAAAGTACAACAAAACAGATAAGCTGACAGTGCTCCAACCTGAAGATGATGCCGCTACCGCCAATCTCGGCAACAATTACCGCACGCCTACAAGGGAGGAATGGAAAGAACTGTTGAATAAATGTAACTGGGAGGTCGTAACGAAAACTAATAAAAATTACATGAATCCAGTTGTAGATTACTGGAAGGTGACAGGGCCGAATGGTAAATTCATCATCTTGCCTTCTACAGGTTACTATGCTGGAAGTATAAAAAATGAAAGATGGACAAGCTATCTCTCAGCTACGAATGCTAACCCTACCAATGCCAAGACTTTAGCTTGGGATTTGACTTATACGAAGAAACAACCTTCTATTTATGATAAGGGACGTATATATGGTTACCCCGTACGCCCAGTGTATATCAAGAAATAGATTGTGATTGAGAGAGCCCAAAAGCGGATACAAATAACAAAACAACCTCCGTTTCTAAACTTTCTCATGTTTAAATGTTATAACCAAGTAAACAAACAGACATTAAATCAATAAATTATGAATACAAGACAAACCAAACCGCTCATTGCGCTATCAAATAGCAGATGGGCAAGAATAGGGCTCAGTGTATTGCTTACATCGCTCTTCACGGTAGGCGCTCAGGCGCAGACCGAGGGTGAGGGAATAGCTGATCTGCCACGTGATACCAATAAGGAACTGCGCACTAATACTTGGAGCATTTACGCTCAGGGAGGATTGTCGTGGGCTAACGGTGTGTGGTATGAGAACTTCGACGCCAAGAAGAGCTATAAGCAGTCGCCGGCAGTAGGTGGCGGCATCGACTTCACCATTCGCCCGTGGGTTCGCATTGGTGCCGACTACATCTGGTCGCGTTATCGCCGTGAGCAACGCTTCTCGACTATCAATACCCAGGTGATGCCTGTAAAGACCTATGGCAACTATGTGATGAATACCCACAGCGTGAAACTTGGCGCACAGTTCAACTTCATGGAGTTCTGGCCTGCACGTAAGGCACAGTGGTTCAACATCTGGATAGGCACAGGCATAGGCGGAATATTCGCCCGTGGCAATGAATACGGTATGTGGATAAACAACACCATAACCGAGAACGGTACCAACAAGCCGATAGGTAGCAATACCAATATCAATAATGACGGTACCGTCACCATTACGGGCAACGTGAGCACACGCAACCGCCACGAGAACTTCGACAAGCTTTTCATCCCTGCCACGCTGCACATCGAGGCTGACGTGAGCCGCCGCTTCACCTTAGGCGTTAAAGGCGAGATGGACTGGCTGCTCAACCGCAAGGAGGTGGCTCCGAAGCATCTCATCTACGCTATGGCAACCGTTCGCTACAACTTCGTACAGAGCCGTGCACGCAAGCTGCGCAACTATTACGACGGCGAGCTGGCTGCGCTCAACGACCGAACCAACAACCTGCGCCAGGAGGCTGAATCTGAAAAGGCACGCGCCGACCGTGAAGCCGCACTCCGACAGAAGGCTGAACAGCAGAACAGCGACCTGCAGCGACAGCTCGATGACTGCCAGAAGAGCAAGAAGGCTGTAGCGGCTACACAGGAGCACTTCGTACAGTTTGACCACAACAGCTCGTACATGAGCCGTGAGGAAATGGACCGCCTGCGCACGTTTGCACGCAGCGTAAAGGGCGAGAAACTGTCTATCCTTGCCGAAGCAAGCACTCCGGGCCTCCAAGAGTACAACCAGACCCTCTCTGAGCGCCGCCTGAAGCGGGTAGTAAAGGTGTTGTTGAAGGAAGGCTTCGCTCCTGAGGACCTCCAACCACAGACTGCCATCGGAGCCAAGAACGGCAAAAAGACGTTTGAAGGCAGAAGAGTAACTATCAAGGTAAAAAAGTAATAACTTAAAAAATATACGATTATGAGAACATTAAAATCAATCTTGTTAGCTGGCGCAATGCTGCTGGCTATACCAGCGTTCTTCAGTTCTTGTCAGGAAGACGCTCCACAGATCGACTATACAATGAGTGTTACTGTGGTCAACGACTTCAGCAAGGTGGTGGATGCCATCAACAATGGTACGCTTAAGAACGAGCAGGCCATTGCCCAGCTTACGGCTGCCATCGACAAGATGAATGCCGACCAGCAGACCAAGTTGCAAGCCATCAAGGATGTGCTCAACTCTGTCAATGCCACTCTTGACGCCAAGCTCGCTGTCATCGAGGCTGCCATGAAGGCTCAGACCCTCTCTTTGGAAGGCAAGCTGGCTCTTATCGAGGACGCCATGAAGGCTCAGGCCCTCACGATCGAAAAGAAATGCGACGCTCTCGTGGCTGCTATCAAGGCGCTGCCAGACTACACCGAAAAGCTCCAGGCTATCGAGAAGGCTATCAGCGCGCTGCCTGATTACACAGCGAAGCTTGAGGCTATAGAGAAGGCGCTCACATCGCAGACTCTTGCGCTCGCAGAAAAGCTCGGATTCATCCAGGCTGCTCTGGAAGACCAGACCATCGCCATGAAGGAGAAGATGGATATTCTCAAGGGTGTGATTAATGACCAGACAAAGGCTTTAGACCTCAGACTCGGTGCTCTTGAAACAGCCATGAAGAATCAGACATTGGAACTCAAGGACAAGCTCGCCTTGCTCAATTCTACATTGGAGACTCAGACTTTGACATTGGCAAACAAGCTCGAAGCTATCAGTAGTGCAGTTGAGGCTATGCCTGACTACACCTCAAAGCTCGCAGCCATCGAGGCAGCCATCAAGGCACTGCCTAATTATGAGGCACAGCTCAAGGCTCTCAACACGCTCATTGAGGACCAGAACAGCAAGCTCGACGATCAGATTGCTGCACTTGAGGGCATCATGAACGCTATTCCAGACATCAGCAACAAACTCGACGCCATTGAGAATGCTATCAAGGCTATGCCTGACTACGACGCTGCCATCAACGGCATCAAGGACGAAATTGCCAAACTCGTAAAGGCAGTGGAAGACGGAAACAAGAGCGAAGCTGATGCTTTGGCTGAAATCGCTAAGAAGATTGAGGCTCTGAAGGGTGCCGGAGGCTCTAAGCCAAAGCCGATACCAAAGAATTTTGTTGATCTCGGTTTGCCAAGCGGACTGCTGTGGGCTAAGAGCAATATGGGTACAACTGATCCTAAAGAAATTGGCGATTACTATGCCTGGGGAGAGACTTCTACCAAGAAGAAATATTATATTTCGACCTACAAGTATTATAAAACAACTATATCGAAGATATTGGAGATATTAAAGTACAGTGAGAAAGACTGGAAGACGGTGCTTGAGCTCGAAGACGATGCTGCTAATGCTAATTTAGGCGTAGGCTATCGCATTCCTACACAAGAAGACTGGCAAGAGCTGCTTGACAATTGTAAATGGGAGGCCGTTACTACCACGACAAAAAATAATAAAATCATTGCACGATGGAAAGTGACAGGACCTAACGGAAAATATATCATCTTACCGGCGACCGTTGGTTCCAGAGCTGATGGATTGAATGTCAGTCCTGACAATGACGCCTACTATACTACAGCTAATCTATATCCGGCTGAGAAACTGTCAGATAACAAGAAATACAAACTTGCAGTAGCGCTGACATGGCCTTACTTTGCTGAAGAGGCATCAAGCGGAAGTATCAATAAGCCATGGCTTTCATCAATACCTCGTGATCATGGTCTTGTGATACGACCGGTATTCGACCGCTACTCAGATAAATAAGTGTCTGATAAAAGATATGATGTAAATCGTGCAAGTGGTGTCTCAGTACGCCCAGTATTTGAAAAAAAATAAAGATTTAAAATTCCCGTCAGCCTCAGTGCTGGCGGGGATAAAAAGCCCTCAATAAGAAAAGGTTTGGCACGCGGATTTCGCAGATACAACAAGGGTCTATATGCCACAATCAACAGGTGACATATAGACCCTATATATGAAACGATAATTATGCAATGCAGATGTGCTCCATACTTTTAGCAAAAACCACACTGGCGCGCACGCGAAATTGTAAAATATTATTGCCGAAATTTAACACTTGGAAACCACTCCATTTAGAGCGGGAAAAAGGCTTCGCGGTGCCCTTTCGCAGCACCGCGAATCGGTTTTCAGCCAAAGACTCTTGCCGTTACTGCCTTATCGCGTTGCCGTTACGGTGCAATCGCGTCGCCGTTACACCGTAACGGCATCGCGATTGCCCCGTAACGGCCTCGCGATTACA